>Ga0181597_10006245_pt1 | contig 11146 bp, 12 predicted proteins | sample 041ome_5_FD_148647 | JGI IMG/M metagenome (GOLD analysis project Ga0181597, IMG submission 148647) | Coastal salt marsh microbial communities from the Groves Creek Marsh, Skidaway Island, Georgia - 041403US metaG (spades assembly) | ecosystem: Environmental > Aquatic > Marine > Intertidal zone... | reverse complement strand
ATAAAAGTAAGTTTAAACCCTGATTTAAAAATTAGAGGGATCCTTTTAACTATGTATGACAAAAGAAATAAACTTTCTTCACAAGTTGAAAAAGAAGCTAGAGATTATTTTAATGAAAAAGTTTATTCAACAGTAATTCCAAGGAATGTGAGATTATCGGAGGCACCTTCTCATGGAATGCCAGTTTTAATTTATGATAAATCCTGTCCTGGTAGTAAATCCTATTTTAGTTTTACTGATGAATTTATAAATCAAGAAACAACAATTGGGAGTGCTGCTTAATGGATAAAATAAAAAAAGGCCTTGGAAGAGGTTTATCATCATTAATTGGTGAAACAAAAGTAGAGGTTCAAAAAAATCAACTACCAGTAAGCGACTTAATTCCAAATAAATATCAACCAAGAAAAAATTTTGATGAGGTAAATTTAGAAGATTTAACAAACTCCATAAAAGAAAGAGGAATAATTCAGCCAATCATTGTTAGAAAATTAAATAATGAAAATTCAAAATTTGAAATCATTGCAGGTGAGAGAAGATGGCTAGCTGCACAACGAGCAGGGATACATAATGTTCCAGTGGTAATCACGGATGTAGATGATCTAAAATCACTAGAATTTGCAATAGTTGAAAATGTTCAAAGGCATGATTTAAATCCCCTCGAAGAAGCACAAGGTTATAAAAGATTAATAGATGAATTTTCTTATGATCAAGAAAAGGTTTCAAAATTTATTGGTAAAAGCAGAAGTTATATAACGAATTCTTTAAGAATACTCACTTTACCAGACGAAGTGATAAAATTAATAGAGTCAAATAAATTGTCGACAGGACATGCTAAGATTTTAGTAGGTCTGGATAATGCAAGTTTTGTTGCTAATAAAATTGTAGAAAATAAACTTTCAGTAAGACAAGCTGAAAATTTTGTTCAATTATTTAAAAAGAAAAGACAAAAATCAAAGATCACAAAAGATACTAATATCATGGCTCTCGAACTTTCAGTATCAAATAAAATAGGATTAAATGTGGAAATTCAAAATAACAAAAGGAATAAAGGAAAAATTTCTTTTGAGTATAAAGACCTAGATCAACTAAATAAAATTATTGATATAATCAAATCTAATTATTAGTGGTTGAAGAAGACTGAAATAAAATAAAATCTGTAACTAAATTAATTGAGTTATTTATATTCTGTTTAATTTGTAATTCAGTCTCACTCAGTGAGTAAATTAGTTGTTTAATATTTTTCGAGCTCCACTTTAAAATCTGCTGTTTTGTTATTTCTTTTTCTTTCCAAAAAATTGGTGGTTTTGCTGATGAGATGGTTAAATCAATATTTTTGTTAGACTCAAAAGCCTTTGATAAGGCCAGCAATTTTTTTGATTTAACTATAAAAGATCTAACAATCATAATGCAGTCTTCATTGCTAAAATTATTTTCATTTAAGATTCTTATTATTATCTTCTTGTTCTGAGCAAGACAATTGTCCACAAGTTCAGATATATTATGGTTTTCACTTAAATTGATTAGTTTTGATATATTTTCACTATTAATTTGTTTTCCACTTTTGCTAAAAAACTCAATTTTTTGAAGCTCATTTATAAGCGTTTCTCTGTCCCCACTGCATTTGTTTATTATTAAGTTTATATTTGAGGATGAAATTGAAATTTTTTTTTCTCTTAAAAAATTGTAAGCTAATTTAGATAATACTTGATCATTATCAGGATAAAAGGGAACGCAAACTAATTTTTTATTTTTTTCAAAAAAAGATCTTAACTTTGATTTTTTTTCTAAATTGTCTGAATTGATAATAATTGATGTATCATCGAGATTTTTTAAATGTAAGATTTCAATTATCTTTAAAATTTTATCAGTTGCTCTTTTAATGACAATAATTTTTTCTTCCTCAAACAGTGATTTAGATAAAATATTTTCTATAAAAACATTCTCATTATCTAAAATTTCTTTTTCTTCATAGTTTGAAATATTTTTTTTATCTTTAACCAAAATATTTAGAGCTTCATTTTTTAAACCCTCATTTTTTCCATAAAATAGTATAAAGTGGTTAATATTTTGATTTATTTTATTTATCTCGAATGATTTTAAAATCATTAATTTATAATTATTTCTGATGTAAGTTTGCTAGATATAGAAGAAGCAAAACTTTGTTTAATTAATCTTTCTTTTCTAGCTTCTTCAAATTTATCGTCCACACTATTCATATTCTGTTTTTCTTTAATAATAATTTTTTTATTTAATGGTTTGATTAAAAATATTACCTCAGCTTCTAATTGGTAGTTAGTTACCTCACCAACACTATCTTTGCTTAAAATAATTTTTTTATAAATACTGTTTGCTTCAATATAAATTTTGTTATCATTTTTTTCATTCTTTAATTTGTTTAAATTTGTTTTTAAAAAATTATTAAGCTCTCTGTCTCCCGTATAATTAACTTGTTCAACAGAAAAATTTACGTTTGTATTATTTAGGTAAACTGGTGTAAATCCACAATTAGTTAAAAAAAATATTAAAAATAGGAATATTATATTTTTTCTTATCATATTAATTTGTTATTATATTAATTAACTTATTAGGAATAAATATTTTTTTTTGAATATTTTTATTTTTTAGATAATCGTTTAATTTATTATCTTCTTTTATTTTATTTAATAATAAACTTTCAGATGTATCTTTTTCTGAGTCTATAATTTTCCTGGTTTTACCATCAATTTGTACAATAAATTTCACATTTTTTTCTAATAAAAATTTTTCTTCAACTTTTGGCCAAAGCATATTTTCTTTAATATCCATCATTTCCATACATTCATTTGAAAAGTGAGGTATTATCGGATTAATTACAATTAATATTTTTTTATAATTTTCAATTAGTTTTTTTTTTTCAATTTTATTTAGAATGATTTTATTTAAAGCAGTGTAAGTCTCATGAAGATTGGCAATTATTTTATTATATGAAAAACTTTCAATGTTATGGTTAACATCTTTTATAAATTTATTAGTTATTTTTTCTAGATCATTATTTTCATTAGCAGGATGATTGGCTTCTATTTCTTTAATAATTTTTTGATTTAATACCCATAATTTCTGGATAAATTTATAAGATGATTTTATGCCTTCATCTGACCATTGAACATCTTTTTCTGGAGGACTGTCTGATAAAATAAATAATCTCACAGAGTCAGCTCCATAATCTTTTATAATTTTTTCAGGATCGATAGTATTTTTTTTTGATTTTGACATTGACTCTGAAGGTCCAATTTTTACAGGCATTTCAGTATCTTTTAAGATTTTTTTCCCGTTTTTTGTTATCAATTCATCAGGACTAACCCAATTATTATTTTCATCCTTATAAGTTTCATGACAGACCATGCCTTGAGTAAACAAACCACTGAATGGTTCTTGAATATTAAATGTTTTGCTTTGGTATGACAAAGCTTGCATAAAGAATCTAGAGTATAAAAGGTGTAAAATAGCGTGTTCTACACCACCAATATATTGATCTACTGGCATCCAATATTTAACTTCGTCATTATCAAACCCGTACTTTTTATTTTGAGGAGAGCAAAATCTTAAAAAATACCATGATGAATCAACAAAAGTATCTAGAGTATCAGTTTCTCTAATACATTTTTTTCCATTTATTGTAATATTTTTCCATTCTAGCATTTCATCAAGTGGATTACCTGTAGAGCTTAATTTATCAATTTTTGGCAATTCAACAGGCAACATATCTTTTGGAACTTTAATAGGATTATTATTTTCGTCATATGCAATCGGAATTGGACATCCCCAATATCTTTGACGCGATATACCCCAGTCTTTTAATCTATAATTAGTTTTTCTTTTTCCAATATTATTTTCTTCTAGGTAGTTTATAGTTTTATCAATTGATTCGTCTGGAGCTTTAAGATTATCTAAAAATTTAGAATTAAATAAATAACCAGAGTCTGCAAAAGCTTTTTCATTAACTGAAAAGTCTTTATTTTTTTCAGGTCTGACAACTGGAGTAACTTTTAAATTATATTTTTTTGCAAAATCTAAATCTCTTTGATCGTGTGCAGGACAACCAAATACAGCTCCTAATCCATAATCCATTAAAACAAAATTTGCAAAATAAACTGGTACTTTTATATTTTCATCTAAAGGATTAATTGCAAGTAAATCAGTTTTAAATCCCAATTTATCTGCCGCTGCTATCGATTCTTCTGTCGTGCCAGTTTTTGAACATTCTTTTTTAAATTTAATAAATTCTGGGTCATCTGCATAAAATTTAGCAATAGGATGATCTACAGAAACTGCTAAAAACGACATCCCAAATAAGGTATCTGGTCTAGTAGTATAACATTCTATCTCTTTTATCTCTTTTTCTGACTGAATTTTAAATTTTATTTCACAACCGTAAGATTTTCCTATCCAATTTTTCTGCATTACTTTAACTTTATTCGGCCAATTATTAAGATCATCTAAACTTTCTAAAAGTTCTTTTGAAAATTTAGTAATTTTGAAAAACCATTGGTTAAGTTTTTTTCTTTCAACTGTTGCACCTGATCTCCAACCTTTACCATCTATAACTTGTTCATTAGCTAAAACTGTATTGTCTACTGGATCCCAGTTTACATAACTTTCTTTTCTATAGACCAATCCCTTGTCATAAAGCTCTAAAAAAAATTCCTGTTGGTGTTTATAGTAGTCAGATGAACAAGTAGAAATTTCTTTATCCCAATCTATTGATAAACCTAGTTTTTTTAATTGAATTTTCATTACTGAAATATTTTTTTCAGTCCATGTTTTTGGATCTAATTTATTTTGTCTTGCAGCATTTTCTGCTGGCATTCCAAATGAATCCCATCCCATCGGGTGCAGCACGTTAAAACCTTGCAAGCTTTTATATCTCGCTAACACATCACCAATAGTATAATTTCTAACATGTCCCATATGAATTTTACCAGATGGATATGGAAACATTTCTAAACAATAAAATTTTTGCTTATTTGTATCTACATTGGTCGAAAAACTTTTATTTTCATCCCAATATTTTTGCCATTTATTTTCGATTATCTTAAAATTATATCGTTCCACAAAATTTATATTATTGAATTATTTTATAATAATTTGAATGGTTTATTTTTTCTTTTTTTTATTTTCTTCTTCGTATAATTTTGCTTTTTTTAAAATTTCTCTTTTTATTTCAGAAACTAAAATACCATCGTCCTCGGTAATTTTACAATCTATCAAACTTACATTACACTTTCTGTTAAAAACTTTAATATCTAGCGCATCTGACCTAATTTCATTAGTAAGAAATCTAATTGATACTTTTATACTTTCTTTTGAATTTTTTTTAGAAGAATACCAATCAGAAATAATTACCCCGCCACTATAGTTTACGGAAGATAATGGTATAAAATCTATCACATCTAATGAAGCTCGCCAAAGTTCGTTTGAACTTGCAAATTCAAAAACCCCAGCTTTTTGATTATTACTAAATACTTGATTTAAAGTAACTCCACGTCCTTCTGCTAAGTTTTTTGCTACTCTTTTCTTTGGATCTGCTGGAAATTTTCTTGCATCTCCTCCTGGTAATTTTCCATTACACGCACTAATCAATAAGGAAACTATTCCTAGAAAAATTAATTTTTTTATATTTTTGGATAAAAATTTCATATAATTCATTATTTTAAAATTCTTATATAACATATAGTCTTAATTTCCCTTTAATATTGGGAAAAAGCTTATTAAGTGTTGTAAAATTACAACATAATTGTTTTTTATCCTAAAAAGTAATTATTTTTACAATAAATAGAGGGAAAAATGATAATTAAACACTGTTTATTATTAATAATTAACAATAATTAAAAGGAGTAATTAATATGAACAAATTTAAAAAAATCGGTTTAACTGCATTAGCAGGGTCGCTTGTAGCTACTTCTGCATTTGCTGGTGAACTTACTGCAACTGGTTCTGCTAGCATCGGTGTTAGCAACATTACTGGTTCAAACGACCAAAGTACTGGTAAAGACTGGTCAATGGGTAACTCAGTTATCTTAGGTGGTTCAGGAGAATTAGATAACGGTATGACTGTATCTATGTCATTTGAATTAGACTCAGGTGTTGATACTGGAACTGGTACTGGTCCTTTCGACAATCACTCAGTAACTGTTTCTAGTGATAGTTTGGGAACTTTAGTATTCTCAGGTCACGGTGGAAGTTCAGCGCAAGGAGCTATGGACACTACTGCTGCTGGTGATATTTGGGACCAAACTTTAGGGATTACTGGTATAACAGCTGCTGCTTCTGGTGATGACAGTTTACACTACACACTTCCAGAATTAATGGAAGGTTTAGCAATATCTGCTTCATTGTCTCCAGGAAGAGCTGCTCAAGAATCTCACACGTCATACGGACTTGTTTACACTGGTTACGATGGTTTAACAGTTAAGTATGGTGTAGGTGATTCTGGTGCTCCAGGATCTGAAACTGAAAGTACTACTATGATGGCTTCTTATGCTATCGGTTCTATTACAGCTTCTGTTTCTCAAACTGAAGCAGATAATACTGGTGCTGCTAACAGAACAGTAGATTCTTTTGGACTATCTTACACAGTAAGTGATGACATTTCTGTATCTTACGGAAGTGAAACATTCGATCTTGCTGGTAATGCTACCGACGAAGAAGTTGAAGCTATTGGTGTAAGTTATACATCTGGTGGAATGACAATTTCTGCTACTCAGTACGAAGCAAAAGGTGCAGGAAACTCTGCAAGTGCTAAAACTGACAAGTGGTCTTTAAGCGCTTCATTTGCATTCTAATTTAATTTAGAAAAATATATTAAAGGGCCCCTTTTTAGGGGCCTTTTTTTTATTCAAAAAAAGATATTCCAGCGAATCCGTAACAATTTAAGAGTTTTAATTTTTTCAAGTTTTTATTTGAAACACCCCCAAGAGCTATGATTTTATTATTTGTTAATTTTGAGAGTAATTTAAATTTGTTTACCCCTAGGTAATTTTTATTTTTTTTAAATAATGAAGATACAAAAATAATCTTAACTAATTGTCTTTCTTTTAACTTTATTTCATTGTTGTTGTGTGCGGAACCAAGCATTAAAAATTTTTTTTTAATAGAAAAAGAGAGATGGTTTGTGTCTTTATTAAAAGAGGGTATGTAAGCACCATCTAAGTTGAGGCTTATAGCCAACCGAACATTATTTGATAGAAAAAATTTATAGCCTTTTTTTTTACAAAATTTTTTGAGACTAATGATTGAGCTAAGATTAATTTTAGTAGTATAATTTCTAAGTATTATGCCGGTATTTTTATCAAGTTTATCTATATTATTTGTATCAAATTTATTAATAAAGTAATATTTACGTGGTAAATTTACATGCATAGTTCTGTTCAAAAATATAAAGATATTATTAGTTCAATTGATAGAAAAATAGAAGCACAAAAAATTAACTTAACCCCAAAAGTTATTGCAGTATCCAAAACATTTAAATTAGAAAAAATTCTTCCTTTAATAGAATATGGCCATTTAGACTATGGAGAAAATAAAGTTCAAGAGGCTATAGAAAAGTGGTCTGAAATTAAATTAAAAAATCAAAATATTAAACTTCATTTAATCGGAAGGCTTCAAACCAATAAAGTAAAATATGCTATAAAAATATTTGATTACATACATTCAGTGGACAGTAAGAAGCTCGCAAAAAAAATTGCTGATGAACAAGATAAGCAAAATAAAAAACTAAAGTTATTTATCCAGGTAAATATTGGAGATGAGGAGCAGAAATCAGGCATTAATGTAGATCAAATTGAAGATTTAATAATTTTTTCTAAACAATTAAATTTAAATATTATTGGGTTAATGTGTATTCCCCCAGCAAATGAAGAGCCTGATAAATATTTTAAAGAAATTAAATTTTTAAATAAAAGATTTAATCTATCTGAAATAAGTATGGGTATGTCGTCTGATTATTTGAAAGCAGTTGAAAATTCATCTACTTATTTGAGAATTGGTTCTAGTATCTTTGGTCAAAGATCTTAAATAATTTTTATTTTCGAATTTTTTTTAATTAACTTAATCATAATCAAAAAATCTTTTTCTTTTAGACCTATACAACCAGCTGTTGGTTTATAATCTTTGGTTAAATGAATAAAAATACAGCTTCCATGGCCAGCAATAGGTTTCTTGAAGTTGTATTTAATTGGAATTAGAAAATCATATTTGTAATCTTTTCTTTTTAACTTTTCGTGTCCAATTTTTTTTTCTAATTTAAACAGTTTATTATATTTTTTTGGAAAATGTGAGTCATTACACCAACCCATGCCTTTTTTGATTTCGATACATTTTAATAGGGTTAAAGGTTTTTCTTTACGATCTTTTCTAAAGTAAAGATTTTCAATTTCAAAGGTTCCTTTTGGTGTTTTTTTATCTCCCTCATTTTTCCTTCTTGTAGATCCATTTTTTCCAATACAACATCTAAATTTAAATTCATCTATTTGAAGAGTGTGTTTATTTTTTACAATAATTGTCATATTGTCTTTTTTGTGAACTTACAAAATTTAATTATATATAAATTTAACTCACTATATCATATTCTTGAAGAGCTTAGTTTAGATTTAAATTTTAATATTACTTTTGTGGATAGTGAAAATTCTTTAAATGAAAAAGTAAAAAATCTTAATAATTATTTGATTATAGCAGATAAAAGATATTCAAATATTAATAATCAATTTGTTTTAGATAGTATTCCAATTAATATTCTTAAATTAGTTGAAAAAGTAAATATCGAATTTTTGAAATTACAATTTAACAGTCAATCTGAGATAAAAGTAAATAATTATACTATAGATTTAAATTCAAGAGAGATACTTAAAGAAAATACTAAGCTTAAATTAACTGAAAAAGAAATTAATATAATTACCTATTTATCCAAATCAAGCAAACCCGTTAGTATTAATGAATTACAAAAAAAAGTCTGGAGCTATCAGTCTGATATAGAAACTCATACTGTTGAGACACATATTTACCGGTTAAGAAAAAAATTTTTAAATGCCTTTAATGATAATGAATTTATTATTAGTAAAAAAAATGGTTATCAAATTAAATAAGAAAAATCCAATGGCAAAAGACCTATTTACCAAAAAATATAAGCCAAAAATAGTTAAGTCAAAAAAGGGTAAGGGAAGTTTTAAAAGAAAAAAAAACTAAGCCCAAAGTCTTGCACCAATCTGTTGTATTATTAATGTAGACATTTCAGTGCCTTTTTCTAAACATTCTTTTGTTGATAATTTATTAATATAGCCGTGAAGAAACCCGGCAGCAAATAGATCGCCAGCACCAGTGAGGTCTATTATTTTTAAATTTTTTTTTCCGTCAATTTCAAAAATTTCTTCACCGTTAATTGCGATTGCACCTTTTTCGCCCCTAGTTAAAACTACTAATTTTTTAAGTTTTTTTGAAAAGTCTATAACCTCACTAAAATTTTTTGCTTCGATCAATGAGGTAATTTCTTGTTCATTAGCAAATGTTATATCTATTTTGTCTTTTACTAAATTTAAAAAATGAGGTTTATGTCTATCCACACAAAATAGATCAGAAAGTGACATAGCTACTTTGTTCGCATTATTTATAGCTTTATCAAATGCTTTTTTAGGCTCTCCCTCATCCCATAAGTAACCTTCTAAAAATACAATTTCACTTTTTTTAATAGCTTCAGAACTGACATCGTTTTCATTAATTTTTCCTGCTGTTCCAAGAAATGTACACATCGTTCTTTCAGAGTCTGGAGTGACCAATATTAAACAAGTACCTGTTGGCAATTCTTCTTTCTTTTTTGAGTAAAAATATTCTACATTTTCTTTTTTTAGACCTTCTTCATATTTTTCGCCAAAGCTGTCATCAGAAACTTTTCCAATAAAACCTACTTGGTTACCAAGTTGAGACAACCCAACTATAGAATTTGCTACAGATCCTCCAGAGACAGTCTTTTCAATTTTAAGATTTAAAAATAAACTTTTGAACTCATTTTCATCAAAAAATAATTTCATGGTGCTCTTAGTAAGATTATTTTGTTCAATAAAACTGTCGTCTACTTTACAAATGACGTCTACTATCGCATTTCCCATTCCTAAAATTTTCATATTAAGCTTTTTGGGTAATAACAGGTTTTTTTCTATTTGGGTAGCAAGTAGTGCATATTTTACAAGTTAAACCATAACAATCTCTTGCCTTACAATATTCTCTTCCATAAAAAATTATTTGTAAATGTAGTTTAGACCAAGTTTTTTTAGGAAATATTCTTTTTAAATCTTTTTCAGTTTGAACTACATTTTTACCATTTGTTAAACCCCATCTTTGAGCAAGTCTATGTATATGAGTATCAACGGCAAAAGCCGGATATCCAAAACCTTGAGACATTACGACACTAGCAGTTTTATGGCCCACACCAGGTAATTTTTCTAGTTCCTCAAAAGTTTTAGGCACTTTTCCGTTATGTTTTTCTAAAATTTGCTTTGACATTAGGTAAATGCTCTTGGCTTTAACTCTAAAAATACCAATTTTTTCTATTAATTTTTCAATTTTTTTTCTTCCTAAATTTACAAAGTGTTCTGGTTTGAAGTATTTTGGATATATATCTCTTGTTACATTGTTAACGTTTACATCCGTACATTGCGCAGAAAGCAGTACAGAAATCAAAAGAGTGAAAGTATTTTTACTTTTTAAAGGAATGGGTGCTTTAGGATAAATTTTATTTAAAATTTTAATTATAATTTTTGCTTTTTGTTTTTCATTCATTATGAAAAGTTAAGCAAATCTCTCATAGAATATAATCCTGGTTTTTTTTTCATTAACCATTTAGAGGCAGTTAAAGCTCCATCAGAGTAAAGTGCTCTATCAAAAGCTTCATGGTTTAATGTAATTATTTCTTTTCCACTTGAGAATTTTACTTCATGTTCTCCAATAATTTCACCTTTTCTTAATGAGTTAAAATTAATCTTTTTCCCATAAGGAAAGGATTTTTTATTCAAAAACTTTTTTCCCATTAAATTATATAAATCTTTATTTTTTCCATCTGCAATTCCTTTGCCAAGCATTAAAGCAGTACCTGATGGATAGTCTTTTTTGTGTTTGTGAT
>Ga0181597_10006243_pt1 | contig 11148 bp, 11 predicted proteins | sample 041ome_5_FD_148647 | JGI IMG/M metagenome (GOLD analysis project Ga0181597, IMG submission 148647) | Coastal salt marsh microbial communities from the Groves Creek Marsh, Skidaway Island, Georgia - 041403US metaG (spades assembly) | ecosystem: Environmental > Aquatic > Marine > Intertidal zone... | reverse complement strand
GCCAATTTGAACCAAATTATCAATTTTGGTACCTTCCCCAATTCTCGTTTCCTCAAACCGTGCTCGGTCGATGCAAGTATTGGCCCCTATCTCTACATTGTCTTCTACAACCACCCTGCCTAGGTGTGGAACCTTTTGATGAATTCCTTCATTTTGATCAAAGCCAAAGCCTTCAGATCCTATGACCACTCCAGCATTGATAATAACTCCTGTACCAATGTAACATCTATTAAGTAGTTTTACCCCTGGATGAAGTACGCTATTACTTCCGACCACTGCCTGGGCTCCCACATGACAATGAGTGCCAATCTTACAAGATTCACCCACAATGGCATCTTTTCCAATGTAGGTGAAGGCACCTACAGAAGCAGATTCACTAACATTGGCAGATGGTTCAATATATGCCGCAGGATGAATACCTGGAGGATCGGAGGGATGTAATTTTTCCTCAAGCACTTTGCACACTTCTGCCAATGCCCGAGAAGGATTATCTAATCGAATAAACAGCTGGTCCTGAGAGGGTACTCCGACATATTCATCGGGAAGAAGCACCACGCTCGCTTTCGTAGCAGAAACCTGACTTCGGTATTTCGGGTTTCCTAAAAAAGACAGGTCTCCAGCTTTAGCATCATTGAGGTTGGCAATGCCGGTTAATTCAACTACAGATGTTACACCTGAGCAAGTTGACTCAGGCCACAACTTTTGTAGGTCAGAAATTTTAATGCTAAGACTCACTTTTCTCGCTTAGCTTGAAAGGTAAAAAGGGGTTACTTTTTCTCTGCGTTTAAAGTAACAATCACTTCCTCAGTATAATCCGTTTTATCCGAAGAATAAAAAACGCCGAGTTGAGTTTCGGATGAATTAAGCACTATGTCCAAGCCTTTTGCCGAAGATACTTTTTTTATCGCTCCTCTTATATCTTCCAGATGTTCCACCAACAAGTTTCGCTGCCTTTGTGCAATCGTTGCTTTTGCCCTTTTATCGTAGGCAACCATATCGTCCTGCTTCTCTTTGGCTACTTTTACCTTTTCTTGGTATACTGATTTCAAAGAAGAAGTATCAATGTTTGGATTTTTCAATTTTTCTTCCATTTCTCGAAGCTCCTCAACAATTGTTTCCAATTCATCTCTGAAAATTTCCAGTTCTTCCATGGCTACTTTCTTTGATTTATCAAGCCTAGTCCTCGCGTCTTTGACTTTATGGTAGCCATCGAAAACTTTTTGGACATCAACGACTCCAATTTTTTGTGCATAAACTATGGGCGTTGATGCAAGTAGCGTAATCAAGAATAGGGAAAAGAAAGTTTTCATAATATATAGTATACTGAAGAATAAATGAGCTTATTGGCAACAATAGTTTAGATAAACTAAGTTAAAATTTTGTACCTCCAGAAAAATGAAACTGAGAAGAGGAACCTGTTTCGCTGGGGTCACTCATAGGAAAGCCTAAATCCAACCGCAAAGGCATCCCCATTACCATAATTCGAATACCTAAGCCCCAGTTGTCATGCCACCCCTCATCGCCATTACCAGGCGTAAACCTAAAATCGTTACGCCTAAGAAAGCCACCATCGTAAAAAAATGCAAATCTCAGAGGATCAGCTATCTTCAATGTATATTCTAAGCTAGCATAAGAAAATGAATTACCACCAATTGGCTCATTTCCTACGAGATCATTAGGGCCGGCATCACGATAATCCCAACCCCTAAGATTATAAGGTCCTCCCAAAAAGAACTTCTCGAAAAAAGGAACATTTGCGTCTCCACCATCAAATTTACCCAAAGTTCCTGTGCTGCCAGACAAGGACAGTACCTGCTCCATAACATCAAATGTACTGAAAAACCTGGCACCCTTAAATTCAAATCTTCCGTAATCAGCATCTCCACCAAAAATTCCACCTGCAAACTCTTTCCGAATCGATACAATACTACCTTCCGTAGGAAAGAGTAACACATCGCGCGTATCACGGCTTAAAGTTAAACCAACTTTGGATATAGTGCGTTGGATTTCGTTGTTTTGTGCGTTATAAGCAGGATCTCCACCATCACCGCCGGCACCCGTTATCCAGTTAGTTTTGCTGCCTTTCTCGATATCTTCGATTAGAACATCCTCAAAGCTGTAAAATAATCTACCCTCCACAAGCTCGAATAATCTTCTTCGAAAATAAACTTCGAATCCTGCACGAAGCTCATCGTAATAGGAGCTTTGGTAGTCCGATTTTTCTCGAAAAATCTCAAATCCAGCCGCGAGTCTCCTATTTAAAAACCATGGTTCTTCTATCGCTAATCTAGCTTCATTGCTTCTAGAACCCAGCTTGAGCCGCAGCCTAAATTTCTGCCCATCTCCCTGTAATCTGTGAGGAGCCCTCCACCTCATTATATCAAAGTTGCCCTGTCTAATTTCAGCAAACATCATAACATTCTCAAGAGTGCTAAAACCAACACCGAATCCAAGGTGCCCTGTCTTGCCTTCCTCAACATCAACAACCATATTTCTTCTTGAACTTCTTAGTTCGGGATCCAACGAATCAATGGGTTCATCTGAAACACTCACCTTTTCGAATAGTCGAGTATTCAGTAATCTGCCTTCGTCAATATCCATACGCGTAAGGTCAAAGGTTTCTCCAGGTGCCAAAGCTAATTCCCGAAGGAGTACAACCGTTTTAGTTTTTTCATTTCCACGTACTTTAATTGTATTAACCGAGAACTTATTATTCTCAGTAATATCGAAGACTAAATCTATCTGGCCAGTTTCTAGGTTTGGTTTTCGAATAACTTTAACTATTGCGTCCAAATATCCCTTCTCCCCATAAATTCTTCGGATTCGATTCCTCTCTTTCGATAACAGATCAGGTGAATAAGGGCTACCCAGAGAGATTAAAGGTTTATTTAACAATTCAGATTTTTTTAAAACAACATTACCAATAATTTCACTCTCCCCAAAAAATGACCGATTTCCTTCATAAATCTCTATCTCAAGCACGAGTTTATTTGAAGCAACTGGCATAACCCTAACATTTCTCTGTTCAAGTCTAACTCCCAGAAACCCTTCGTTTCTGTAAAAATTGATTATTTTTTCTAAATCTTCTTCAAGAATTCGGGGGCGGTATTTGGACCTAACAGACCAAAAGCGCCAAAAGCGCCATGGAGCAGTTTCCATTTCATCAAGTAATAATTTGGATCGGATATTCTTGTTGCCAGTAAAATTAATTTTGGAAATTTTCCGCTTATCGTTTTCGACAATATTAAAGACCAGACTCGAATCTTTATTCTGAGATTGTTGAATTACTTCACTGCGAATGCGAATATCCCAGAATCCTTTTTCCAAGTAAAAATCATTGAGTGCACGAAGGTCGGAATGAATGCTAGATCTGTCAAGCATTTGACCGGGCTTGGATGAAACAATTTTTGATAGCTTCTTATCCGAATATTTTTTGTTACCTTTGAACAAAATATTCCCCAGACGGGCCTTTGTGATAACCTTAAAAACTAGGCCAATTCGATCTTCTTTCTCTTTGCTTGGATCCAAATATACTTTTACATCCTGAATACTGCCAGATTCCATCAAATTACGAATGGACTTATCGATGGCAGGAGAATGATACAGTGAACCTTCTTCGACTTGTAAATTTTGCCTAATGTAAGATTCACTTACTGTTTCTGCTCCTTCGATGATAACCTCGATGGATCCAATTTTTCTCAAATCAGTATTCGCAAATACATAAAGTGCACCAACTAATAGAAAGATTAATGTAGTGAAAGAAATATTTCTCATGTAATTTAATTCAACCTGTGATCAGATTGCATACTCTCGAAACGAGTGAATTTCCTGCGGAATGCAAGATTGATTTTTCCAGTTGGACCATTTCGCTGTTTGGCCAGAATTAAAACAATAGGTTCAAAATCTTCCGACTGCTCGTCACTCTCTCCTCCAGCATCCATCTCACGTACATCCTCTCCCTTTCTGTGCTTCCCAAGCAACATCACCACATCCGCATCTTGTTCAATTGCTCCTGACTCCCTAAGATCGGAAAGTCTGGGTTCACGTTTTTCTTTCTCAGAATCTCTATTCAATTGACTCAAAACCAAAACGGGAACATCCAACTCTTTTGCCATTGATTTTAGACCTCTTGAAATGTCTGAAATTTGATTTTCTCGCGATTGCAAACGGCCATCAGCTGCTATCAGTTGTAGATAATCAACCACAACTAGGTCTAGTTTTTTTCTCATCTTCAACCGCCTTGCTTTGGCCCTAATTTGGTTGATCGTCAAACCACTCGTATCATCAACCCAAAGGGCCGCCTCTTGAAATTCTCGACTTGTTTTATGAAGGCTTTCTGCTTTTGATTTAGGCACAAAACCTTTGCGCAGGTCATTCATGTTAACTCTAGCTCGTCCGCAAATTAAGCGCATAGCCAAAGAAGTAGCACTCATTTCCAAACTAAAAACCAATGAATGCTTAGGGGGTGAATTTCTAGAGATAGAAAAGGCAATATTCTCAACAATGTTCATAGCTAAGCTGGTTTTACCAACTGAGGGCCTAGCCGCTAAAACAATCATTTCACCTGGTTTAAACCCATTGGTCAAGGCATCCAAATCAGAGTATCCTGACATTACCCCATCAACTTCTTCTCTCGAGAGCATCCGCTGGATTTGTTCCATGGCCTGCTGGATCGGCTCGCTAAAGGGTATGGATGCTCGAACATTCTGATCATCACCCAAGGAGCAAACCCTTTGCTCCAAGTTTGCCAGGAACTCCTCAACCTGAGAAGGTTGTTGATTCGCACCGTCAATGATATCGTAGCCGATATAGATACATTTTCTTAATAAGGCTTTTTGTTTAACAATATCGAGCCAGAAAGACGCATGAGCGGAAGTGTCAATTCTTGATGATAAAGAAGTGACGCCGTCCTTGCCTCCAACTTCTTCAAGATGTCCATCTGTGCGTAACTTCTCAATCAGTACAATCTCATCTATTTCAACTGTGTTGTTGTGAAGAGAAATAATCGCATCGTAGATTAATTGATGTTTAACAAAATAAAAGTCTTCTGGTCTGAGAGACTTTTCGATGCAAGAAGTAATAACTTCTCCAGATGTATCTACAATGCAAGCAGCTAGTAAACCCTGCTCCGCGTCTTGGTTGTTAGGTAAGGGCTTCCCTTCGATTTTGGGACTTTCGCTTGGTTTGGTAACACCCGATAAGGCGAGTCCTGTATTTGTATTTTGTAACGAAGATTTAACCACGATTACTCCTTTTCCACAAAGAAAGTGAGCTATCGTCTATTCGGCTTCGATTGGATTTTCAGAAACAACTTCAACTGAAAGTTCGATGGAAACCTCCGGATGCAATTCTACACATACATTGGTTTGGCCAAGAGATTTGATCGTGTTGAAATTCTTTAAATGACGTTTATCTAATGTAAATCCTCTTTCGCTTAAATTTTCAACGATGTGCTGAGATGTCACAGAACCAAAAAGTTTTCCACCCGACCCAGTTTTAACAGCTATAGCAAGGGACAAGCCTTCAAGTTTAGTGGCAACTTGCTGAGCATTCTTGAGTTCCTCTGATTCACGAGCCGCTCTTGCCATCATTAAGGAATCCAACCTTTTCTTGTTAGATTGATTCAAAGGCACGGCTTTATTCTTGGGCAACAGGTAATTGCGTGCATAACCGGGACGAACTTTTACAACATCACCTTCAAGGCCAAGGTTGTTAATTTTTTCAAGGAGTAGAATTTCTTTGTGAGCCATAATTGGGGGGGATTAGAAAGGAACATCCTCATCAAGATCATTATCTGTATCAGGAGTAGGAGGGGGGGGAGTTGTAGCTGAAGGTTGCTGCACTGAAGTTTCTAAACTAGAAGATGCGGTTGGTGAATTCAGTCCAGTCGACTGATCTGCTTTTCCTGAGTCAACGAATTCAAAATTATCTAACACCACTCTAAGTGCACTTCGCTTTTCTCCTTCTTTAGATTCCCATTGATCAAGTTTTAGGCGACCTTCAACAAAAATAGGCCGTCCTTTAGAGAAAAAACGCCCAACCGCTTCAGCACGCGGGCCAAAACACTCAACCTCCACAAAAGTGACTTCTTCACGTTTATTGCCTTCTGCGTCTTTATAATTTCGGTTGAGTGCTATACCGAAGTTGCACACAGGTCTCCCGGAAGTCATCATTTTGACCTCAGGATCTCTGGTTAAATTACCAATCAATAAAACTCTGTTCAAGGAAGCCATTTGTAAGATGTTAACTACTGCATTCGATGAGAATGCGATCAACCTTTTTTTCGAGTTTCAGTTTCTCTTTTATTTTGGATGGGGTATCCGGACTACCAGAAATTTCAAAATGAAGAAAGGTTCCGCGTGCGAGTTTTTTCTTGGATGGATAAGCAAAGTCATGCTGACCAAGTTCCTGAACCTTACTAACTTCGCCGTCAGATTGGGCAATTATCTCACTAAGTTTAGGAATCATTTCACTTGAAGAGCCCTCGCTGCCGCTAGGGTCAATTACTATAGTAGCTGAATAGTTTCTAGTTGTCATAATGTTTGGGTAATGGAAGAGGGTAAGTATTTGTGTAATTCATCGCAACCGAGAGACCTTGGTCCGCCATGAGCTTGACTGAGTGAAATAAATTAGGAAGAAGATTTTCTAAAGTTAACGCCTCAACAGAAGTAAACTTAGATAGCACAAATTGAGACACAGGAACAGTTTCTGCTCTTTCTCCACCTACTCCGATGCGTAAGCGCGGTGGAGAAAAACCTAATTCAGAATGAACACTGGATACACCCTTATGACCCGCCGAAGATTTTTTTTCGGAAAGCTTGATTCTGCCTAACGGCAAGGTAAGTTCATCGTGAACCAAAAACAAATTATGATCTTTGGCCGAATTATTTCGGAGAAACGGTCGCAAACCTTTTCCGTTGTCGTTCATAAATTTTGAAGATTTCAACAAAAGAATATTTCCGCCCATGAAGGGTACTTCGCAAAAATAAAAACTCTCCTTGTGTTTAAAAGTGACATTTTGTTTAAGTGCAAATTTATCAACAAACCAATGACCTATATTATGCCGAGTATTAGAGTAGGCAGGTCCAGGATTACCGAGGCCAAAAAGAATCAAATTCACTTATTCCGGCAAGCATGATTACTTTTTAAAATTCAGGATTCAACAGAGGCGGATTCTTCACCATCCTGCGAGTCTCCAGAAGCACCCTCATCAGCAACCGCTTCAGAAGAATCTTCTTCGGCACCCTCGGCGTCTGCACGGCCACCAGCACTTCCAACACAAGTAACTAAATTGTTTTCAGGATCTGCCAAGTACTCAACTCCCTCGATAGCAGGTAAGTCCTTAATCTGGAGACTTTCACCAAGCTCAAGCCCACTGACATCCAACTGCAGACCTTGGGGAAGTTGACTAGGGCGACATCGTACAACGATGTCACTTTGATGAAACTCCAAGATTCCGCCCATATTTTTAACACCAGGTGATTCTCCCACGAGCTCAAGAGGTACCTTAGTTTCAAGAGACTGGCCACGTGTTACTTGAACAAAATCCAAATGAAGAATTGAGTCTTTGACGGAATCAATCTGCATATCCTTAAGCAGTGCCAATTCTTTGTCGCCGTTTCCATCGTCCAGTTCAATTAATGACAGAGAACCCCCTGATTTACGCATCAGCACTCTAAACTGACTGTCTTCAACGGAATAGTGCTTTAATACATTTTTCCCGTAAAAGACAGCGGGAATGCGTCCCTCAGAACGAATTTTTTTTGAAATGCTGCTACCGTGTTGGTCGCGAGATTGAACAATAAGAGTTGAGTCAGTTACATCAGACATATCAATAGGGGTGGTTTAAAATCAAACGATCCAATATGTTATATGAATGAAGTAGTTGCAAGCCTCTAGTATCAGTAACGATCATCTTACCCTGAAGACTTTGAAATATCGTATTGATATCCATTGGATCGAAGAGATCAAAACAATCTCCTGTAATGATCTGTTTGACTCAGGGTATTATTAAAGATTAAGTTAGATCTGTGAATAAGTGTTTGTACTTGATCATTACCCTAGTTGCATTGCCACTTTTGGGATGTAATTGTGTGCACGACTCGGAGGTCTTGGACTTTTGCTCATCTTGCAACGAACAAGGACCTGTAGAGGCGTGCGATCACCCATGCATGGATGATTTTGAGTATTTGAGCCAAGATTCGAGTAACCAGGACACGAAGATATCCTTGACAGGCAAAGGTGCAATTTCTCTAAATTTTCAGCCGATCCAAAAATTTAGATTTGAAAACTTTCGTAAGGGCTTTCCCCACAAACAAAGGATACACATACAGCTTAGAGTCATTCAGGTTTGATTGTTTAGCATTTGAATTCGGTAAGTATGCACGCTTACCCAAGTTAACTGCTATTAATCAAATATGACTCCAATTAAAATACCACAAATTCCTAGTTTAAATAATGAGCGAATCTGTAAATCGTTCTCTATCTGGTTTCTTGCCTTTGCACTACTTTTTTCCTCTGGCTGTTGGTTCGATGAAGGTATACCTGTCCAAGTACAAAGAGCTGTCCTTCACCCCAGAGCCGACTCCCTGAAGGATGCTCCTAGGTCTAGCGATCCTTCGAACAGTTCCCCAGTATTATTCCAGGGGAGTGGTTGGGTTGAGCCTGACCCTTTCGAAATTCGAATACCTTCCCTCGTTGATGGAGTAGTTGATGAATTACTTATCCTAGAAGGGGAAACGGTTTATGCAGGGCAAATCGTTGCTCGGTTAATCGATGACGACGCCAAGCTCTCTTTGGCTTTGGCTCAGTCAAATCTTCTTCAGTCACAGGCAAAGGAGAAGGAAATTGATGCTGAAATAGAAATGCTCCAACAGAATTTATACGCAGCAGAAAGTTTCCATAAAAGGCAACTCGCTCTTCGAGATGAGCACTTGGATTTCGTCAGAAGACTCCAAAAGCTTCCCAAGGGTGCGATCTCCCAAGTAGATACCAATCAATCGATAATCAAACTGGAAGGGCTTAATCATTTGGTCCAAGAAGCAAAGTTCAAAAAGGAAGAAATAAACAAAAAGAAAGCCTTACTCCTTGCCAAAAAAAATACTCAAAAAGCAAAGAGTTTTGCACTGGAGGTTGGTGTAGAAACCTCACTTTTAGACCTCAATCGTACGGAGATTCGTTCACCTTCGAACGGCATTGTGGTAAAACTTTTGACTTCCCCAGGAAAGAGAGTCATGAGCAATGTGGATTCTCCTAATGCCTCATCCGTGGCAGTTTTATTTGAAAAAGGAAAGCTTCAAGCTGGAATCGATGTACCCCTTGCAGATGCCTCAAATGTTTTCATCGGACAAGAGGTAGAAATCATTTGTTCTTTCTTGCCTGAGAAATCCATCTCAGGAAAGGTTACACGAATCTCAGGAGAAGCTGACTTTCAGCGCAACACCATCGAAGTAAAAGTTCAGTTGCTCAATCCCGATGATCGTTTAAGGCCTGAAATGTTATGCAGAGCCAAATTCCAGGCTCCAAAAAAATCTGTAAAAAGGCAAAATTCAGATGAATTTTTGGGCGTTTTGATTCCACTGAACCTTATTTCCAATACTGAGAAAAAGAAACACCAGCTTTTTATTGTTTCTCAGGATGGTGAAACTGCGGAAATTGCTGAAATTCAACTAGGAGATAAAATCGTTGGAGATCATATTTCTGTCGTTTCTGGATTAAAGGGCGGAGAACAAATCATCACAAATCCACCTGATTCCCTTCAATCAGGTGATCGCATTAAATTACTTATTCCATGATTGCTCCAACATTTATCGAGGCAAAGAACCTGTCCAAGGTTTACCGAAAAGGTGACCAAACGATCACCCCGCTACAAGACCTCTGTCTTCAAGTGAATAAGGCTGAGTTTATTGCTTTAATGGGACCTTCGGGTAGTGGTAAAACTACTCTCCTTAACTTAATTGCCGGCGTAGATTCTCCCTCTTCAGGCACACTTCGAGTAGGGGATACCCATGTAGAACAATTGAATCGGGATCAGCTTACTCGCTGGCGCTCTGAAAATGTGGGTTATATTTTTCAGCTCTATCACTTGTTGCCTGTTCTTTCCGCATATGAAAATGTGGAGCTTCCCTTGCTTCTTTCGACCATGAATAAAAAATCGAGAAGAGACCGAGTCGAAGAGGTGCTAGAACAAGTGGGATTGCTTGACCGGCAAGACCACAGACCCAAAGAACTGTCCGGAGGTCAGGAGCAAAGAGTAGCCATCGCACGAGCCTTGGTTACAAATCCACCTCTAATTGTGGCAGATGAACCGACTGGAGATTTAGACCGTGAATCAGCTGATGAAATTCTTAACCTTTTAGAACAGTTAAGCAAGGAACACGAGAAAACCATTGTAATGGTTACCCATGACCCTAAAGCCGCGGAGAGGGCCAACAGTGTGTTAGAACTTGAAAAGGGTAGACTTCTAAAAAGCAGATGAAGACCCTTTTTTTAATGATTAATCTGTGGGCTCTGTCAGCCAAACAAATCCTTCGTCATCGTACAAGGTCTGCCCTCACTATACTTGGTGTTTTTTCTGGGATGTTTCTCTTTACGACAATCGAAACAATGCAAGATTCACTCCATCGAGCAACCGTCACATCTGCAAATGATACGACATTGGTGGTCTATCGAGAAAACCGATTTTGCCCAGCGACAAGTAGACTCCCCGAATATTATGCCAGTGAAATTGCTCGCATACCTGGGGTTCGATCCGTCTCCCCCATACAAATTGTAGTCAACAATTGTGGAACAAGCTTGGATGTTGTTGTTTTCCGGGGAATTCTCGGGGGAACCTTAACATCTATTGCTCCCGACCTGAAGGTAACGGACGGATCTTTGAACTCTTGGCTTGCCCAAGGGGACGGTGCCCTGATCGGTAAGGGGTTTGCTAATCGCAGAGATCTAAAAGTGGGAGATCGCTTTGATGCTGCCGGGGTAACGGTAACGGTTTCTGGTATCATTGAAACAAACGAGAGTTCCCAAAATAATAGTGTAGCGTTTGTTCACCTGCCTTTTTTACAACAGGCTTCCAAGGTAGGTCTTGGAGTTGTCACTCAATTTAATGTCCGGGTGGAAAACTCTTCCCTGCTTGAGGAGGTAGCTGCATTG
>Ga0181597_10006241_pt1 | contig 11153 bp, 9 predicted proteins | sample 041ome_5_FD_148647 | JGI IMG/M metagenome (GOLD analysis project Ga0181597, IMG submission 148647) | Coastal salt marsh microbial communities from the Groves Creek Marsh, Skidaway Island, Georgia - 041403US metaG (spades assembly) | ecosystem: Environmental > Aquatic > Marine > Intertidal zone >... | reverse complement strand
AGTGGCTTCGGTGAGTGGCACGGCTGTCACGTTCACGCGGCCTCTCGACGATGAGGCAACGTACACGCCGGGCGATGCCGCCGATGCCAGCACACTCAAGGTTTTTCTGCACGATGGGCAAAGCTCCGTGGCGCAGGATCTGGAGCCCGAGTACATCGCCGTGTCTGAAGACAGCACAATGGCGTTTGTCACCCTGCAAGAAAACAATGCCGTTGCCGTGATCGACCTGAAGAGCGATACGATCACAGCCATCCGGCCGCTCGGTACAAAAGACCACAGCTTGCCGGGAAACGAGTTGGATGCGTCGGATAGTGACGAAGCGGTCAACATACGTTGTTGGCCGGTGCAGGGCATGTATCAGCCGGACTCGATCGTGACGTTTACTACGGGAGACGAGACCTTTCTCGTGACGGCGAACGAGGGAGACGCGCGGGCCTACGACGGCTTCACCGAAGAGGCCGCTTTTCGTGATGTCGTTTGGGGCGATGCTGATGGAGCCGCGATCATCGACGGAGCTGATTTCTCCGACAAGAACGGCGTCGGCGACTTGGTGACCACGATCACCAATGACGCAGATCGAGACGGCACCTTTGAGAGCAGGCGGTGCTTTGGTGGCCGTAGTTTCTCGATCTGGACTGTGAGTGGAGAGCAGGTCTGGGACAGTGGCCATGACTTTGCCGTGATTACGGCGGATCGCTACGGCCTGCAGTTCAACAACGACAACAAGAAAACCGAGGACGAGAAAGATGGCCGCTCAGACGCCAAAGGCTGCGAGCCCGAGGCGATTGCAGTGGGCCGCGTCGGCGAGAGCACCTATGCCTTCGTCGGCCTGGAGCGGATGGGCGGAATCATGGTCTATGACATCTCGTCTCCAGCCAGCCCGGTGTTTGTGGAGTATGTCAACAACCGCGACATCACCAAGCAGGGGAAAGCCTTCGGCGATCCTGATGGCGACTATGGTCCGGAAGGCTTCTGCTTTGTGCCGGCCGAATCAAGTCCCGTCGGGGTTCCGCTTCTGATCGTGGGAAGTGAGGTAAGCGGCACCACGACGGTGTACCAAGTTGATGCCCCGGCCGCATCGCGACTGGAAGGCGATGGTTCTGCGGCCCGGCCACTCACCCGCTGAGGGTACGAGATCGCTGAAGACCGCGGTGAACCTCAAAACTTGGGCAGCTATTGGCCTTGATCATCACTCCGCGGCTTTGCAGTCGGGAAACTTCCAGGATCCGTCAAGGAGTTCTGCTTTCGGCTGATACATCCGAACAATATAGTTCCAGCCAGGAGTGATAGGCAGGTAGTTCGGTTTGGCTGTGTCGCCTCCGAAATGAATGGTCACCGAGCCATCTTGGTTGCTTTCCGCGGTGACATTGTTGATGGAGTACGCGTCCAGGGGGTTTTTCTCGAGAAACCCCTTGGAGTTGTAGACGGTGACAGAAACGAATCCGTCAACGGGCACCTTCTCAGTGATGGTGAGTGTGTAGGGTGTCGTGCCGTCGTTTTTCTCGGGCACGACATTCACGTAGATAGCGGCCTCCTCAGGATTGCCGCCCCAGCCGTAAGCCGTGCCAAGAAGATGGTTGATGGGATTCAGTTTCGACTTGTCCCCAAACATTCCGCTTGCATCGTTTTTTGTCGATGCCAGTACGTTTATTGCGTCGCGGACCTTTGTTAGCGAACCTTCATCCCAATCAGGTATTTCAAAGGATCCGACCTTCGCTTGCTCGATTTCTATTTTGTCCTGGAGTGCGTTGGCTGCCTTGATGTCGTTGGGGTCGTTTGCGTTCATAAACGTCCGAAAGCCCACGATGACGTACCGCGTTCCGATTTTCTCTTTTGTCAACGTGAATGATCCATTCCCATGCTCGACCGGTTGCATGGAATGGTCCTGGTTAACGATGAGCATCGACTGGAAACGCCCCTTCGACTCCGGTTTCAGGATCGTTACCGGTGCTGCATCCAAATCAAACACGCCAAAAGAATACAAGGTGTCCCGGTTCATCCTGATCACATCTTGTTTGTCAATCGGCGTTGGCTGTCGAAGGTGGAGGAGTTTTCCGAAAGCGCCTTGATCGACATAGCGTTTCAGGGTCATGTCGGTTTCGGCCCTGACGAAGTTGTCAACTGTGACAGTCTCCTGGCCCCAGGTTGGCGTTGATGCCACCAATGCGATGGCAGTTGCTGTAAATGCGAGTGTTTGCAGCCACTTCATGTCTGTGTTTCTTTTTCGGGGTGAACGGGACGCGGGCAGTGCCAGAACAGGCGCCATGACCGCTGGTCGGGTGAGGAGGGCCGCTGGCAGGCGTTTGCGACGATCCGTGATCCTATCAGGAATACGGCGGCGTATGCTGCTCTCGCAACAAAATCGCTCCTTGGTCATTGAGCCAATGAGCAATCGCGGCAGGCAGCTTGAGCTGCCCCCGACACGCTCGCCTCGTCAGTCCAGTCTCGGTCTTCCTCTGTGGCCCTCGGAGCCCTTTGGCAAACGACCTTGAGGGCCAGGCTTTGTGGCGGTAGTGTCCTCGTCGAAGCCCCGTGGAGGATGGCACGTGTTTCAGTTCATGCCATGGTTCGTTTTCTGCCGTGCAGACAGCCGACGCGTGTTCGCTCGGCGATCGCTCATAGCCGCGTTTCTCGCGTGTGCAGCTTCTTTCGTGAGTGCCGCGGATCAACTTGGCAATGAGCCCACAGGCACGATGGCAGGGCATCCTGCCCTCGCCCAGTCTCCCAGGCATGCCACCACCTCATCGGGTCGACAGGGAGACGCGATCAACATAGCGTTCGTCGGTAGCGAGGAGGACCTGCATCGTGCCCTCGCGGTCGCAGGTTGGTACGCGGCGGATGCAATTACGCTAAAAACCTCTGTGCGGATTGCTGCGGATTGTGTGCTTAAGAAGCCGTATGCCCATGCCCCGGTCAGCAATCTCTACGTGTGGGGGCGTGTGCAAGACGCAGCGTTCGAGCAGCCCGTTGGCACTAGTCCAAACCAGCGGCACCATGTTCGCTTCTGGCGGTCTCGTGCCGTGGACGACAAGGGCCGCCCCCTGTGGCTTGGCTCGGCAACGTTTGACGAGCGAGTTGAAATAAGCCGTACGACTGGCGGGTTTACCCATAAAATAAGCCCAGAGATCGATAAGGAGCGAGACAAGCTGCTCCTTGACGCCGTCGCCGCCGACACGATCGATGGTTACTACTGGGTGGATCGGTTTCAGCCAGAACGAAGCGGAAAAAACGGCGGTGGCGATCCCTATCAGACCGACCAGCGGTTGGCTGTTGGCATCGTGGACCTCCGTCGCTCACAACAATGACCGGTCGTCAATGCGGAGTTGCGAGTTCGACGCTCGCTCAATAAGGCGCTCGCTCAATAAAAAGCCCCTTGGCTCGGGTAGGGCCAAGCCAAGGGGGGAAGGGGTGCCCAGCAACACGACGAGTCTTGATGGGCCCGGAAGATCAGGTGTTCGGTGGTGTGCTCAGGCATGATTGATTGGGCACAGCATCAATACGGGCAGAAACAGCGGTCGTTCGGCGTGCTTCTCGCTTATCCACGAAGCGCAGCAGCCGCATCGCGACGAGATGGCGATCGTTGTGGGTGGTTATCCAATGAGCGCAGCGAGGATTCTGCAGCCGAGGATAAGAGACGTGCACGGCGAGCAGGAACTCAGTGAGCGACGATTCGCCGCTGGCCGGATGTCGCTAGAGAGACGTCTCGCAAGGGGAGGTGCCCTGGCCGGAGAGCGTCTGAGAAGGCGATTCGCCAAACCTTTCGGCGTATTCTTTTGAGAACCTGCCGGCGTGGTTGATGCCCACCCGACGGCAGATATCACCAATCGTGATGCCCTTCGTTGCTGACTTCAGCAGTTCACGAGCCTTGTCGAGTCGCATGTTCTTCAGCATTTGCATCGGGCTCATGAAGTAGTGCTCGGAGAACCCCGTCTGAAGGCTCCGCACGCTGACTCCCACGGCTTCTGCAATCTCTTTGATCGAGAGGTCGTCGCAGAGGTTGTCATTGAGAAAGGTGTGGATTGCGGTGATGGGCATGCCGCCAATTCGGCCGCCGCCGTAACCGCCCGACAGATCATCCGTCACCGCCTCGGCGATCGTGCTGCAGACGGCAGTCTCCATGTGGTGCACGAATGAAGGATGTGCAGATTTACCTACCGGTCCAGTCGCCCAGTCATCGAGCCCGTTTGCAAATCCCTCAAGAAGCTGCCTAAGAAGGTTGCGGTAGGTTCCCCGGATCAGGAAGCCCGGACGATCGCGGTGCTCCTCCGGGAGATGCTCAGCCATGAACGACGTCTCGATGCCATAAAAGATTGCTGTCGCCCGAGACGCTTGGAAGCACATCCGTTGCCAGGGCCCCAGCAGGAGGGCTGAGGTCGTGTCTGCCGTAAATGACTTGCCGCACAGGGTGATCTCAAGAAAGCCAGATGTTGGCAGCAGCAGCCAGTACCAGTCATGGGGCTCGGAAAACTCGGAGCGGACGCTGGTCGAGCAGGCAAGGTAGTCGATTGCTGACCTGTTCAGGGTGGCACGGTTGTGGAGGAGATGGTACGCCGCTTTGCCGACGACTTTATTGGTGTACTGTCCCCAGACTTGACGCTGTTTCTTGCGGGCGTCGTACGGGCTTCGGGTATCGAGAAAGGGAAACCGGTTGAGGAGATGGTTTGGGGCAGCCATCGACAAGGGCTCCGAGAGGGGGAATGCGAGAAGCATAGTTCCGATCCCGTGCACGGTGACGAATTTTCCCGGAGCAGAGATGGAGACGTGCTCACGCGTTGCAGCCCGTTCGCCGGCATCGGGCCGCTTCCCCTCATCCCCTCGCCTCATCACAGCCGATGTCATCCCAGACGCGGTGCGCGCTCAAGGAACGTTTCGTGCTCGTAGGCGCGACTGGGCAGGCCGAGGGCTTGGTTTCGCCCAGGAAATAGCCTCTGAGGGCGGCCCTTTGCTTGGTGCTCAGGCAGATCGTTCCCCCTGGGGCATCGTGTCACGATGAAGCCATTTCGTGGGATAACCGATGCCAACAGTGATGCCGGCCTCGTCAGCCGTTGACCCTTTTTCTCAACGCTGTGGAGTCATCTGTGAGGCTGTCGGGCTGCCACAGGCTGTTGGCGAGCCGTTCATCAGGCATGTTCAAGCCGTTGGCGATTCGATCGGGGCGACGGCTTACGGTGACCGTGCTGACCAGGCGGCCGCCTATCTTGTGAGCTTTGCCTATTTCGGGCGGATTGCCACTTCCGAAGAGTCGTCGCGGATTGCGCAACTGCTCGCTCACGAATCGCCAGCAGAGGTGGATCGAAGCCTCAAAGCATGGCCGGCAAGCAACGAGCTGGCGGCCAAGATGCACCTGGCACCGACCGACGCCGACGTCACGTATGTCGATGTCAGTCACACCGTGTTTACAAAGCGGAACAGCGGGATCCAGCGAGTTGTACGGCAGCTTGCTGAGGCATTGTCAGCCAGTACGCATCGGCACACGTTCGTTCTCTTCGATCCGCAACTTCGTGGATATCGAGAGCTCAACGCAGCTGAGCTGGAGCAGCTTCTCGACTGGGAAAAGTTCTGCACGTTTGCAACGAAAAAGACCGGAGAGCCACGTCAGGCGAGCCGGTTTAAGCAATGGCGTAAGAAGGCTGGGCGAACACGATTCGGGCAGCTAGTGCGGCAGCTGGCCCGCGTTTTTCGTGACCGCTCGCGCGAGCTTCGGCGATGGCTCAAGACGAGGCCTCAGCTCGTGACAGATCCAGTGGTCTGTCGTCCTGCTGCCGCCTGCTTCTTTTGGCAAGCGAACCTGCTTGTGCCTGAACTGATCGGAAATCCAATCCAGGTCGATGTGCTCGCGTCAGTTCTCGCAACCGCACCACTACGATCAACGCTGATTGTCTACGATCTGCTGCCCATCACGCATCCGGAGTGTTTTGAGAATGAGGCCCCTGCCGGCTTCGTGCAGTACCTCACGCTTCTGCGGCATGTCGATCAGGTGAGCTGTATTAGCAGCACCATCCGCAATCAGGTGGAGTCGCTGATCAAGGCCATTCCCCGCACAAAGCCGTCGCCTCGCCTTGCCGCTCATCTGCTAACCGGTGACTTCCGGTATCGCCCGTCGACGACAGGAGTAGCAACGTCATCGTCTCAGCCCGAGCCGGTGGTTCTCTGCGTGGGCACCATCGAGCCACGGAAGAACCAGACCCGGATCCTGCGGGCAATGGTTGCCGCTCAGCAGGATGGCCACCGGTTTCGAGGAGTCTTCGCTGGCAGTGCAGGCTGGCTCAATGGGCAGTTCCGCGATGAGCTTCAGCGGGCTCGTGCTCGCGGTATTCAGGTTGAACTCTACGAAAACATCTCTGACGAGGCTCTCGCTCAGCTGTATCGCACGGCAAGTTTGACGGTGTATTGCTCCATTGCCGAGGGTTTTGGCTTGCCGATTGTGGAGAGCGTGATGGCGGGCGTGCCCTGTCTCACGAGCAGCGTGGGCAGCATGCAGGAGATCGCTGAACAACTCGGAGGATGCAGCCTGGTTGACCCCTATTCACCAGATGCCATTGCCAAGTCTCTGGCAATGCTGGTGAGCGACCGAAACGAACTCGCTCGGTTGACTGAAGAAGCCCGTCAGGCCCGCTGGCACAGCTGGAGCGACTACTGCGAGGACGTGATGGCTTTTGTAGACGCCAACAGTGCGACAAGCCTGCAGTTTCCAGCCGATCAAGGCTTGGCTCAAGCATCCTGAGCGACTTCGCCGAACAGGTGTGACATGAGCGAGTGCACGGGTCGATCTGCGTTGATTACTGGCATTACGGGGCAGGATGGCTCATACCTAGCAGAGCTGTTGCTTGCGAAGGGGTATGAGGTTCACGGGCTGAGTCGCAGTGGGGGAGGCTTGAGGGCTCTCCGAAGCGAGCACGGTCGTTTCGGTGACACAGCCAATGTGCATCTGCATGACGGCGACTTGGCAGACGGAGATGGTTTAACACGGCTGGTACGGGAAGTCGCTCCTCACGAGGTCTATAACCTCGCTGCCCAGAGCAACGTTCGCGTCAGTCTCGAACTGCCCGTCTCAACTGCTGATGTGAACGCTGTCGGTACGCTGCGACTGCTCGAGGCTATCCGCCATGTACGGGATCACACCGGCAGGGAGATCCGCTTCTGCCAGGCATCGAGTTCAGAGATGTTTGGCAGAGCTGTCGAGACACCCCAAAGGGAGACCACGCCCTTTCGACCGCGAAACCCGTACGGCGTCGCCAAACTCTACAGCCACTGGACGACGGTGAACTACCGCGAGAGCCATGGCCTGCACGCCTCCTGCGGGATTCTCTTCAATCACGAGAGCCCCCGTCGCGGTGAAGCGTTTGTGACTCGCAAAATCACGAGAGCGGCAGCTCGAATCAAACTCGGTCTGCAGGACCGCCTCACGCTCGGTGATCTCGATGCCCAGCGGGACTGGGGCTTTGCTGGCGACTACGTCGAGGCCCTGTGGCTGATGCTGCAGCAAGACGTGGCTGACGACTATGTGATTGCCACGAATGAACTTCATTCGGTTCGGCAGTTCTGTGAAATGGCCTTCGCGAGGCTCGATCTCGACTATGAGGATTACGTCGACATTGACCCTCGTTACTGCCGCCCCGCGGAGGTCGAATACCTTCGGGGCGATGCGACGAAAGCCCGTAACCGGTTGGGCTGGATGCCCCGGAAAAGTTTTGACGAACTGGTGACGATGATGGTTTTGGAGGATCTCGCTCTTGCCGATCGGGATCGGTTGGGCACGTCTGGTTACCAACAGCGACAGGGTCGAGAAGCCGCCTAGCGACGGGCTGTTGCTCAGATGATTCGCCTGCTGGGTGCGGGGACAGTACTCGGGCAGCAGCTCGTGGTGTTGCGATGCCTCCACCCACTAATCGGCTTGGTGGGCAGACGTGCTGTTCTTCAGAGTGCAGGGGTGTTCGCTTCACCATGTATCACGCCATCAATGCCTGCCGTATCTGTGGTCATCAGGATTTTCACGATGTCGTGAATCTTGGACGGCAGTCGCTTACCGGCGTTTTTCCGCGGTCTCGCGAAGAGCCGGTGGCTGTGGGGCCGCTGGAACTCGTGAAGTGTGATGAGGCAACCGGAGGCTGCGGTCTCGTGCAGTTGCGGCACTCGCACGAGCCGAGCGAGATGTATGGGGACAACTACGGCTATCGCTCCGGTCTGAACCGCTCTATGGTTTCCCACCTCGAGCGACGTGTGCGAGAAGCCCGCGAGATCGCAAAGCCCAAGCCGGGTGATGTGATCCTTGACATTGGCAGTAATGACGCCACGACGCTAAAAGCCTATGGCAATGCCGGATTCAGGCTTGTGGGCATTGATCCGTCAGCGGCGAAGTTTCGTCGTTATTACCCAGACTGGATTCGCGCTGTTCCTGACTTCTTTCATGCTGAGTCCTACCGATCCGTGTGTGGTGACCAGCAGGCAAAGATCGTGACATCGATTTCGATGTTCTACGATCTTGAGGATCCGCTCGACTTCATGCGGCAGATACATAGCGTGCTGGCTGATGACGGAATCTGGGTCTTCGAGCAGAGCTATCTGCCACTGATGGTCGAGCGTGATGCCTACGACACGATCTGTCACGAGCATGTGAGCTACTACGCGTTGCGACAGATTGAGTGGATGACGCGTCAGGCAGGCTTTGAAATTCGTGATGTTGAGCTCAATGACATAAATGGTGGCAGTTTCTGTGTGACCGTTGCAAAGCGGGGAGGGCAGCTCGCGGAGCGAAGCGAGCGGACCGATCAGCTTCTCGACCGCGAGCGGGTTGATGGCTACGGTGAGCGAGTCGTTTACGATCGGTTTCGCGAGCGGATTGAACTGCATCGCGACCGGTTGTTAGACGCGATTCGAAGCTGGCAGGGCGAGGGGAAAACGCTTTACGGGTATGGCGCGTCGACGAAAGGGAATGTCGTGCTGCAGTACTGTGGCCTCACGGCTGCCGACATTCCTCTGATCGCCGAGGTCAACGAAGACAAGTACGGCTGCTTTACCCCTGGCACGCTGATTCCGATTGCGTCTGAGGCCGAGGTTCGGAGTCGTAAACCCGATGCTTTGCTGGTGTTGCCGTGGCACTTCCGCAGTTCGATCCTGGAACGCGAGCAGGCCTACCTCCAGGATGGTGGCTGCATGATTTTCCCCCTGCCAGTTGTGGATTTCGTTGCAGCCCCTCATCCGACGAGACGTGCGGCCTAGTCAACGGCCCTACGCCACGACGTTATGAATGCGATTCAAGCGAGGTTGCGGGAGTTCGAACGCACCATTCTTCGGCCATTCGTACACCGACTGAAAGGACGACGTCCGAAGGTCGTGGTGGAAAGGGCCGTTTCGGAAGGCCCAGAGGTTCCGAAAAGTCCAGGGTGTGGGGAGCCGCAGCCACAGGAACGCGATCGTCTCGAAGAACTCGTCGTGGCGCTAGCTCGTACCGAACTCCGTCGCCGTCAGGCTGCTACTCCTGGCGGTGAACACAGCGCCGACGCTGTCGTGATGGTCGCGGGGCATGAACCGGGTGATGAGATTAGCGGACTATTGAGATCGCTGCTCGACACTGATATTCCTCCAACTTCGTGACCGTTCGAACGGATGCACCTCGACGGCAAGCGACACGTGGACGAGAACGCCTTCATTCGTGCTCATCTTTGCTGACATCCGCTGTCTTCAGGATCACAACTACGCCAGGCGTGGCGTCGGTTCGCATGCTCAGTTTCTGCTGCAGGCTGTTCGTCAGCATGCCGGTTCTGAGCTTCGGATTATCGGGCTGATCGACCCAGAGATCGGTCCGCTTGAGGCTGAACATGCTGCCCTGTGCGATGCTCTTCGACCCACCTTTCGGGTTCCAGCAGCGGATCGGCCAGCGGTGTTTTTGCAGCTCTCGCCGATGACGCATGACACACGGCCTGTAGCTGCGATCGTTGGTCGATCAGGCGTGACGCCCGTATCCGTTATCTACGATTTCATTCCCTTGGAGTTTCCGCACCGGTATCTCACCGAGCGGGCGGGGCTTTACGCGTATGCGGCCGCGTTGCAGTGGCTCAGCAGCTACCAACGCTTCCTGCCGATTTCTTCATGCGTGGCAGAGGAAACCAACCGGCGTCTTGGTATTCCTGCTGATCGCATCTATGTCAGTGGCGTTGCACTGCGGCCTGTTTTTGAAGCCCAGCTCAGGCGGTCTATACAGCGGGCTCCGGAGGATGCAGACGCTCGTGCTCGTGTTCTCTTCGTTGGGGGAGGGGACCCCCGAAAGAATCTTGACGCGGTAGTCGATGCGATGTGCATGCTGGCCGCCCGAGGGAAACAGCCGATCCTTGAGGTTGTCGGCAACTATCCCCGGGACGTTCATCGTGTGTTGCTGGGACGCGTTCCGAATGGCAGCCTGCTTTTTCATGACCGACTTTCTGATGAGCAGCTTGCTCAGCGGTATTCCATGGCCAGTCTTGCTGTGGTGGCCTCACGAGCGGAAGGCTTCTCGATACCAGTGATTGAGGCGATGGCCTGTGGATGCCCTGTTGTCGTCTCTGACATTCCCGCCCATCGCGAACTGGTCACCGATCCGCACGCGAGGTTTGCTGCCGACGATGCAGATGGCCTGGCGGGGCTTCTGGAGAACATGCTGGCGAACCCCACCACCCGACACGCACTTCGCGATGCCCAAAGGCCAGTGGCCGAGCGGTTCACGGCTGGTGCTGTTGGCAGCCGCGTGTGGCAGGCCCTACGGGAGCCGAGCCTGCGTGCGTCGCCAGCACCACGTCAAACTCAGCCTCGCATTGCTTTTGTGACTCCTTTTCCCCCCGATCGATCCGGAGTGGCCGACTATTCGCGGCAGACGGTGATCGCGCTAAGCAAACTCGCTGACGTCGACGTCTATACCGATCAAGTGAATCCGGAAGTGACGCCTGGAGTGCGCGGGTTTTACCCCGTTTCTGCCGCCGCCTGGCTACGGCCTGACTACGACGGTGTGGTTGCAGTCGTTGGAAACAATGCGGACTTTCATCAAAAGATTTATCACTGGCATTGCCGGTATGGCGGTGCGTGCATCGTGCACGACAATCGGCTGCTCGACATGCTCTGTCATTGGAAGGGGGACGAGCATGTTCGGCAGCTTGCCAGCCAACGGCTTTCCCGAGACGTGA
>Ga0181597_10006231_pt1 | contig 11171 bp, 10 predicted proteins | sample 041ome_5_FD_148647 | JGI IMG/M metagenome (GOLD analysis project Ga0181597, IMG submission 148647) | Coastal salt marsh microbial communities from the Groves Creek Marsh, Skidaway Island, Georgia - 041403US metaG (spades assembly) | ecosystem: Environmental > Aquatic > Marine > Intertidal zone... | reverse complement strand
CTCAATACTGGATACGATCAACCGGCTTAGCCGCATAACCTGAACCGCCGTATACGGAACCGTACGTACGGTGGTGTGAGAGGACGGCGGATGTGAATCCGCCTCCTACTCGATTCTACTTCGCTAACTCACGCCTCAACCAATCGCTCCTCGACCCCAGCCTGCGCTTTGCTGCAGACTTGGCCCATGACCGATATCCTGATTTTTACCCATGTTGATTACTGCCCACCGGCCCACCTCGGCAAGGTGCTGGAGCAGGCTGGCCATGCCTTTACGGTGTTACGTGCTGATCTTGGTGAACTGGAGGGCATCGACCTTGACCGTCCCAAAGCCGTGGCTATTATGGGTGGGCCGATGAGCGTGAATGACCCACTGCCCTGGATCGCCACAGAAGTGGCGGCGTTGCAGCATTTAATCCGCCGCGATATCCCGCTGATCGGTCACTGCCTGGGCGGCCAGTTGCTGGCCAAAGCGTTGGGCGCGCAAATCCAGCGCATGCCCTTTACCGAAAGTGGCTGGCAGCCGCTGAGGCGGCTCGATCAGGCCGCACCTAGCCCGTGGCTGGCGCACTTACCCGACAGCTTTACGGTGTTTCAGTGGCATGGCGACAGTTTCGCCATCCCGGCCGGTGCGCAGCCGTTGCTCAGCAGCCCCTGGTGCAGCAATCAGGCGTTTGCCTGGGGCGATAAAGTGCTGGCCCTGCAAGGCCACCCGGAAATGGACGAAGCTTTAGTGCGCCAATGGCTAGACGATTGGCACCACCTGCTAGATGACACCCAGCCAAGCCAGCAGAGCAGGGCGCAGATGCTTGAAGACCTGCCAGCTAAGATCGCTGAACTGAATCGCGTGGCCGAAGGCTTCTATCGTCACTGGCTGCATTTGGCCGGTTTGTAGGTCGCCGCCATAAAATGGCGCGGCCTGTCATGGGCAAGCCAGTGACGCGTCTCATCTTGGTGCGTAATGATCGCAGACATTATTTAACCTATTGAAATTTAAGCTATTTAACTAGTGGCGCGGGCTTTGCAGTGTTGACTCCATGACCGGCTGACAAGGAGTACGGCATGGGCCGCACCTTTTATGATGAGATGTACGACGCGAGTGGTGCAGTCCGCCCGCACTATCAGGCCTTTTCCCGTTGGCTGGCGGACACCCCGGAGGAACTGCTGGCCCAGCGCCGCCGTGAAGCTGACCTGCTGTTCCACCGCGCGGGGATCACCTTCACCCTGTATGGCGATGATCAGGGCACCGAGCGCCTGATTCCATTCGATATCATCCCGCGCAGTATTCCGGCCAGCGAATGGCGCATGGTCGAACGCGGCTGCATCCAGCGCGTGCAGGCGCTGAATATGTTCCTTGGCGACCTCTACCACGACCAGCGCATCATCAAGGCTGGCATCGTGCCGGCCGAGCAGGTGCTGGCCAACGAGGGTTACCAGATCGCCATGCAGGGTCTCAACCTGCACCGCGACCTATACGCACACATCGCCGGGGTCGATCTGGTGCGTGATGGCGACGGCAGCTACTACGTGCTGGAAGACAACCTGCGCACCCCCAGCGGCGTCAGCTACATGCTCGAAGACCGCAAGATGATGATGCGTCTGTTCCCCGAGCTGTTCGCTGCCCAGCGCGTGGCGCCGGTCGATCACTACCCCAACTTGCTCCTCGATACGCTTAAATCCTCCAGCCCGCTGGATAACCCCAATGTCGTGGTGCTGACGCCGGGGCGCTTTAACAGCACGTACTTTGAGCATGCCTTCCTTTCCCGTGAGATGGGCGTGGAGTTGGTCGAGGGCGCTGACCTGTTTGTGCGCGACGACAAGCTCTTTATGCGCACCACCTCCGGGGCCGTCCAGGTGGATGTGATCTACCGCCGCCTCGACGATGCCTTCCTCGACCCACTGGCGTTCAACCCGGGCTCCATGCTCGGTGTGCCCGGCTTACTGGCCTGTTACCGCAGCGGCAACGTGGTGCTGGCCAATGCCGTCGGCACCGGCGTGGCGGACGATAAATCGGTCTACCCCTATGTCGACGACATGATCCGTTTCTACCTGAGTGAAGAGCCGATCCTAAAAAACGTGCCGACCTTTCAGTGCCGCAAACCGGCCGAGCTGTCCCACGTGCTGGCCAATCTCGAACAGTTGGTGGTCAAGGAAACCCAGGGTTCCGGCGGCTACGGCATGTTGGTGGGTCCGGCGGCCAGCAAGGCTGAGATCGCAGAATTCCGCACGCGGCTGATCGCCCGCCCAGAAGCCTATATCGCCCAGCCGACTCTGTGCCTGTCGACCTGCCCGACCTTTGTTGAGCGCGGTATTGCACCGCGGCATATCGACCTGCGTCCGTTCGTGCTGTCGGGCAAGGAAACCCGCATCGTCCCCGGCGGCCTGACCCGCGTGGCGCTGCGCGAAGGCTCGCTGGTGGTCAATTCGTCCCAAGGGGGCGGTACCAAAGACACCTGGGTCGTGGAGGATTCATCATGCTGAGTCGAACGGCCTCTGACCTGTACTGGATGTCGCGCTACCTAGAGCGTGCGGAGAACCTGGCGCGCATGCTGGATGTCAGCTACTCGCTATCGTTGATGCCGCAAGACGGTCGCGGCGACGGCTTGGAAGAGCTGGCCCTGCCGCTGCTGATTACCGGCACCCTGGATGAATACCTGACGCGCCATGGCCCGATGGATGCCGAGCGCATGCTGAATTTCTTCGCCTTGGATGCGAGCAATCCGGCGAGCATTTACTGCTGCCTGCAGGCCGCCCGCAGCAACGCCCACGCCGTGCGCGGACGGATCACCGCCGACATGTGGGAGAACATCAACGCCACCTGGCTGGAGATTCGCGGCATTGCCGAACAGGGCCTGGGCCGATATGGCATCAGCCGCTTCTGTGAGTGGGTCAAGGAGCGCTCGCACCTGTTCCGTGGCGCCACTTTCGGCACGATTATGCGTGGCGACCCGTACCGTTTTATCCGCCTCGGCACCTTTATCGAACGCGCCGATAACACCCTGCGCCTGATCGATGCGCGCTATGAAATGCTCGGCGAAGACATCGACGAAATCGACGGTCGCCCAGCCCGCAGCTACTACCAGTGGACCGCGCTGCTACGCGCCTTGTCGTCATTCGAGGCGTTTGCCGAGATCTACCGTGGCTCGCCCGATACGCGCAAAGTCTCCGAATTGTTGCTGCTGCGCGCCGACATACCGCGCTCGCTGCGCGCCTGCATGGACGAGCTCAACCTGATGCTCGCCAGCCTGCCCGGCGACAACGGCCGCCCAGCCCAGCGCCTGGCCGCCGAACTGGAAGCACGGCTGCGTTACACCAGCATCGAAGAAGTGCTCGACGAGGGCCTGCACGCCTGGCTCACCGATTTCATCCTGCTGGTTCGCCAGTTAGGTCAAGCCATCCAAAGCTCCTACCTGGAGGTCGCATGAGACTGTCAATCAGCCACGACACTACCTATCGCTATGAAGATCAGGTACGCAACAGCATCCAGTATTTGCGCATGACCCCACACGACAGTGAGCGCCAGCACGTAATCAGCTGGGCATTAAGTTTGCCGCGCCCGGTGCGTGCGCAGATCGACCCCTACGGCAACATCCTGCACGTGCTGACCCTGGATGAACCGCACGAGTCCATCGTCATCGGTGCCCGTGGCCAGGTCGAAATAGACGAGTCGCGCGAAGCCGAGCACGAAAGCCAGTCGGCCTGGCCGTTTCTGCGCTTTACCCGCCTGACCGAAGCCGATGCCGCCCTGCGCGAGTTCGTCCAGCTGCAAAGCCACAGCCGCGCTGACCGCAGCGGCCTGATCGACCTGATGTACGCGCTGAATGCGCACATCAGCTACCAGCCCGGTACTACCGCCGTGGAAACCAGCGCCAGCGAGGCCTTCGCCGGCGGCAGGGGCGTCTGCCAGGACCACGCCCACGCTTTTCTCGCCTGCGCGCGCAGCCTGGGTGTTCCGGCGCGTTATGTGTCGGGTTATCTGTTTACCGACAGCGAAGACCACCTGGCCAGCCACGCTTGGGCCGAAGCCTGGCTGGATGGCGCCTGGTACAGCTTTGACGTAACCAACTGCCTGGCCAAGCCAGAGCGGCATTTGAAGTTGGCCGTGGGCCTGGATTATCTGGACGCCTGCCCGGTCCGCGGCATGCGCCGCGGTGGCGGCATCGAGCAAATGCACGCACAGGTTGATGTAGCGCCGTTGCTGCACGTGCAACAGCAGTAAAGGCGTGGCGTTGGCTTCGTAGGGTGGGTTAGTGGCGCTGGATCCGAGATTGGCTGTCCAACTCGGAGCATGAGCGCCACGTAACCCACCGAGCGGTGGTCGCGGTTGTGGCTGTGGGCTCTTCTAGTCCCTTAGTCCGTAGGATGGGTTGAGCACAGCGATACCCATGCTGCTGGTGTGATAGATGCAGCGCAGCGCGACTCGGTCCATCCACGCGTTGCTGCTTAACGCCAGTTTTGTAGGAGGGGCTTTAGCCGCGAGCTTTGCTGCTTCTGGTGCTTTCTTTTCAGGTACTGCGACAAGTTCATTAGCGTGGTGATTTCTGATTTTGGTTTCGCCCCTTACGAGCGAGTCTCTTTATCCAGTCGCGGAAAAAGTAACCAAAAACGCTTGCCCCAACATCCGGCCCTGCCTGCGGCAGGGTTCGTTCACGCCATCGTTGCTCTAGGGGCCCGCCCGGATGCGGCCCACCGACGAAGGGCCATCCCTGGCCCATCGCGGCTCTCGCGGCATCCATGCCGCTCAACGCCATCCACAACGATTCTGTTCACCCTCTTGAAGGGGCGTTTGGCGTCGTCTGCACGTTTTGTGTGGCTGAATCAAAAGCAACGCCTGCCACCACTGCGGTTTGATGGGTATCGCGTTGCTCAACCCATCCTACGGCCAAGGGTTTTAAGCATTTCGGTTTCTAAACACATATCTCAGATGCGCGCGCAAAATCCCCGTCAGGAGGCCGAGTGGAGGTGTTGCGTAGGGGGACGAGCCGCATGGATGCGGCGAGAGGCGTAATGGGCCAGGGACGGTCCATGTACGCCGGCCCCCGGATGCAGGGGCGCATTCTCTTTGGTTACTTTCTCTTGTGCGAAGCAAGAGAAAGTAACTCGCCGTAAAGGCGAAAGCGTAGGTTCAGTCGACCAAGATGTTTTGTGAAACAGTGCTAATGAATAAGCAAAGTGTTCGCGGCTCTCCATGAAGCCATCAAGGCTTCACTTTCCTCCCGACCATATGCCCCAAATACTCAACCAACTCGCCCAGCGCCTTGTCACTCAAAACCTCAACCGCAAACCCCGGCATCTTGCCTTGCGGCCAGCGGCGCAAACTCTGTGGGTCGCGGATGTAGCGGGTTAGAAAGTCGCCGCTGAAATACTCGGTCGGGTTATGCGGAATATTCAGGTCGGGGCCGAATTGCGAGTCGCCGGCACCGTTCAGGCGATGGCATGCCATACAGTTCTTCTGGTACTGGGCAAAACCCGCCTGCACCGCCGGGCTGGCGTCTGCCGCTGGCAGCAGTTGCGGAAAGCGTTGCGCCACCGGGGCTAATTTGCGAATGGCGGCCAATTGGAACGGCCACTGTTCCGGGCTTATCTGGCTGGCGGCTGGGTTTTGCCAGACTAGGTAAAACGGCCCGGCGCTGGATTTGCCTTTACCCAGGGGCGGCCAGGGTTGCGCCGGGTCTTCAATAGCCAGCCAGGCTTGGCTGCCGGTTTTGCTCAGCACAGGCGCAGCAGACAGCTCGGCGGCAAAGCCGTCGCTGGCCACCAGTTGCAGGTGATCACCCGGTTGCACGCCTTTCAGCAGCGCTGTCAGCGGCACGGCGCGGTAGTGCATACGGCGTTTGTAACTGACGTCGTTGTCGATCTCGACGCTTTGCGTCTGTGGGTGGGCGAGCAGTTGGGCGGTGCTCAGGCGCTGGCTGCCGTTGCCTAACTCCAGGGTCAGTTCGGCGGCGTGCAGCTGGCTAAAGGGCAGCAGGCTGAGCAGGGCAATGCAGGCGATGCGGGTGTTCAATCCTGAGACTCCAGGGCGAATTTAAGCTCCTCATAGCCGCCGGCGTTGATCAGGTTGCTGTAGCCCATGGCGCGCAGGCTTTCTTCGGCAATGCCGGAGCGACGACCGCTTTGGCAGTAGAGGACGATTGGGGTGTCTTTGTCCGGGGCGAGGGCGCTGATCTGGCTGGCGATCTGTTCATGGCCCATGCGTTCGGCGTTTGGCAAAGCACCGGCGGCGAATTCTTCGGCCGTGCGTACATCAATAAGCAGCGTGTCGGGGGATTGCAGGGCGGTGACGGCGGCATTGAGTTCAGCTTCGCCGGCCATAAGCGGTAGGCTAATTAGCAGGCAGAGAGTGGCGAGTAGGCGACGCATGGTGTGCTCCTTGGGGTGATTGCGGTCACCCTAGCACAGGCGCTGATCTTCCCGCTTTGCGGCGATTGTGCTGCCCTGCCAGCGCACTCCACTGTGGCGGGCAGGGCAGCACACGAGTGGCTGACCGCGCTTCAATAACAGGCAATGAAGCGGTGCGATTTCCAGCGTTAACTAATCAAACGGGTCAGGTTGGGAAGGATCAGAATCACGGTGGTGGCAAAAACGATCATGCCTGCTTGGCGCATCTTCACGGGATTGAACATGGCGATTGGCCTTGTTTTTTTTTGCGGCGGGTAGTCGCTGGCCTGCTAATTGTGCGGGTGCGACGCCTCACCTCATGTTGAGCATTAAAACCGTCCCGGCAAAACCCGGCGACGATGCCTTCAACCGCCTGCACTGCATTTCAGGCGGCTTGATTCAACTGTAGGGGCGCCTAAGCACTTGCCATAGACGCCTTGATTACTAAGGCCGGTGGGTTAGGTGCTGGTGGTTATGACCGTAGTGCTGCCACCCGCATTCGAGCCTTGAGTTAGACGCTGTTTTGCCCATTCGCTCAGCAATTGACCGTTGGTCTGAGCTGAGCGGTCAATAGCCCTGAGCGCTTCGGTCATTGAGCCTGTCTGCGCGCGGCGTATGGTGACTGCACTCAACAAAAATAGGCGCGGGTAACACCTGCGCCATCAGCCACCCTCCATTGGAGGTCTGAGGACGCCATGACCGAAGCATTTATTTTCGATGCCGTGCGCACGCCCCGCGGCAAGGGTAAGAAGGACGGCGCGCTGTACAGCGTTAAGCCGGTCGACTTGGTCGCCGGCCTGCTCAAGGCGCTGCAAGCGCGCAATAACCTCGATACCAGCCAGGTCGACGACATCGTGCTCGGCTGCGTGACGCCGGTGGGTGATCAGGGTGCGGACATCGCCAAGACGGCCGCCATGGTCGCCGATTGGGATGTCAGTGTGTCGGGCGTGCAGCTCAACCGTTTCTGCGCCTCAGGCCTTGAGGCAGTCAACCTTGGCGCGATGAAGGTGCGTTCCGGCTTTGAGGACTTGGTGGTGGTCGGCGGCGTCGAGTCGATGTCGCGCATCCCCATGGGCTCCGACGGCGGTGCCTGGGTGATGGACCCGGCGACCAATATGCACACTCATTTCACCCCGCAGGGTATTGGCGCCGATCTGATCGCCACTTTGGAAGGTTTCAGCCGCACGGACGTCGACAGCTTTGCCCTGCGCTCGCAGCAGAAGGCCGCTCGCGCCAGCAAGGACGGTTCGTTCAACAAGTCGCTGATTCCGGTGGCCGACCAGAACGGCATCGTCCTGCTCGACCACGACGAATTTATCCGTGGCGAATCCACCCTTGAGGGCCTGGGCAAGCTCAAGCCGAGCTTCGAGATGATGGGCCAGATGGGCTTCGACAGCACCGCGCTGCGTGTTTACAGCCATGTTGAACAGATCAACCACGTACACACCCCAGGTAACAGCTCCGGCATCGTTGACGGTTCGGCCCTGATGCTTATCGGCAGTGCTGCCAAGGGCAAGGAACTGGGTTTGAAGCCGCGCGCGCGCATCGTCGCCACCGCCGTAACCAGTACCGATCCGACCATCATGCTCACCGGCCCAGCGCCGGCCACGCGCAAGGCGTTGGCCAAGGCCGGGCTGAACATTGCTGATATCGACCTGTTTGAAGTCAACGAAGCGTTCGCTTCGGTGGTGATGAAGTTTATGAAAGAGATGGGCGTCAGCGAAGACAAGGTCAACGTCAACGGCGGCTCCATCGCCATGGGCCACCCGCTGGGTGCCACCGGTTGCGCCATCCTAGGCACCCTGCTCGACGAGTTGGAGAAGCGCCAGCTGCGCTATGGCCTTGCCACCTTATGCGTGGGCGGCGGTATGGGCATTGCCACGATTATTGAAAGAGTTTGAGGTGGAGATAAGAAAAATGACTGACGCCATCCGTTACGAAAAAGGCCAGGACAATATCGTCGTTCTGACCATGGACATGCCCGGCCAGAGCGCCAACACCATGAACGCGGTGTACCGCGAGGCCATGGGCAAGATCGTCGAGCGCCTGGAAGCTGAGAAGGACTCCATCGCTGGGGTGATTGTCACTTCGGCGAAGAAGACTTTTTTTGCCGGCGGCGACTTGGGGGAGCTGATCAAAGTCACCAAGGCTGACGCGCAAGCCTTCTACGGCATGATCCTCAACATCAAAGGCCAACTGCGCCGCCTGGAAACCCTCGGCAAACCGGTGGTCGCGGCGATCAATGGTGCGGCTCTGGGCGGTGGCTGGGAAATTGCCCTGGCCTGCCACCACCGTATCGCCCTGGACAGCTCCAGTGTGCAACTGGGCCTGCCGGAAGTGACACTTGGCCTGCTGCCGGGCGGTGGCGGGGTGGTGCGTATGGTGCGCCTGCTCGGCCTGGAAAAAGCTCTGCCGTATTTGGCCGAAGGTAAGAAGGTTCGTCCGGAGGCCGCGCTTAAAGCGGGTTTGATTCATGAGTTGGCTTCCGACAAGGATGATCTGCTGGCCAAGGCCCGCGCCTGGATTGCGGCCAACCCGGCGCCCAAGCAGCCTTGGGATGTGGCTGGTTACAAGATTCCGGGGGGTACGCCGTCGAGCCCGAACGTGGCGCAGATGCTGGCCATTGCACCGAGCGTGCTGCGCGATAAAACCAAGGGTTGCTTCCCCGCGCCGGAGAAAATCATGTGCGCCGCCGTCGAGGGTGCCCAGGTCGATTTCGATACTGCGCAGATCATTGAGGCGCGCTACTTCACTGAGCTGACCACCGGCCAGGTGGCGAAGAACATGATTGGCACCTTCTGGTTCCAGCTCAATGAAATCAACGCCGGCGGCTCGCGCCCGCAAGGCTTCGCGCCCTACGTGACCAAGAAGGTTGGCGTGCTCGGCGCTGGCATGATGGGCGCCGGCATTGCCTATGTGTCAGCGGTTGCCGGGATCGAGGTGGTGCTCAAGGACATCTCCATCGAAGCGGCCGAGAAGGGTAAGGCCTACTCGGCCAAACTGCTGGAGAAAAAGGTCGGTCGTGGTCAGATGAGCGCCGAGAAGCGCGATGGCATCCTGGCGCGAATCAAACCGACGGTCAGCGATGCCGACTTCGACGGCTGCGATCTGATCATCGAAGCGGTGTTCGAGGACCGTGACCTCAAAGCCAATGTCACCGCCGCGGCCGAGCGTGCGGCGTTGAGCGACGCGGTGATCGCCTCCAATACCTCGACTCTGCCGATCACCGGTCTGGCCACTGCGGTACAGAACCAAGACAAGTTTATTGGTCTGCATTTCTTCAGCCCGGTGGACAAGATGCCGCTGGTGGAAATCATCAAAGGCGAGCAGACCAGCGACGAAACCTTGGCGCGTGGCTTTGACTACGTCATGCAGATCAAGAAGACTCCGATCGTGGTTAACGACAGCCGCGGCTTCTTCACCTCGCGGGTGTTCGGCACCTTTACTAATGAAGGCTTGGCCATGCTTGGCGAGGGCGTGAGTGCGGCGATGATCGAGAACGAAGCACGCAAGGCCGGCATGCCGGTCGGCCCGTTGGCGATCAGCGATGAAGTGTCGATGAGCCTGATGAACCATATTCGTCAGCAAACCATCAAGGATCTGGCCGCAGAGGGTAAGCAAATCCCCGATCATCCGGCCTTTGCGGTGATCGACATGATGCTCAACGAGTACAAACGGCCGGGCAAGGCGGCAGGCGCTGGCTTCTACGATTACCCTGCGGGCGGCAAGAAGCACCTGTGGCCGGAACTCAAGGCGCGCTTTGAGAAGCGCGATGCGCAGATCTCGCAGATCGACGTGCGTGATCGCATCCTGTTTATCCAGGCCATCGAAACCGTGCGCTGCGTGGAAGAGGGCGTACTCAAATCGGTTGCTGACGCCAATATCGGTTCGATCTTCGGCATCGGCTTTGCCGCCTGGACCGGCGGTGCGCTGCAGTTTATCAACCAGTATGGCGTGCAGGACTTTGTCGCCCGCGCCGAGTACCTGGCTGAGCAGTACGGCGAGCGCTTCCTGCCGCCGGCGTTGCTGTTGGAAAAGGCGGCTAAAGGCGCGCACTTCTAGCCATGGTGGCCCCAATGCGAGCGCTTTGTGGCGGCCCCTAGAGGTGAACCTGTTGAAGAGTATCCGGGTGGCCTGAAGCGGTCAGGGGGGAATGAAAATCCCTGGGAGCAATATGCGCCCAGGGGCGTGATGGTTATGGAAATAAACAGCGAGGTAAAAGCCTTACCCGAGTTAAATCATGGTCGGCCAATATGACCTTGATGAATTGTGGGCGTAATTATGCGCAGTATGAGTTTGCACAGCTAACGTGCCGGCGAGATTAAGCGGGAGAGGTGGTCGAGAGATGGGTGATAAAGAATCAGTTGTTGTAACGGCTATTAGTGTTGTGTGGTGAACATCCCTGTTCCTGCGTTTTAAATTAACGCATGCTCAGGGCGAAGTTGTTCTGCAACCAACTTTGGTGATGCGCATCGCTGCGGTCTATCGACCACTTGGTTAGGCTCAGCATGGCTAGCGTAGCGCCGACGATCATCAGCGGGTAAGCCGTCATGAGTTCGCTCAGCGAGTATTTCCACGCGAGCGGGTGACCCACGCCGAGCAGGGCGGCGTAGAACCAAGACACCCCCGACAGCGCGCCGGTAAAGATCGCCAGGTTGCGCATGCTCAATGGTAGCTTGAGTAGCGAACCGGCCTGCTGCAGAGCCGGCAGCACGGTATTGTGTAGCACCATGCCGTTAATGGTCAGCAGTATCACAACGGTGATCTTGGCTTGTAGCTTGGGGTTGAGGA
>Ga0181597_10006230_pt1 | contig 11171 bp, 9 predicted proteins | sample 041ome_5_FD_148647 | JGI IMG/M metagenome (GOLD analysis project Ga0181597, IMG submission 148647) | Coastal salt marsh microbial communities from the Groves Creek Marsh, Skidaway Island, Georgia - 041403US metaG (spades assembly) | ecosystem: Environmental > Aquatic > Marine > Intertidal zone >... | reverse complement strand
CCTTTTCTGCACTTTCGTAATTATCATACTCAATGTATAGCGTGCTTCCTGTACCGGACATTCTAACTCTACCAAAGGAGGAAAGCCAATATTTTGTCTCTTTTAGAGTAGGATATTTTGACATAACCAGACTTTCAAGGCAGTTATGTTGAGACTTTAGCAAATCAACATTTTTGACTGTATCCACATAGCTGTTCGAGCGTAAATTTTCAAATATATCTTTTGTATGAATAAGTAAGTCTGAAATGACAATAATATAAAATTTCTCATCTCTATCAATTTTCTCTATTATCTCCCCTCTACCTCTTACAATTGCTGAACCGCCATTGATAAAAAAAGGCACGTCAGAACCAATCTTTTGAGCGATTTCCATCAGCTTCTTTGAGGAAATATTGAGTTTAAAAAGTGAATTTAATGCATGAAGTGTAACTGCAGCATTAGAACTTCCTCCACCTAACCCAGCTCCAATAGGAATATTTTTTTTTAATTGAACATCTATGCCGGTAATATTATATATATTGGAAATCTCTTTGTATGTTCTGGTTATTAAATTATCTACTGGATTAATCTTTTTTGAATCAGACGTAAATCTTATATCATTGGAATTATTTATTTTAAATGATAACTTGTCGTATAAATTAATCGTTTCAAATATACTCTCTATCTCATGATAACCATCATTTCGTTTGTTTAATACATGGAGGCATAAGTTGATCTTTGCGAATGATTTACATTTTAGCTGCTGATGCATTTTGATTATCATTTAATAGTTCAAGTAATTGTTTATTATTTGGATTATTCATCAAAGATTCCCTGAGGATTTCTTCTGCCTCATTGACTCGATTCAATTTTAATAAGATTTTATAATAATGCTCAACTATTTCTGGATCTTGATCTTTAGAATATGCAAGTGAAGAATATTTATGTGCTGTTTCATAAGAGCCTTTTAGATATAAAATCCATGCAAGACTATCAATTATAGCTGGATTTCCTGGATCGATATTCATAGCTCTTCTGATTAAGGTTTCAGCTTTATCGAGTTGTTGATTGTTGATTGATAAGCTGTAGCCATATGCATTCAAAGCAATAGAGTCATACTGATTTAGCTCAATCATTTTTTCAAAATCTTTACTCATACTTGAAATATTTCCTTTTTTTTCATAAGCGATTGCCCTGGAATAGAGTGTCATCACGTTATTAGGGAAGTCTTTCAATATTTCATTGGATATATCAATGATGTTGTCTATCTTCTTAGCGTCTTCATAAATTGACAATTTTAATGATAACAACCTGAGAAGATCATTCTTATTTTTTATATTGATTTGATTTTCAATAAATAATATAGCCTTTTCGATACCATATTTTTTATACAATGCTTTCGAAGCATGCAAGATTTTAGTGTTGATAAATGTGCCCTGTTGAATTCTATCATAATGAAGTAGAGCCTCTTCATATCTGCCTTTTTCATAGTCAATTTGACCAAGGAAAAAATTTATATTATCTGAGGCGTATGATTGTGACAGTAGTATGTTGAAATATTTTTCAGATAAATTGTAATTTTTGTTATCAAAACACAATAATGCAACTCTAAAAATAAAATCATTATCTGAATAATCTATATTCACCAGCTTATCTGCAAGTAATTTCGACTTATCGCGTTTATTAGCTTTTAAGTATAGATCTAATAATTCAAATGATACTTCTCTATCTGTTACTGATGAATTTTCAAGATAATTTTCTAAATTTTTAATAGCCATATTTGGTTTGTTTAATTTCGATAGAGACTTTGAATATTTTCTCGTTGTGATTCTGTCTTTTTTTATTTTTTTATTTTTAAAATATGGTATTACAAGTTCATCAAGATTATTTTTCTGTAGTAGATTTATATATGATAATGATAGTGTCTGATTATCATAACGAGAAAGATTTTTTTCATAATATTTGATCACATTTCTCGTGATTATATTTCTTGATAGAATGGATTCTATATCTATATAAGATTTTTGGTTTTTTTCTAAATACTCGTTATATAAAAAGTTGAAATGTTTATTAGCTAAATCAAATTTACCAAGTTCAATATAAATCGAAAATGCAATCTTATGTGCATAACTATCCCTGTCATCTATCTCTAGCCACTTATTTACAATCTTTATAACAGCCTCAAATTGTCTTAAATCTCTTGCTTTGTTGATCATATTTAGAAAATCTTCTTCATTACTGAAGTAGCGTATATTTGATGAAAAAATATCTACAGCATCGTTTATTCTGCCCTTGTGCAATAAGAGTTCCGTAGTAATTTTATAATAAATAGACTTATATTTATCTCCTGAACCTTGATAAGAAATTTCCTTCAATTCAGGTGCTTGTTTATTCTCGATAGATGAGCTACAAGAGAGCAAAAATAGTAGGGAAATTATGGTTATAAATTTTGAATTTATCATCATAGATGTATAATAGCACATGCTATTATGTTAATAAGGAACATAAATGACCATATCAGTTACAGGGCTTAACCATAAATCAGCAAGCATAGGTATAAGAGAAAAATTTTCTTTCAGTGGCGATGCTTCCTCTTTGTTGTTAAGAAGAATAAAAAAATTATCTAAAATTAATGAAGTTATCATTGTTTCAACATGCAATAGAACTGAAATCTATGCTGATAGTATAAATGGTGCTAGTGATATCAAAGATTGGCTTGCATCTGAAAAAGAATTCCAATCTTTCATAAACCATATGTATAGTCATCAAGAAGAAGACGCAATAAGGCACTTATTTAAAGTTGTATCAGGTTTAGACTCTATGGTAGTTGGAGAAAGTGAAGTATTAGGTCAAGTAAAAAATTCATACAAAAGCGCCTTAGAAAATAAAACAATTGAAGGCAAATTAAAAAGACTTTTTGAGTACTCGTTTTCTGTTGCTAAAAATGTTCGCACTAATACAGATATAGGTGGAAATGCCATATCCTTTATGTACACATCAATACTGCTTATCAAAAAAATATTATCAGATATCGAAGAGAAAAAATGTTTATTAATAGGTGCAGGCGAGATGACAGAACTTGCCCTTAAATATCTTAAGTCAAATAATGTAAATAATATAACTATATCTAACAGAAAAGAGGAAAAAGGAAAAAAGTTAGCTTCTGATAATGAATGTAGATACTCCCATTTGAATAACTTATCTAATATCATCCATGAGTTTGACATTATAATCACATCTACATCCAGTTCCCTACCTTTAATCGGAAAAGGGAATATAGAAAGTGCTCTTGATAAAAGAAACAATGAATCTGTTGTAATAATAGATTTAGGAGTACCTAGAGATGTCGAATCACAAATAAAAAACCTAGATAACATTTATCTATACACTATTGATGATTTAGGAGAAATAATTGAAAGGAATTATAAAATAAGAGAAAAATCTATCAAAGAAGCGGAAGAAATTATTAAATTTAAAATTGTGGAATATAAGAACTGGCTATCAGAAAATAACAGTACAGAAATTATAAAAAATTATAGAGAATATGTGGACGACATTACGAATGGAATCGTAATAAAAGCAAAGAAAATGTTAAAGAATGGTGAAGATACAGAATCTATAATAGACTATCTCTCGGAATCACTCAAAAATAAATTAGCTCACGACACTACAATTAAATTAAAAGAACTCTACCCAAACCTTGACGAAGATAAAATTCGTAAACTTAACGATCTATTCAAAGAAAACTAATGAATCAAGACCTACGAGCTAAACTAGAGGGTTACCTCTCTAGTTATCAAGATATCACCAAACAGTTGAGTTCACCTGAAGTTTATTCAGACAGAAATTTAATGAAAAGTTTAAATCAAGAATTAACTAAACTTGAGCCAGGTGTAAAGTTATTTCAAAAATATATGGATATTGAAAATTTGATTCTTGATACAAAGAGTTTGCTTGAGGATGAAGATAAAGAAATGAGGCTAATAGCCGAACAAGAACTAAATTCTTATGAGAATGATTTAAAAGAAATAGAAGAAAAAATTATAGAAGCCACTGTTGAAAAAGACCCAAACGATTCAAGAGATATATATATGGAAATAAGAGCTGGTACGGGAGGAGAAGAAGCTGCGATATTTGCTGGAGATTTATATAAAATGTACTCAAAATATTCTGAGAAAAATAAATGGATGGTAGAAATTATTAATAGTAATGTAAGTGATCATGGCGGTTTCAAAGAAATAGTTTTTAAAATATCTGGTGCTGATGTTTATAGTAATTTGAAATTTGAATCTGGAACTCATAGGGTTCAAAGAGTACCTAATACAGAAACACAAGGGAGAGTTCACACATCTGCATCCACTGTTGCCGTATTGCCTATAGTTGAGCAAGTTGATGACATAGAAATCAACCCGGCAGATTTAAGAATAGATACTTATAGAGCATCAGGTGCAGGTGGTCAACATGTTAATAAAACTGATTCTGCTGTAAGAATAACTCACATACCTACAGGCATTGTCTCTGAATGTCAGGATGATCGTTCTCAACATAAAAATCGAGCAAAGGCAATGGAATACTTACACTCTAGACTTTTATCGGCAGAACAAGAAAAGCAAAAAAAAGATACAGATGAAAGTAGAAAAAAGCAAGTTGGCTCAGGTGATAGGTCTGAACGGATAAGAACATATAACTTTCCACAAGGTAGAGTTACCGACCATAGAATCAATTTAACTCTTTATAAGCTTGAACAGCTTATTGAAGGTGATATAGAACCTTTAATAGATGCATTAATAGAAGAATCAAGAAAGTAATGAAGTTAATGCAAGCTATAAAAAAAGCTGCGCATTTCCTTGAGAAAAATACAGGCCTTGCCAAAGAAGAATGTAAGATTGAAACTGATTATATATTTATGCATATCCTAAAGATATGTAAATCAAAATTATATACTATACTTGATGAAAAAATATCAGACACAAAGGCTAAAAAAATTAATGCCATTTTACAACTAAGATTAAAAAAACCTTTATCTCAGATACTAAACAAACATCCATTTTATAATAATCAATTCTACATCAATCATAAAGTTCTTATTCCAAGACCAGAGACCGAATCATTTATAGATGAAATACTGAGACAGGGTGACTTGTTGTATAAGGAGAAAAACAGATGTGTTCTATTAGATGCTGGTACTGGCTCGGGCTGTGTAGGTATTACAATCGCAAACGAAAGGCCAGATTGGCAAGTAATAATGTCAGATATTAGTATAGATGCAATAAAAGTTGCAAAAAGAAATATATCATTGAGCAAATATAACAACGTTAGTGTGATCTGCTCAGACTGGCTCAAACCATTTGCTTATGATAGTTTCGATATAATTTTCAGTAATCCTCCTTATATCTCAACAAATGATTTACAAATTGATGAGTCAGTATTAGCTAATGAGCCGTCAATAGCTTTATTTTCAACTGAAGAGGGTCTTGGAGATATAAAAAAAATAATTCGTTATGCAAAAAAGACACTGTCGCAATCAGGAATGCTGTTTTTAGAAAATGGAAGTTCTCAGTCATCTGCTGTTAAATCTATATTAGAATCTGAGGATTTTACAGACATAAGGGTGCACTTAGACTATAATAAGTGCGGAAGATTTACATCGTCTAGAAACAAAAATGGATAAAAAAACTATTGATAAATTAACATTTCTATCAAAACTCAGTATTCCTGAGAGTGATATTGATGAGCTATCCAAAAATTTAGACAATATACTCAAGCTAATTGGAGAAATTGATGCAGCACCTACAGAAGGTATGACACCTATGGCACATCCTTTAGATTTTAGTCAACCATTAAGAGATGATGTTTCCAAGAAAGATATAAATAGAAAAGAAAATCAACATGACTTGTCCAAGACAAAAGATGGATACTATACTGTTCCAAAAATATTAGATTGATATGGCATACAAATCTGTAATAGAAATCTTAGACGCAATCAAAAAGAAAGATATAAGTTCTTCAGAGTTGACTAGATATTATCTAAATCAAATTAAAGAAAAAGATGCTGATCTTAACTGTTTTATTTCAGTTACAGAAGAAGCAGCTATTAGCAAAGCACAAGAAATTGATAATGAAATCTCAAAAGGACTTATTAAGCCTTTATCCGGACTACCAATAGCTCAAAAAGATATTTTTTGTACGAAAGGTGTAAAAACTTCGTGTGGATCTAAAATGCTTGATAACTTTATTAGTCCCTATGATGCGACAGTAATTGAGAAACTCAATAATGCGGGTACTATCATGCTTGGCAAAACTAATATGGATGAGTTTGCTATGGGATCTTCGAATGAAACCAGTTTTTATGGTCCTGTTAAAAATCCATGGGATAAAGATTATGTTCCTGGTGGCTCGTCTGGTGGATCTGCATCTGCTGTTGCAGCAAGAATAGCACCGTGCTCAACAGGTACAGATACTGGAGGATCAATAAGACAGCCAGCATCGTTGTGTGGAATATGCGGCCTAAAACCAACCTATGGAAGAGTATCGAGATTTGGCATGATTGCATTTGCGTCCAGCCTTGATCAGGCAGGTCTATTTACAACAGATGCGTTAGATGCAGCTGTTCTTTTAAAAGAAATTTCGGGTCATGATCCGAAAGACTCTACAAGTTCTAGCGTCGATGTACCTGACTATTATGAATACTGTATTAATAATGATAAAAAAGCATTTACGATTGGCATACCTGAGGAATTTATCAATGATCTTAATGAGGATGTAAAAAAATCATTTTATGATGCAGTAAAAATTTTTGAAGCAATTGGATGTAAAATAAAAAATATTAAACTCGAGCATACAGGGCTAGGCGTGTCTGCCTACCAAGTTGTAGCTCCAGCAGAATGTTCATCAAATTTATCCAGGTTTGATGGAGTTAGATTTGGCCATCGATCAGATAGAGCGTCTACGCTAGAAGAATTATATAGAGAATCAAGATCAGAAGGCTTTGGAAAAGAAGTTAAAAGGAGAATACTGGTAGGTACTTATGCGCTGTCAGCTGGATATTACGATGCATATTATTTAAAAGCCCAAAAAGTCAGAAATCTGATAGCTCAAGATTTCAATAATGCTTTCAATGAGGTTGATCTTATATTGGGGCCTACAACACCAGATACAGCATTCAAAATTGGAGAAAAAATGAATGATCCAATAGCTATGTATTTATCTGATGTATATACTGTGAGTACAAATTTAGCTGGTCTACCAGCTATGTCTATACCCATGGGATTTAAAGATAAATTGCCATTAGGTCTTCAAATTATTGGTAATCATTTTGATGAAAAAAATATACTAAAGTTATGCCACTTGTATCAAAAAGAGACAGACTGGCATATTCAGGAGCCTAGTAGTTAATATGTGGGAGACTGTAATAGGCTTAGAGATACATGTACAGTTAGCAACAAATAGCAAACTGTTCTCATCATCACCGACTAATTTTGGTGCTGAACAAAATACGCAGGCATCTGTAATTGATCTTGCTATGCCTGGTGTGCTACCCGTGCTCAACAGAAAAGCCATAGATATGGCTATAATGTTTGGATTATCTGTCGATGCTGAAATTGCAGATAAATCAATCTTTGCTCGTAAAAATTACTTCTATCCAGATTTGCCGAAAGGGTATCAGATTTCTCAGTATGAACTTCCCGTAGTACATGATGGAAAACTAAGTATTAACGTTGATGGTGGTGAAAAAATTATAGGGATAACAAGGGCTCATTTAGAGGAGGATGCTGGTAAGTCAATACATGATCTTTTCGATGGAAAAAGCGCAATTGATTTGAACAGAGCAGGAACTCCATTAATTGAAATAGTATCTGAGCCAGACATGAGGTCTGCCAAAGAAGCAGTTGCATATCTAAAGAAAATACACTCCATAGTAAGATGTTTAGGCATCAGTGATGGAAATATGGAGGAAGGATCATTCAGATGTGATGCAAACATATCGATAAGAAAACCAGGTGAAAAATTTGGAACCAGAGCAGAAATAAAAAACATCAATTCCTTTAAATTTGTCGAAAGTGCAATTAATTATGAGGTAGATAGACAACAAGACATTCTAGAATCTGGTGGTACAGTAGATCAAGAAACAAGATTATTTGATCCAAAAAAAAATGAAACAAGACCTATGAGATCAAAAGAAGAAGCTAATGATTACAGATATTTCCCTGACCCAGATTTACTGCCAGTATCAATTACTAAAGAGGAAATATCCATTATAAAGCAATCTTTACCAGAACTGCCAGATAACAAAAAAGAAAGGTTTATTAGAGAATATTCTCTAAAAAATGATGATGCTGAAATATTATCATCTTCCTCAGAATTATCAGATTACTTTGAAAATGCTGCAAAAACTTCAACTTCTAAAATTCAACTCTTAGCTAATTTTATTCTAAGCGAAGTAATTGGATTATGTAATAAAAATAATTTAGATATCTCTCAAGCTACTGTAAGTCCTGAAGACATAGCTAAACTTAATAATTATATAGGTGATGGAAAAATATCCATGAAACAAGCTAAAGAGATTCTATCTAAGTCATGGGAAAATTCGGTACCTGTCGATCAAATTATAAAAAATAATAATATTGAACAGATATCTGACCCAGATTTATTAACAAATGTTGCCAAAAAAATGCTGGAAATGTATCCAAAAGAAGTTCAAGATTACAAAAATGGTAAAGAAAAATTAATGGGTTTTTTCGTTGGCCAGATTATGAAAGAAATGCAAGGTAAAGCAAATCCAAAAATCCTTAATCAAGTTTTAATAAAATTATTAAAAGGAGTCTAAATGTTAAACTTCATAAAACAAATTGCTGGAATGTTTTCTACAGATATCTCAATAGATTTAGGAACTGCTAATACACTCATATATATGAGAGGTAAAGGTATTGTTCTCGATGAACCTTCTGTGGTAGTAATCAGAGATGATAAAGGAGCAAATAAAAAAGTTGAAGCTGTAGGCATAGAGGCAAAAAATATGCTTGGAAGAACACCTGTTGGTTTAACAGCAATTAGACCACTTAAAGATGGTGTGATCTCTGACTTTACGATCTGTGAAAAAATGCTTCAACACTTCATTAAGAAAGTACATAAAGCTGCATGGTTCAGACCTAGTCCTAGAGTTCTGATTTGCGTACCATGTGGCGCAACACAGGTTGAAAGAAGAGCAATAAGGGAATCTGCAACTGGGGCAGGCGCTAGAGTAGTTCATCTTATTGATGAACCTATGGCAGCAGCTGTAGGCGCTGGCATGCCACTCGATGAGCCAAGAGGTTATATGGTCTGTGACATAGGTGGAGGTACGTCTGAAGTAGCGACAATTTCACTTAATGGAATTGTTTATGCATCATCTACTAGAATAGGTGGAGACACTTTCTCAGAATCTATAATTAGTTATGTTAGAAGAAACTATGGTTGTGTAATAGGTGAACCCACAGCAGAGAAGATAAAGCATGAAATTGGTTCAGCTTATCCAACAAGTGACCTTTTGGAAATAGAAGTTAAAGGAACTAATTTAGCTGCCGGGGTGCCTCAATCATTTACTATAAATAGTAATGAAACATTAGAGGCTCTGCAAGAGTCACTGCAAGGTATAGTATCAGCAGTCAAAACTGCTTTAGAAAACACACCCCCTGAATTAGGTGCTGATATTCATGAACGTGGCATGGTGTTGACAGGTGGGGGTGCACTATTAAAAGATTTGGATCTTTTGATAAAAGAAGAAACAGGTATGAATGTCCTTGTAGCTGAAGATCCGTTGAGTTGTGTAGCTAGAGGCGGCGGTAAAGTTCTTGAGATAATAGACGAAAAAGGAGTAGAGTTTCTCTCCATGGAATAAGTTGTGTCATCGCCCATCTTTAAAAAAAGCGTAACTAATTTTTACTTATTATTACTTTTAATTATCTTATCTATAACTAGTATAGTTTTTGATAAAAAATACCCGACTTCTAATAATATTCGTGTTGCTGTGAATGATTATGTATTTAATCCAATTCAATTTATCATAAAAACCCCATCATCATTCATTGATACACTTATTACTGAGAAAAAGACATTAGCTGATATGGAAATAGAAATAAATAAACTAAAAAAAGAGAATCTAAAAATAAAAATAAATCTTCAGCGAATAGATGTTTTAGAAAATGAGGTAACAAGACTCCGCTCAATAAGAGCTGCGGTAACCGAGAAAATAAAAAATATAAAAATAGCAAAAGTAATACAAAGAGATATTATTCCAAATAAAAAATCTCTCAAGATTAATGTTGGATCGAAAGACGGTATCAATATGGGTCAAACTGTAATGGGTGTCGACGGTCTAATTGGGCAAGTTGTAGAAATAAATTCTTTCACAAGTAAAGTATTACTTATTACTGATAGCTCAAGTAACGTGCCTGCAATCATTGCTAGGACCGGACAACAAGTTATTGTTAAAGGAGAGCCCCAAACAGACACAATGGAAATCGTATTTGTAAAAAATGAGGCTGATATTCAGAAAGGGGACTTGATAGTAACGTCTGGTCAAGCACAAAGGTTCATTCCATCTATTAAGGTAGGTCGTGTAGCAGATATAGTTAAAAATGAAGGCGAAAGATTTTCTAGAGTTACTCTTATGCCTCTGGAAAGTATTAATGATATAAATGAAATCATAGTGACATTTGATGAGAATGAGAATACTTAAATGATAGCGATTTTATTGAGCGTATTTATTGGACTTATTTTAACGCTATTGTTGCTTCCTTTTGGATATGTCTCTCCTGAGTGGGTGCTATTAATAAACATATACTGGGCAATTGCGTTACCAACAAATAATAAATTATTTCTTGCATTCGTCACAGGATATTTTATAGATATTATGTACGGACAAGTTTTAGGAATAACGTCACTTACATATGTAGTTTTTATATATATTATATTAAGGCTATATAATTCTATGAGGTATATGACAGTAACCCAACAAATGGTAGTAATTTCTTTTTTTATTTTGGTAAAACAACATTTTTTTATATGGTCAAATTCCGTTATAGGCATAAACATAGAATACTTTGATCTTATAATAAGCGCATTTATAAGCAGTATACTCTGGCCACCTATGTTCTTCATGTTACGATTTATCAGAAGAAAGTTTAACATTTCATAGATATTCGTTAAATGAT
>Ga0181597_10006229_pt1 | contig 11171 bp, 9 predicted proteins | sample 041ome_5_FD_148647 | JGI IMG/M metagenome (GOLD analysis project Ga0181597, IMG submission 148647) | Coastal salt marsh microbial communities from the Groves Creek Marsh, Skidaway Island, Georgia - 041403US metaG (spades assembly) | ecosystem: Environmental > Aquatic > Marine > Intertidal zone >... | reverse complement strand
CCATGATGCCAGCCGTCCATAGCCAAGGCTGCTGCCAATCTGGGCAAATTGACGCGCCGGTAATGTCGCCATAGCGGCAAGGCTTACCATCAGTAAGAATGGAATTTCCTTGGCCATTAACCCCAATATCAAACCCCAGCCATAGGGGTCTGGAACAAGGTTCCAGTCGGGTGGCCGGTCAAAGCCGGTGATCGCCGGTGACAAGATGCGGATCAACCAGCCCGATGGCGCCAATAAAAACACAAGACCGATCGCTATCGCGCTGTGCGGCACCGCGACTAATGCGGCAAGAGCGCGGCGCAAAAGTGAAAACCCGCTGGTGTGGATCAAGCCGGTCAGAATGACAAAACAACATAGCAACGACAGCAGGCTTGCGATAAGGCCGGTTTTCAGCGCTAGCCAGATCGCCGGGCCAACCCCCGGTGTGCTGAAAAACAAATCTGCGGGATGGGTGGATAGCTGGGTAAAACCAAGTGCCGGAAAATACCCGGCGGCCGGCAGAAAAACCCCAAGAATCCCGACAATGACAGGCACCACAAACACAGCAAGCGCCAGCAGTATCATGCTAGTCTGCCGGATTTTGATAGGGCTCATAAAACCAAACATGGCCGTGTTATAGCCGTGTCATGGCCGTGTTTTGGGTGCTGTTGCGGCGCTGTTGCAATCCTAACCACCTGTCGCGTAACGCTGTTTCCATGCGGTTTCCAGCCGCGGCACCCAGCTTGGATGCGGTTCCGGCAGGCTGCGGCCAAGTTCGGCATCGGACAAGGTGGCAATGCCGCGCGGCAATGCCATAAAGGCGGCCCGGTCTTCAGCCGTGAGGCGCGGCATCGACAACACCGTCGGATCGCCCCAAATACGGCTATCGGCTTTTTGGATCTGCGCTTCCGGTGACAGCATAAAATTCGCCACGATTTTCGCGGCTTCGGCTGCCGAGGCATTAAAAGGTATCGCCAGAAAATGCACATTCGCCAGCGTGCCATCATCATGGATATAGGTGCGCACGCTATCTGGCAGCTCGCCACGCGCAATCGCCGCAGAGGCATCAGCCGGATTAAACGCCATCGCAATATCAATCTCAGCATCACCAAGCAATTGTCGTAATACCGTATAGTTTTGCGGGTAGCTGCCGCCGCGCCGCCACAAATTCGGTTTGGCCGCGTCAAGCCATGCCCATAACGGCGCCGTGATCGCGTCAAAATCAGCCATGTCAACCGGCTGATACAAGGCCGGGTGGTTTTCCGACAATTCGATCAGAAGCTGTTTTAGAAATGATACACCGATAAAATCAGGCGGCTGCGGATAGGTGAAGCGGCCCGGATTGTTCTGGATAAACCGCGCCAGCGCATTGGCAGAAGCCGGTGGGCTGGTCAATCGGGCACCGTCATAGGCAAAAACCAGCTGTGCCCGGCCCCACGGGCTTTCCTTGCCGTCGGTGGGCTCGGCAAAATCTGACAACAGCGCTGGCAGGGCGACCGGGTCGGTCAATTGCCAGTTTGGCAAATCGGTCACCCAAGGCTGTTGCTGCAATAAATTGGCACGCTTCATGGCGGCAAAATTTTCGCCATTGACCCACAGCAAATCAATCGACCCGCCGGTGTCACGGCCAGCTGTTTTTTCCGCAAGAAGGCGCGATACCGCACTGGCAGTATCGGTCAATTTGACATGCACAAGACTGATCTCATAGCGCTGCTGCAAAATGTCACCAGCCCAGCTGATATAGCTGTTGATCTTGGCATCCCCGCCCCATGCGTTGAAATAGACGGTCTGCCCTTTGGCAAGGCGTTTCAAGCTGTCAAAATCTGTTGCCTGCGCCGCTTGCATATGGAAAAAACCAAGCAGCAACAGGAAGCAAAAGTGAATAAAAGGCCGACGTCGCCGAAAAATCATCAGATTGTCTCATGTTATCTTGAGTAACGTTACAAGCTATATCATCATTTACCTGCATCTGCCATGGTGTTGCGCTGGCGAGACGGTGCGTCAGAAATGGAACGGATAAATTATGTTGCAGGTCACAGATCTTCAATTTGGCTATGAATCCACGCTGGTATGCGGGCTGAGTTTCTCTATCCCGGCTGGTGTTATCCGCCTGTTGCATGGCCCCAGCGGCTGTGGCAAATCGAGCTTGCTGGGAATTTTGTCGGGAACTGCAGACCCAAAATTGAGCTGGCGCGGCCAGATGAAATTAAATGGCGTTGATATTGGGGCTGTACCGGCGGCGCGGCGCGGCATTGGTCTGATGTTTCAGGATCCGCTGTTATTCCCGCATATGACGGTTGGCGATAATCTGGCCTTTGGTCTGACAAGCAAACGCCATGGGCGGGCACAGCGACAGGCGGCGGTGCGTGATGCCTTGCAGGAATGCGGGCTTGATGGGTTTGCCGAGCGCGACCCGGCCAGCTTGTCTGGCGGGCAAAAGGCGCGGGTTGCGCTGATGCGCGCCTTGCTTGCTGACCCCAAAATGCTGTTGCTGGATGAGGCGTTCAGCAGCCTCGACCCGGAATTGCGCCAACAATTTGGCCAGTTTGTTGCAAGGCAAATTGAAACCCGTAATATCCCGGCATTGCTTGTCAGTCATGATGCTGGTGACAAATCGCTGACCAGCGGCGATATCATCCGGTTTCCCGGATTATAGGGATTTTTCATATGAGTGAGTCAATTTATCGTTTAATGGCGGGCTTTCCACCGGCCGCCGATGATCAGGTGAAAGCCAGTAACTGGCGGACACCGCGCCGCGCCCGCTGGTCATTCAACCATCTGCGCCAATTGCTGCCGACAGCGCCAATTGCCCCGTCGGCACAGCCGGCCAGCTTGCCAGTCGCACGCCAGAATCTGACAAAACTTAAATTTCATGACCCGCACAAGCAATCTATAGATCTGCACAGTTTTCTGCATGCCAGCCATACAGACGCCTTTGCGGTGTTGCACCGGGGGCAGTTGGTATTTGACTGGTTTGATGGGTTTGGTGCGGCGGATCGGCCACATATTATCTTTTCCATCACTAAATCAATGGCGGCATTACTTTTTGGGGTTTTGGTTGGCCGTGGTCGGCTGAACCCGCAGGATCTTGTGACCGATTATCTGCCGGAACTTGCCGGCAGTGCCTATGACGGCGCCCGGCTGCGGCATCTTCTGGATATGCAGATTGCGTCTGGCTTTAGCGAAAATTACACCGATACGGATGGCATCTTTATGGCCTATCGCCGGGCAGCGGCGTGGAATCCGGTGGAAGAGGGGGTCGAGACCGAAGGCTTGCGCCATTTTCTGACGCAGATGCCAAAATCAGACACCCCGCAGCATGGCCGCCTGCATCATTACTGTTCGCCACATAGTGATGTGTTGGGCTGGGTGATTGAACGGGCCGGCAATGCCAGCTTTGCTGAACAGTTTTCCGAGCATATCTTAGCGCCCTGTGGTGGCAGCCATACCGGCTATATCACGCTGGATACCTATGGCGCCCCGCGCGTGTCAGGTGGCATGTGTCTCGGCCTGTATGATCTGTTGCTGATTGGCGAGATGGTGCGTAACCGGGGCTATATCAACCAGCTTCAGGTGGTGCCATCTGCATGGATCGATGACATCACAGCGGTGCGCGACAACAGCATCTGGCGGGCGCCGCACAATGCCGATGGGCCGCGATTGTTCACCAATGGCAATTATCGCTCTTTGTGGTATCAAAGCGGCTTTGCTGATCAGGAAATTTGCTGCATCGGTATTCATGGGCAATGGCTGTGGATCAATCCGCAAAAAGAGCTGGTGATTGTCAAACTGGCCTCGCATGACAGCGAAGTTGATACGGCAACCGACCGGGTGATGCTGGCAGCATTTCGGGCCATCGCTGAGGCCTTGAATTAGCCGGCAATTGCGGTTTGTCTGACGATGCGGCAGCGTCGCTTTAAAACAGCCCGATGGCAAGCAGCCGGGCACCCATGATCAAAAACGCCCATAATACAATTTTGCGAAAAATGCCCTGTGGTACGTAATTACGCAGCGTTTCGCCGATGCGAAACCCGATCAGAACAACGATCAGTCCCATCAATGAATGCAGCACCGTATCAATGGTCAGAACGCCAGCCAGCGCCAACCCGGCTGCCAGCGGCAAGGATCCGGCCAGAAACAGAAACCCGGTGGCACCGATAAATTCAGATTTATCAACATCACGCGCCAGCAAATACATTGCAACAGGTGGCGACCAAATTGAACTGAGTCCGCCCAACACACCGGAAAACAACCCAACCCCGATATGCCAGCCATAACCACCACCAATCGGCAATCTGCCGCCGGTCATTTGCGTCAGCGAAAATGCAATCATCGCCAGACCGATGGATATTGTCAGTATGGCCTTTGGATAAGACAGAATGAAGAATGAGGTTATGAAAATACTGACGATAATGGCCAGCGCAAATACCCAGTATTTTCGGGCAATTGGTCGCGGGTTTTCGCATCCCGCATATTGCATGATATTGGTAAAAATAATTGGCAGGGTCAGCAAGGAAATGGCGATTGTCGGATCCATTACCAAGGTCAGAAATGCCATTGCTGCAGCGGGCAGGCCAATGCCTAAAAAGCCTTTGATGATACCGGCAAAAAGAAAGATCGCCAGCACCGCGATGGTGATGGCGATCTCTTGTGATGGCAGGATATAGCTGTTTATGAACTCAATCAACGGATGTCCTGTTTATTTTTGCTTCTGCACGCCTTGATTTGGCAATAATGCCCGGTAGATGCTGGTCGCCAGCGTGATTGTGCCAGCGGCAATCAGGATAAAGCAGATTGGCCGCGATATATAGGTCAGCAGATCATAATGCACCATCTGCATGCCCTGCGCGAAATTCTGCTCGCCAATTTTACCAAGGATAATGCCAAGTACGATACCGGCAATCGAATAGCCGGACCGCCGCAGCAAAAAGCCCAGAACGCCAGCGCCAAACATCACCACAACATCCAGCACCAGCCCGCGGCCAATGTAGGCACCGATGCTGGCCAGCATCAAAATCATTGGTGCCAGATAGTGAAATGGAATGCGCAGCAACTGCAGAATGGTTTTTGTTTCAATCAGGCCGATAAACAGGATCGACACATTGGCATAGAACATCGCGGCGAATACGACCCAGATCAGTTCGGGTGAATTGTAGAACACAAGTGGCCCCGGTTCCATGTCATGGAATTGAAACACCGCTACCATAATCGCGGTCAGCGCGCCGCCCGGCAAACCAAGCGCCAAAAGCGGGATCATCGCCGCGCCTGTTGCCGCATTATTCGCGGTTTCAGATGAAATCACACCTTCTAATTTGCCGGTGCCGAATTTCTCTTTTTCCTTTGACCAGCGTACCGCCTCGCCATAGCCCATAAAAGCGGCAAGCGTGGCGCCGATACCGGGCAAAATACCACAGAAAAAACCGACAATAATGGATCGCACAACAGCAATTTTATGCGCCCATAATTCAGTGAATGTAGGGAAGTCGACACTCAGCTTTGGCGCATTATATTTGCCAAAGGCTTTTTTCTCGGCCTGAATGAAAATTTCTGACACGGCAAAAAACCCTAAAATTGCCGGCACAAACGCAATCCCGGCGGCCAGATCGGTCAGACCAAAATTATAGCGATTAATGCCGCCAACTGGGTCTTGCCCGATGGTCGCAATCATCAAGCCCAAAAGCACCGACATCCAGCCTTTCCAGATGGTGTTGCCACCAACCGACGAGGCAACAGCCAGGCCAAAAAACACCAACGCAAAAATTTCCGGAGGGCCAATATTTGAAATCGCCCAATGTGCCAGCGGTTCGGTCGCCGCCATCATCAGCAATGCCGAAGCGGTGCCACCAACGGCCGAACATAACACGGCCGCACCAACGGCTTTGCCGGCCAGACCTTTTTTCGTCATCGGGTAGCCGTCAAATGCGGTTGGGGCATTTTCCGGTGCGCCAGGAATGTTAAACAAGATTGCGGTTATTGCTCCGCCATATGTGCCGGTGCAATAAATAACGGCGAACAGCATCACCCCTTGCGCTGGCTCTAACCCGGCACTAAACGGAAGCAAAATAGCGGCAAGCGTCAACATGCTGACGCCCGGAATAGCACCAAACAACATGCCGCCAACGACGCCAAAAATAAAGATCGCTATAGAGACCGGGTCTCCAAAAAGGGCCGTCGTTCCGGCAAGAAAATTTTCCCACATTACAAAATACCTAACCTAGAACAAATTTTGCAGTTGGTTGCTTGTGCGCAGCATAAAAGCACTAAAGTCATAAAATGGTGACACTGTGCCTTGTGGCAATGGCGCGTTCAGAACCAGCATAAAAAGACCGATTAACATGCTGTAGATCACCAGAGAGATGCCCAAAACTCTTTGCAGGCGGCGTTCGCCAAGAAGCATAATCACTGCTGCGATGAAAAATGGGGTGGCCGAATAGAAGCCAACAGGCTTGAGTGACCAGGCATAAACCAACGGCAACAGCAAAAAGGCGATGATGTTGATCAATGATCCGATGGATTTCTCGGCGTTTTCCATTTCATCGTCAGTAACGCCGACACGCCCAACTTGAGCAGCTGAGCCATGTTGCGCTTGATGCCATAGATTGCCAATCATGACCAAAATTAAAATGGCTAAAACAGTGCGCGGCCAGCCGGTCGCACCAAATTTATAAATCTCAATTTCTCTATCGAATTCAAAAGAATAAAAATAAAAAACAGCAGCCAAAGAGAACCAGACGGCTGACTCTATGAAGTGTAATTTCGTTAGTTTTCCCATGATTTTTTGCCTAAATATGCCCTGCGGCACAGGCCGCAGGGCATAAAGTTAACGGTTAGTTTGACTGCCTACTTCACGTCCATTCCCATAGATTTATAGACGGCTCTGTACTGGTCAATTGACTCGTTGATAAGTTTGACAGCTCCGGCTGTGTCACGATAACTGTCAATCACATTCATAAACTTGGACTCGTTGAACTTCTGGTAGCTATCTTCACAATATCCACGTTGAAAGGCCCACTTTAGCCATTCAACCCGGTCTGCTGGAGCATCTTTGTGGACATAGAAACCGCGGAAGCGGAATAATGGCTCGAATTTCATTCCCATCTCAACGTGAGTTGGCACGTCAGCAAATGCTTTTGGGCGCTCGCTGTAGAGGGTCAAGATAGGCTTGAATTGACCTGCATCTAAAAATTTGCGGACATCGCCGGGCTGTTCAAACAACGCGTCCACTTGTCCGCCAAGCAGAGCACCGTAGCGAGGAGCCCCCTTGTCAAATGAAATTTGTTGGATTTCCATTCCAGTCTCGTCCGTTATAAATTTCATTAGGACGCGCTCCATGGAGCCTTCTTTGGAGACGTTTGCAATTGTTGCCTTGCCCCCCTGACCTTTAACCCATTCAACGAATGACGGCCAGTCAGTGTACTTGTCCTCATTGGTCCGAATGTATATTTGAGAAAAGGTTACCTGTGAAATGACCAACGGGATTAGATCTTTGCCTGGATGTGGTTTGCTGGAATCGAGCGCATGAGCTGATGACGCGTCATCAATGTGCTCCAATACATTGTACCCATCTGTTGGCATTGCCATGTATGCTGTCATGCCAACTGTTCCAGACCCACCCGGCTTATGGTCACGATTGATGTCTACACCTGTCAATTCTGTGACCGCTTGGGCCATTCCAGCGGCTACTTGCCCCGAACCACCGCCGGGACCGTAGGGCACAATCATGGTCAATGGGCGATCTGGAAAGCCGCCTGGCTTTGCCATGCTCTCTTGTTTAACTTTGCATTCAAATCCATGCCCGCCGGCAAGTGCAGCTGTTGATGCCCCGCTAACTAAGCCAGCAATCAAAACGCCTGCTGATAAAGCTTTTACTATTTTCACAATTTCCTCCGTAGAACTTTATTGATCGATCAGTGTGGCGATTTGTTTCGAAAAAGCAAATGATTCTGCGTGTTTTTTTCATTTTTTTACGCAGAATATTAACCGCATGACGTGGCGCAATCTTGGCTTTATCCTGGCGGATGACGCTTAGCCGTTTGCTGCGGGTGCTAGGTCAATAAGCTTCATGCGCTGTATTTTGCCGGAAGGGCCCTTTGGCAGATCATCCAGAAAGTGAATATGATCAGGTGTTTTATATCCGCCGATCAGATTTTTGCAAAATTCACGCAAATCATTTTCACTGACGGTGCGCCCGTCTTTTAACCGCACACAGGCCTCAACGCGCTGCCCATAATCCTGACATGGGCGGGCGAATGCGGCGGCTTCGAGCACAGCATCATGTTCGAGCAAGGCTTCGTCAACTTCACGCGGTGCAATATTTTCGCCGCCTTTGATGATCAGTTCCTTGATTCGGCCGGTGACAAAAACAAAGCCATCTTCATCCATCCGCCCCAGATCACCGGTGCGCAACCAGCCATCGGCGGTGATGGTTTTGGCGGTTTCTTCGGGCCGGTCAAGATAGCCTTGCATCACATTTGACCCGCGCACCAGAATTTCGCCTTCTTCATGCGCCGCCAGCGGATTCTGCTTGTCGTCAGCAATCATGATTTCATTGCCATAACCAATGCCGGGCGAGCCAATTTTGCGGGTTTTGGGCGGTAATGGATTTGACAGAATTTGGGCGCCGGTTTCGGTCAACCCCATGGTTTCGATGATAGGTAATGAAAACCGCTTTTCAAACTGCCGGTGAATTTCGGGTGGCAATGGTGCTGAAGCAGAACGGGCAAAACGAAGCCGCTCGCGGTCAAGTACCGGCACGGTTTCATCATTCAGCAAATAGGCAAACAAGGTTGGCACTGCGCTGAACCAGCTACAGGAAAATTGATGCATCTGCGCCCAGAAATGCCGCGCTGAAAACCGCCGCGGCATGACTAGACCGCCGGATGATACCAGCGTACCCATGACGGTAACGCACAGCCCGTTAATGTGATAAATCGGCAGCACGCACAGCCCGGTATCCTGATCAGTCAGATCATGTGCCACCGAAACATTTGTTCCGGCCGCAATCAAATTGCTATGTGATAACAACACGCCTTTGGGGACACCTGTGGTGCCCGATGTATACATCAACAAACCAATGCTGTCTTTTGTCGGCACCCGCAGGCTTTCTGGCTGTACCGGGGTGATGTCGGTTTCTGACCAACGCGGCCCGTCATCAACATCCATGGAAATGACCCGCGGCGGCGTTTCGCCAGAACTGACCAGCGCTGCCAGCGCCTCATCCACCAGACTGCGGCTGTCATCAGCACATAAAATCAGTTCGGTTTTCGAATGGCTGAGAACAAATGCCAGCGTTTTGACGCCAGCCACAAGATTTAACGGGGTCGCCCGGAACCCGCCATATACAACACCCAGAAAGGCAAAGCTGGCGGCGGCGCCATTAGGTGCGGCAATGGCCACCGATGCACCATCTGATAGCCCCGCCCCATGCAGATAACAGGCAATCGATTCAGCGCGGCTTTGCGCTTGTCGCCATGAAAAATATCTGTCGGTTTCCGGGGTGACCAGCCATGTCTGATCTGGCCGCATCGCTGCGGCATCGGTCAAGATTGTTCTGATTGATGCAGCCATAGCGGGTTACTGTCCTGTTGCGGCAAAATAATCGGCAAAAATATCGTCAAGGCTTGGTTCGACCGGCGGGATTTGGCGGGCGATGCGCACCCGATTGACAAAATGTGTCCAGTTCAGATTGTCATCAATCGAATTGCCGCCCCAAGAGCCGCATCCCATTGACAGCGAGAATGGCAACCCATTGTCAAAGGATCCGCCGGTTGCAAAGCAATGCGCCTGATTGACGATAATCCGGCAGGCCTGCATTTCCATCGCCAGTTCATGCGCGCGCTGATCATTCTGGCTGTGCAGCCCCAGCGAATGGCCGCGGCCCTGATAATCGTGAATCGCGCGCGCTTTGGCTTTTGCATCGGCAAAATCACTGGCCCGATATAAAGCCAGAAACAGCGCCATTTTTTCACCTGATACCGGATGTTCCGGGCCGATGCCGGTGGCCGGTGCAACCAGAAATTTTGTGCCATCAGGCGCGGTATCTGCCATTCCGAGTATGCGCAGAACAGCGTCGATATCCTGCGCCAGCATGTTGCGGTTCAGATGCCCGTCATGCCAATGCGTGGTAATCAGATGCTGTGTTTGTTCCGGATCAAGCAACATGCCACCGGCCCGGCCTAACGCCGCGACAAAATTATCATAGACCGCATCCACCACGATAACGGCATTTTCTGATGAGCATGATGTGGCATTGTCAAAACATTTCGAACGCTGAATTTTTTGCGCTGCATCATCAAGATCGGCGGTTTCGTCAATGATGGTGACAACATTGCCCATGCCAACGCCAATCGCCGGCGTGCCGGATGAATAGGCAGCCCGTACATTGCTCTGCGAACCGGTGACAACAAGCATGTCTGCCAGTTGCATCAGCCGTGCCGTTTTGTCTTTCGATGGCGGGTTTGGCACCATCTGCACCAGATCATGGTCAAGGCCAATCCGGTCAAATTCGGCACAGATATAGCCAAGCAGTTTTTCCAGTGGGGCGACGCCTTTTGGCGATGGCGCCAGAATAATGGCATTTCCGGTTTTCAGTGCATTCACCACGTTATTAACCGGTGTCGCCAGCGGATTGGTTGAGGGTACAATCGCCGCAACCACACCTTTTGGCCGCAAAAATTCGCTGACGCCGCTGGTCGGATTATCATCAACCAGACCAAAACTTTTCTGCCCTTTGATGTCACGCAGCAGCCCCAGTGTTTTGCGGTGATTTTTGGTGATTTTGTCAGCGCTATTACCAAGCCCGGTCTCGGCGACCGCAAAGGCCGCCAGTTCAGCATTGCGTGTCGGCTCCATCAATGCCCATGCCGCTGCCTGTGCGGCGCGGTCAAATTGTTCCTGCGTGCCACTTGCCTCATAATTTTGCTGTGCTTTGCGCGCACGCTCAACGAGATTATCAATTTCCGGCTGCATTGTGGTCATGGCTGTCTCCAAATCAAATTGCCGTCGCAATTAGCCAGCACCGGCCGAATTTGTCAATTAATCTGAACCGTTATTTTGCTTGCGGGCGATCAGTAAGCGCAAGCCCGGCCGCCTTCCATGCGGTAAAACCGCCATCCATGTCATAGATATTTGTCATGCCCATATCCTGTAGCGTCTTTGCCGCCAGTGCAGATCGCCAGCTGCTGGCGCAAAAC
>Ga0181597_10006226_pt1 | contig 11176 bp, 1 predicted proteins | sample 041ome_5_FD_148647 | JGI IMG/M metagenome (GOLD analysis project Ga0181597, IMG submission 148647) | Coastal salt marsh microbial communities from the Groves Creek Marsh, Skidaway Island, Georgia - 041403US metaG (spades assembly) | ecosystem: Environmental > Aquatic > Marine > Intertidal zone >... | reverse complement strand
TGTCACGCTTGCTGATCACGGTACACCAGCCTTTGAAGCGGCAATGAATGCTAATGCAGCTGTTGGTGACAAATATGTCATTAATGTTGGTGGAACTGACATTGAGTACACATTGCTCTCTGGGGACGTTACATCGTTGCAAGCAGCCGCTGATACCGCTGCACGTGTCAAATATCTCGCAGGAAAATTAGATGTAGATGCAAACACCGCGAATGCGGGCTCTGATATTGGCTTTGGCGTGACTTCAAGCGGCACCAGCTTCATTGTTACTGCTAATGCTGTGGGCGCAGATGCCACTGTTATTGGACCCTTGAGGCTCCATCCGAATGGAGGATCAGAGGCTGATCTTGGCGCTGCGTCAACTAGTGTTAATGGCAGTGCGACGGACTTAACTGTTACTTTTTCAGGCACTGGCGCTGGTGGAGCTGTTGCAATGACAGCTGACCTAGGCGACGACACAGGGCTCTCGTTAGGCACATTTACTGCCGACGCAAGTGTAGGTGTCGCAACATCTACGATGAGTAAGTCCTCGGCTTCTGAAGGAAATATTTCTTTGACGGTTGACAAGCTTAGTGGTGACGCAACAACAGCAAATACATTTAATAAAATCATTGCCGACAATGCTGGTGGAACATACACGCTCTCTGGAACTGACGCTTCAAAATTCACTATTGATGCGGCAACTGGAACTGTCACTGCAACACTGGATTATGAAACGGCAACTGACTCAGGCACAAACAATGTCTATGATATTGAAGTAAATTACTTCAAGGGCGGCGTCAAGCTGGTCACTGAAACAGTTGAATTGACTGTGACCAACCGGGTTGCTGACGATAATAACACTCAAGTTTCAGCTGCGGCACAGCCTAAGTTGGGTACAAGTCTTGCCAATGTTGCAAGTGGGATTATTGAAGCTGAAGATTTCACTATCTATGGCAACGTTGGTACCAAGGTCATTGACGTTAATGGGTCAAGTAGTGCGCGAGATATTGTTGCCTCGGTCAATGGTGTCCAAGGTGAGACAGGTGTTTATGCCGAAGCACAAACCCGGGTGAATATGTCATTCCCCGAGCAGGCAGTGGCAACATCAGACTCAGTTACCTTTAAGCTATATGGCAAAAACACATTACCGCAGGTCATTTCAGGAACCGTTGAGTTTGGTGTCACAAATGGCAGAGACGCAAATGTTCGGGCGCTAGCCGATGCGGTTAATGGTGCATCTGGCGCCACGGGCATTACGGCCAAAGTATCGGCTAATGGTTCGACCTTGAGCCTGATTTCGAATGAAGGTTATGATATTGTACTTGAAGGTTACGAGCTGACTGCGCAAAGTATTTCTGCAAATGTTTATCCAGCAGATGAGTCCCTTGTCAATATCGGTGCCGCCTCGGTTCTGACCGAAGGTGCGGCCAATAATAACTCAATGCGGGTTGGTGGTGTCTTGACGTTCCATTCACCGTATGTGTTCTCGATAGCGACTGCGGCCGATGGCGCAAAGGGTGGTGCTTTGTTCCAGCAAACACCGGGTGCGGCAACTTTGTCGGCGGTTTCTGATCTCAATGTTCTAACTATTGAAAATGCCAAGAAAATGTTGACCGCCGTTGATGGCGCGCTTGTTCGGATTGACCTTGAGCGGTCTGATATTGGTGCAACCATGTCACGGATGGAACATACGATTTCCAACCTGTCAAATATTGCACTGAATACCAAAGGTGCGCGGTCGCGGATCCAAGATGCTGACATTGCTGCTGAAACAGTTGAGCTGAATAGGGCGCAGGTATTGTCGCAGGCAGCACAAGCAATGCTCGCTCAGGCGAATAGAACCTCGCAGTCGATTCTCAGCCTTTTGCAGGGGTAATTTTTTGGCAGAACAAAGAATAATTTTATCAAATACTAAAAGGCGGCACTAAATACGGTGCTGCCTTTTATATGTTTAGCAGCCTCAGGACGTTATTTTTTGAGTTCGTGGCTTGTGCAAGCATTGCAGTTGCTGCGTTTGATAGAATCTGTTCACGACTAAGGTTTGCAGTTTCAGTGGCAAAATCAGCGTCTGTTATACGGCCTAGCGCAATTTTTGTTTTTAGGGTCATGCTTAAGAGGTTATCAATGCTATGCTCCACTCTGTTCAAGGTCGCGCCAAGTTTGGCTTGTGAGCTTGTGAGCTTTGTTAGAGTTTGATCAAGAAGATCAATTGCTTTGTTAGCACCACCTACAGTTGAGATATCAATTGAGGCAAGGTCCAAGACATTATCATCTCTTAAATCATTGATAATATTTAATGAAATAGACTCTTCATATGTTTTTCCTGCTGCAGTTTTGTATTCAAGAACAAAGTTGATATTATTTTGGCTAGTTTCAAAATCAAGGGGTTTTAAACTGCTAATGTTGCCCTCAGCAGTTACTTCAAAGTCAAGATAATCTGAGCTTGCTTCAAGATCGGTCTTTAGTGTGAAAGTGCCCCCTGAATTATTTTGGTAAAATTTTTGAATATTTGGCAATTGATCGAGGCTAATGTTGGCAATTTCTGACTCAGATACATTCAATTTTGACTTGCTTTTACCATAAGTGGTTTCTTTTAAGTCCAGAGTTACTGCTTCAGTAAATGTAGCGTAACCGCTATTGGTGTATATGACGTCAAACTGAAACGTTTCTTGATTTTGCATTCTTAGCTGGCCAGCAGACTCGATACGACCAGTGTCCGCGTCGATATTAAATTTTTTGTGATCACCTGTTTTGCTATTTAGACTGAAGCTACCATTTGCAGTTGTGTCTGACATGTATTGTTTTGTTGCAGCAAAAGAGTTCAAGCTTATAGCGACGGAGTCTGACTCTTCTGACTCAATTTTTGCAATTGCTGTAACGGTATCATTTAGATTCAGCGTGATGTCTTGCTTAAAAGTTTTGGTTCTGTCTCCATTAGTATAGTGGATACCAAGGTCAAATGATGATTGAGTGGAAAAATCTAGCGCAGTTTTAGACACAAGAGCGCCACTCGCTGTAATATCAAATTTTGCGGCATCTGCTTTTGTTGAGTCGATCGACCACGTTCCATTAAAACCATCACGCGTTGCATAACCGTATAGATATTCAAGTTCGCCCGGCCTCACAAAAACCTGCGTAGCCTCCTGCGCAGTATGGGTTGCCGATGCCTGCATTGTCTCTGTTAAGTTGAGGGTGATAGTTTCTGTATGTGTTTCACCAGCCGGACTTGTGTATGAGAGGGAAAGTTCATATTTCTCTTGGGCGCTAATCAACAGCGGTGCTTTTGAAACAATATTGTTACTGCCATCGAGTTCAAAAAAGCCACTGTCTTTGCCACCAATATTAAATGTGCCGCCGGTGTACTTATCGTAAAATGCTTTCGTGCTAGTGAGTTCGTTCAGTGCAATTTTGACTTCTCGCGATTGCTCAGCAGCAATCACTGCTTTTGCATTTAAAGTTTCGGTTAGGTTGAGGTTAATGTCAGTCTTAAATATTCTGCTATCAGTAGCCCGGTAATTAAGGGTAAACTGATAACTGGATTTTTCATCAAATTCGAGAGTGCTGCGTGAGATAACATTTCCATTATCCAACACGTCAAATTTTGCGGCATCACCATTAGAGCTAGTGAGATAAAACTGGCCAGAAATAGCATTATCCCTGTTTGCAAAACTTTGCATTTGAGGGGATTGACTAAGTTCAATGTTTACATTGGCAGCTTCTTTTGCGGATACTGTAGTTGAGCTTTGCAATGCTTCCGTCAGGGTTACGGCAACCGCCTCAGAATGAACAACACCAGCCTTAGAATAATCGACGTTAAAATTGTAAGTTTCCTGATTAGCCGTAGCAATGAGGCGCCTACCTTTGAGGTTAATGCGCCAGTATCTTCGTCGATAGTGAACTTGCCGGCATCAGCCCCGGATAAACTGAATTTTCCACCTGCGTTTTGTGATTTGTACTCGTTCGTGCTGGTCAATACATCTAAACCAATGGTTAGTCGGTCAGTTTCTTCAGCAGTTAAATTAGCCTTTGAGGCTAGTGTATCACTGAGATTTAATGTGACTTTTTCTGTGAATGTTTTCCCACTTCCACTGACATATTGGACATCAAAATTATAAGTTTGCTTTGTTGTGAAGTCTAATTCTCCAACAGATGTAATTTCTCCGCTATATGAATCAAAATTAAAGTAGCTTGCATCATTGGAGGAGCTAACAATGTTCCACGATCCGTATGGGTTACGACTTCTAAAATCATATAGCTTCTGCAAAGCTGTGGCTTGAATTTTCACTTGACTTGCTTCGGCGGATTCGAGCACCGATTGAGCTTGCATTGCCTCAGTCAGGTTCAAGGTAACAGCTTCGCGATGGGTAATTCCACCGTTCGTGTAATTCACATCAAAGTTGTAGCTGCTCTGATCGGACCTATGCAAGGTTTGACCTATCTTGGTTGTGATTGTCCCGTCACTGGAATTAATATCAAATTTTCCTGCATCCGTTCCAGATAAGGTGTAGGTGCCACCACTGTTAGCAGTCGCATATTGATTGGTGCTTGAGAGCGTTGAACTAGATATAGTGAGCGCATCGGCTTCTTCAGCAGATAGGGTTGCAGTCGAGGTAAGACTGTCTTCCAAATTTAGAGTTAGGGTTGTAGTAAATGTTTTACCATCATTTCTTGCGTATTTTACGTCAAATACATATTGGCTTTGGACATTAAAATCCAAAGCAGCGACGGACTCAATCAAGCCAGTAGTGGCATTTATCGTAAAAGAGTTTTGGTCGCCTGCATTGGCGCCACCTGCATTTGCTAGTGAAAAGGAACCTGTTCCTTTTGCGTTCTTGAAGGCACTGATATACGTTAATTGATCCGCAGAAATTGATACCTTTCCAGACTCCTTAGCAGTGATTGTGGCATCTGCTTGCAGTGCCCGATTGATGATAAGCTCGACCGCTTCGGTGTGTGAGACGCCAGCATTTGTATAGATGACGTTAAATGAAAGAGACGGTTGGTCTGAAAAAAGAATTTTCTGTCCGACCTTGGATGTAATAACACCCGTATTTGTATCAATGTCTAATTTAGTGGCTCCCGTGCCAGATAGTGAATACGTGCCGCCAGGATTCTCTGATGCATAGTTTGCTGTGCTACTGAGAGTTGATGCAGCAATTGTTAATTGGTCAGTCTCTTCTGTGCGCAAAGTTGCAGTTGATGTGAGTGTATCCGTTAAATTTAGTGTAACCGTATCAGTGAATGTTCCAATTGATCCTGTATAGACAACGTCAAAAACGTAAGATTGCTGATCATTGAAATCGAGGGCTCCCGTCGACTCGATGTTACCGAAGCTATCAAACTGAAATTTTTGGTAATCTAAACCTTGGCCGGTTCCAAAGCTGTAGGTGCCGTTATTTCCATCCGCTGACACAAACGCCGATAGTTTTGTCAAGTTATCAATATATAGTTCAATACGATCAGCCTCTTGTGCAGAGACCGTGCTTGACCCCTGTTTGGCGCGATCTGGTGTAAAAGTGACAGCCTCTGAATGCGTGATTGAATTTGCCGTATAGTCAACATTGAATTTATATGAGGCCTGGTTGTCGAGCGTTATATCCGTGCCAGCTTTTGACGTTATTCTTCCTGCCAAATCAATGTCAAACTTTGCTGCGTCAGGTCCGGATAATGCATAGGTGCCGCCAGTGTTTTCACTGACATATTTAGCACTACTGGTCAGCGTTGCAGCTTCAATGGTAATGGATGAGGCTTCTTCTCCCCTTATTGATGCTGTTGAATTCAATGTGTCTTGTAGGTTTAAAGTGACGTCCTGTATAAACTGACGAGCGTCTGACGCCGCAGTGTATACAATTTTGAAACTATAAGTTTCTTGATCTGAAAAATCTAAAGCGTTCTTTGATGTAATGGTTCCATTAACGGAGTTAATATTAAACTTGTTGGCATCAACACTGTCATTTGAAAAGCTAAAGCTTCCTTGGTTTCTGTCGCGCGCCTTAAAGGCCAGAAGTTCTGGCATACCTGTGGTATTAACGGTAACCTGTGTAGCTTCATGGGCAGTAAGGGTCGAGGCGGCATTGAGTGACTCATTTATTTTAAGCGTGACGCTTTCAGTGTGAGATTGACCACCTAGTGTGTAAGTGATGTCAAAACTATAATTTTTTTCATAGTTATAGGTATCATTGTTCCCGAGCTTTAAGTTTGTTGTTCCCTTATTAATAAATTGACTATTGACAGCGTCATATTCAAATTTGCCAGCGTCAGTTCCAGAGATCGTATAACTGCCCCCTTGGTTGTTTCCAACAAATGCTGAGAGATCCGCCATATCGCTAACGCGCATTTGGACTTGGTCAGCCTCTGTTGCTTCAAAAGCTGAAAATGATTCATTAGGGTTGTTTACATTTAACGTTACCGTCTCGGAGAAGCTCTTTCCACTGCCTGTTGGAGTAAAGGTAATAGTAAATTGATAACTTTGTTTTTGGTTGTAATCAATCTGTCCGGGCTTTGATTGAACTGCTCCCGTTGTAGAGTTTAAGTCAAATAAGGCATGGTCATCTGAATTATTTTCAAAGCTGAATAGGCCAGGGCCGTTACGTGCAGCATAGCCAGATATTTTCGCCATGGAACTCGGGTTAATTTTGATAATATTTGCCTGGCTCGCAGTCAGATTTGAAGTTGCTTGCAATGCTTCGAAGAGATTGAGAGAGACGTTCTCAGAATGTGTAATTCCCGCTGTATTACGATAGTTAAGTGTAAAGTTATAATTGCCACGGTTGGCAATCAATAAGCTTGTTCCGGGTTTTGTTGTAACATCACCGTTATTGTTCACAGTGAAAAGATCAGCGTCACTGCCAGAAAGTGAAAAAGTTCCCTGTTTTGAGTCTTCAAGTGCATAGCTATTTATCGTGCTTAGGCTCGCCGCTGCGATTGATATTTGATTGCTTTCTTCAGCTGTGATTGAAGCTGACGAGGTCAGTGTGTCAGTCAGCGTTAGAGCGACGTTATTATTGAATGTTTTGGAGCCATCAAAAGTAGTGAAAATAACATCAAAGTTATAATTTTTCTTGGTATCAAAATCCAAAGGGGCCCTTGACCAAATCTCGCCTGTGGTAGAATTGATGCTAAAGGAGCTGTGGTCACCGGTTGTGCCAAGGGTATAAGTGCCCGGGTTAGCACTCGCAAAACTAGACATCAAATTAAGAGAACCGCTTGCAATTGTGACGCGATCAGATTCTTGAGCAGAAAAAGTTGAATTTGCACCCTGAGCAGTTGTGATATTAATTGTGACTGTTTCAGTGTGGCTTATGCCTCCAGCTGCTAAATAGCGAACATCAAAACTATAAGTTGATTTATTTGACAGTAACAGCGCTGAGGAGACGATATTGTTAGCGCTGTTAAGTGAGAATTTATTTCCATCTTTTGTGTTCAGAATGCTGTATTGTCCGCCAGGATTTGCATTGGCCACCCGGTTAAGTTGACCCAGTAAAGTGCTGTCAATTGAGACTGATTGTGACTCCTGCGCAGTCAAGGTTACTTGAGCTGTAGTTACTTTTCGCGCTTCTGGATCCGCTTGCGTAATACTCACATTACTTAGGGAAAGGCTGGACCCTAACTTTCCGCCACCGTCTGCATCATATGAACCTGATATAAATACAAATTTATAATTTCCAGCCTCCTCGGCGGATAATGTGCGGTTGATTGTCGCCAGGCTTGTTGAGCCCCTTGTCGACGCAGTCTCATCAAGTAACGTGATTGTGTTTCCAGTATCAACGTCTAACAAATAAGCGTACACGTCAGCTCGGTCACCTGCGCCTGTTGCTTGCCACTGAAATGACACTCGGTCCCCACTACCAAGTTCAGCAGCCTCTTTTGATACTATGTAGGGGCCGTGCATTTGACCGTTTGAAGTGGTGTTCACGTCACCGGTTCCAAGTGTGATTTTATTGTTACTAGCATTATAAAAATATTCGATAGGCGTCGTGTCAAATTGAGTGACCGCCGCTGTGTCGCCAACAGAACTGGGAGTGTTGGTGTCTGTTGGGACACTAAATCCAGCAATAGTCTTGGGTAAAGACGTTGCCCCACTACTCAGAGACACCTGATTTAAGTAAATGTCCCAGCCTTGAATGCTCGCGGTCGAGCCACCACTGCCTGCTGAACCGCTTCCACCCGAACTGAAATCGCCATTATCAAAATTAAAGGCATCAAGTGTAGAGTTTCGTGTCAGTGTTGCGTTAGTGTTAGACGGAATGCCAGAAACAGTTGAACTGCCAGTCGCTATTGTATTTCTCAGATAATTTAAACTTGATGTTCCACTGCCCGAACTACTGTTTAACACCGATCTGTCGGATACTCCGATCGCCGTGCTCTCATTGGCGTTATCTGAGGAGTTGGCCAGCGTAGCAACTTGTGTTGGTTGGATTGTCAGGGTTGATGATCCGCTGCCGGTGCTAGAGGCGGGTGTGTTGAATGCTGAAGTGCCTGTTCCAACTGTATTTGTCACATAATCAAGCTGCGAAGTCCCTGTTGCGCGTGATGTGGCTAAATAATTGAAACTAGATTGTCCTTGCGCTTCGGCAGTTGCCAGCACATTCAAGACTGATGATCCGCTGCCTGTGCTGGAGGCTGGTGTGTTGAACGCTGATGTGCCTGATGCTGACACTGACGATAAATAGTCAAGGTTTGATGAACCGCTGGCGCTGCTAATAGCAGGTGTCAAGAAATTTGATGTCCCAATTGCATTTGCTTGACTTAAAATTTCAAGCTGATTTGTGCCAGAGGCGAAGCTATTTTGCAGTGTTTCATAAGATGATGAGCCGCGAGCGTTGCTATTATTCGCCAAAGTAAGGCTGGACGCACCGCGTGATGCTGAGCTTGATAAGAAATTTAAAGCGGAAGTCCCATACGCAAGAACATCAGGCCTCAGTATTGTTTCTGTGAATGTTGACGTCGCAGATGAAGCGCCTTTGATGTACGGTAAAATACTCATTCCATCAATTGCAAGATTGATGAGTTCACTGTTTGAGTGGCCAGCCCGAATGATATTCTGATAACTTCCGTCCAATAGTTTTACATCATTGAAGTTAGTCGTCTCGGCAGTTTTGCTGATTTCATTCAGTAACGCTCGTATTTCCAATTGACCGTTAACTCTGTCAGAACTTGAGAATATACCGTTAGCCATTTGAACCGACAACTCACGCATTCTCGTGACCATCGATGTGATTTCAGATACCGCAGAGGAAGCTGTTTGGATAAGCGAGGCACTATCCATCATATTGCGAAGGGCAATTTCCATCCCTGTCAGTTGGCTAAGCATCTTATTTGACACAGCCATACCAGCAGCATCGTCGCCAGCGCTGTTAATTCTTCGACCAGATGACAGGCGCGTCATTGCTGACTGCTGCCGGGTCGCAGAATTAATAGCGTTAGAACGCGCCATCAGTGTACCAACATTTGTGTTAATGCTTGTCACGAATCAACACTCCTCAGTAACTTCAACGACATGAAATTCAGATGTTTAAATATTAAAATGATAGAAAAAGGGGCGCTAACTGCGCCCCTTTTATTGATTATTATTTGTTTGGTTTATTGCAGCAGTGCGAGGACTGACTGCTTTGACTGGTTGGCTTGTGCCAACATTGAAGTTGCTGCCTGTGCAAGGATCTGTTGTTTTGACAGTTCGCTTGTTTCGCGTGCAAAGTCAGCATCAACAACACGGCCACGGGCTGTTTCAGTCAACATTGAAGCCATTGAGAGGTTGTCAATGTTGTGTGTCAGTCTGTTTTGGATCGCACCCAGCTTCGCTTGTGAAGATGAGATCTGGCCCAATGCCTTGTCAAGGATGGTTACAGCGGTTGCTGCGCCATCAGCTGTTGCCAGGCTAACATCTTTAAGATGTGTTCCAGCATCAACAGCACTGTCGTTGACTTTCACACTGATAACTTCAGTGTAAGACTTATCACCTTTTGTATAGACGAGGTTGAGGTCATATGAAGTCTTTGTTTCATAATCAACCAAGCCTTTTGTGGTGATTGTGCCTGTCGCTGCATCAACATCAAAGCTGGCCTTATCTGTTCCTGTAACAGTGTATGTGCCTTCTGTATTTGCTGTTGTAAATGCGGCTAGTCCACTGCTCAAAGTTGCAACTTTGATCGAGCCTTGACGTGCTTCTTCAAAGGTCAGGTTTGACTTACCACTGGTCAACTCAGTTGATGTTTGACTGGCTTGTGTTGTGGCGCCGCTGCTAACGAATGCGGCAGTTGCACCGGTGGCAACATGTGTCAAGTCAGTTGGGTCAACAGTGATGGTCTGTGTGAATGTTGTGTTGCCATTATCATCATCAGTATAGGTGACTTCAACAGTCTTTGAAGCGTTTCCAACAATGCTTAATGTTGTTCCACTCAATGTCACTGCGGCGTCGGCAGCAGAAGTGATGGCATAGGTGCCACCGGCTTTAGCTGTAACAAAATCAGTTAATTGAGGGAAGAATGATGTGCTTGTTAGATCGGCTGTAATCACACCGTCTGACTCTGAACTCGCACCAGTCAATGCAGTTGTGGCTGCTGTTGACTCATGTGCTGAACGTGCATTGATAGCCGAGTCACCAGCATTACCGGTGTTAGTGACGGCAAGTGTTACAACTTCAGTCCACTGGTTTGCTGCATTGCCACTACCATCATCCAAAGTCAGGGTATATACAATGTTAGATGCGTTAGTTGCGTTAGCGGTAATAGTTACCGTGTCACCTGCAATTGCGCCCTCGGTGTTTGTATCAGTAGTTTCAACACCAGTGATGCCAAGAGTGCCGCCTGCGGTGGCAATGTCAGCAATATATTTCTGGGCGCCGGCTGATAGTTTTGCATAAACGGCTGAAGTTCCAAAATCGATGGCCAAATCATCAGCATTGGCAGTCGTATCCGTTCCCACATCAACCGCGATTGTTGAAGTGCCCGCACCAGATTCTACCAAGGCAGTTGTTGGCTGTACGGTATCATCAGATGTAACGTTCGTGACTGTAATGCCTACATTCTCGCTGTACTTTGATGTGCCATCTGCAGCGGTGTAAGAAACTTTGATTTCCCATTTACCATTGGTACCTGTGTCAGCTTTGTTTTCAAAGTTCAGGGTCTTGCCAGTTGCTAAAGTCATGGCTGATGCTGAAGTATCCGCAAATTCGAAGAAAGCAGCATCATTAGCT
>Ga0181597_10006217_pt1 | contig 11198 bp, 6 predicted proteins | sample 041ome_5_FD_148647 | JGI IMG/M metagenome (GOLD analysis project Ga0181597, IMG submission 148647) | Coastal salt marsh microbial communities from the Groves Creek Marsh, Skidaway Island, Georgia - 041403US metaG (spades assembly) | ecosystem: Environmental > Aquatic > Marine > Intertidal zone >... | reverse complement strand
AAACTCTCTCTCGGGTCAAACAAAAACTTTTCTTTAAAAAAGCGACACACGCCTCTCTCGTGGAAAAAAAAATGAAAAAAAAGGAAGCATCAGAGCAAAAATAAAAGCTTTTGCGCTATCGGAATACTACGACAAACATATTTTAATGCCATTTAACTTGTTCTCACGTTTAATTATCTTCGGAACTTTCGTCGTCGCTATCGTCGTTATCGTTATTTCCGTAACTCTCTAAGGATTTGATGACCTGCGTGGCTTCTTTCATTCTCGATTTCTTCTCGCGGTTGTGCAACTCGCTCGGCGCCATGCACCTCTTTTCGCAGCCGCAGGTTTGGCCGACAGAAGCGATGCAGATGAGATCTGCTTTGGCGGATAACACTCTCGCGGATGCTTGAGCTTCGTCTAAGACGGTTGGTTGCATCGCTCTTAAATACGTGGCTTCTTTTTCCATGGAGTTGTATTTTTGCGGCGCGTGAAGCGTGATGTAGCCGGCTTCGTCGAGCGCGCGCAACATGTCGTGTTCGAGCTGGAAGGAGTGGTGCGGGTCTTCGCCAAACTCGCGAGAGTTTTTGTAGAGCTCGGCTAAATCGTTCTCAAAGTAGTGCCAGGCACTCCCTCCGATGCACCCACCTCCAGCGGCACCCCAGCATCCGCCTAAACCTACGCCGTAAACGTCCACGGATTCGCAGAGTTGAATGGCGAGGAAGACGGCGAGCCAACCAGAGGAAGGAGACCCTCTTCCTGGATAGGTCAAACCTCTCTTCGCTTCGATGCGTTTGCGCAAGGTATCTAACAAATCACTCGCGGCTGTCGCCCCTGGCGGGTTGATGCGAACAACGTTCACGTCTGGTCGACGATTTTTCAACTCCGAAACGACGTTGTAGAAATCCTCGCCGTCCGTCCTAGAAACGAGCAAAGTGGAGTTCCATTCGAGCGGAAGCCGCGCTAAATTATACACCGATGCGCCGTATGCTTTCGTCCAGAGGTTGTTCACGATTCTGTGCGTCGTTTTAGTCCCGACGTACTTTTCAAATCCTAAAGTCGGTCCGTTGTTCATGCGAAAAACGGTGTCGTGGCTATCGATTTCCTCGCCGTACTCGTGGATTAAATTTCTTTGAGAGTTTCCAACTAACGCGCATCTTTTGTACTCTGGTGGAGGCGCAACGTCTGGCAACACCTCATCGACTAACGCGGAGCGAAACAAAGTGTTTGTAACTCCGGTTGAATTCCCATCCGCTTTCTTGACGACGCCGCCTTTGACGTTTTTCGACCTTCTCGCGTTCTTGCGCGCGGCGTATCGAGCGAATTTACCTTCCCATTGCAAAGTGCCTCCTTTTCTTTCGACTAAACCAAACACGTGCGGCATAGCTCTTTCTGCCTCGACAGTTCTCGCGAAATAGTTAATCACGTCTTTCGGATTTTTCGCTTTGACTTGCACGCCTTCCACGATGGTCGGCGTTAATTTCCTCACCGCTTCTTCCCACTCTTCGCTGTGCTTTTGTCGCTCATCCGGCGTCCACCTTTCCGCGCCTTTCCTTTTCCCACCGTTTAATTCGGGAATCTGCAACAATTCGTCGATCCAGGCCTCGTCGAGTTTCTTATCTTCTGCCAACATTTCGTTCCTCGCTTCCAGTAGCGCTCTTTTAAAAACGATGGATAAATCCGCCTCGTTCGCCGCGCTCCCCACCCCGTTGAACACGGGCGACCCGGGATACTTCTTCGAATACGCGATTTCTCTCTCCGCTGCTAAAACTCTTCTCCTCGCTTCGGTTTGAATGACACCGGTCGAATCCAGCGTCCTCTCGTCCGTCCCGGCTGCGATAGCCGCCGTCATCACCACCGTCGCTCTATCCATCCACAACAATCTCTCCGCCGCTAACTTCCCCGCGCACTGGTTCGCGGTCTTATCTCTGTTCGTCCACGCTTCTCTTTTCAAAGTGATAATTTTCTTCTCTAAACCTTTCCTATATTCCGCGAGCTTCTCGCACGTTTCCATCCCGATGGGTAACTCCTGTCTCTGACATCCGTCGCCGCCGTACTCGAGCGTCTTCTCGCAGTTCTTCCGCTCCGATATCGCCTGTTGCTCGCTCACTTTATACGTCCTCAACTTCGCGCGTAATTTCGCCAACTCCTCGGACATCGTCTCCAACTCCTTCGCGAGCGGGTCTTGCGCCGCGCGTCCCCCGTTTTTCTTCGCCAAAGCTCTCTGAAGCTCCTCCACTTCTACTTTCTTCCTTTTCAACTCGATTTGTATCGCCGAATCTCTCACGCGCCGCTTCGAGTCGCTGGCCGGGCACAGCTCGTCCGCCGTCGGACATCGCAGCGACGACGACGACGAAGTAGAAACCCCACCCCCAGACGCCCTCGAAGCGCTCTCGTACCGATGCACCGCCCCAAAGTCGTTCCCATCGTCAGAGGAAGACGAAGACGAAGAAGAAGTGGAGGCGTATTCACCAATCGAAATCCTATGGTGCGCGTGTGCGCACTTCTCGTGCTCCGACATCGACTTCCCGATCAAATACGCGATCGTCAGCAGGCAAAACACGAGCAACTGTCGGTCCGTGCTCAGATTTTCCCATCGTTGCCCGATCGATTTCTTATTTCCTTTCAGAAGAGGCGCCATTTTTGTTTTAATTAAAGCTTTAATTTTTTCCCCATCACACGCATCTAAAAGTGAGGAAAAGGTCGGATTCCTCACAAAAGAGAAAAAGAAGATAAACCGCGCAACGCTTTCTCTCTGCATTTAAGAAGCGCGTCTCTTTTTGTTTTTATCTCTCTCTATCTCTCTCACGCGATTTAAGCATGAGCTTTTTTGCGTTCGCTTGTTCTTCGCATTCTGCCGCGCCGCGGCGCTTCGTGGCGCCTTCGTGCAGCTCTTCTTCATCTTCATCTTCATCTTCTTCCGGGAAAAGAAGATACGGTGAAACGATGAGGAAGAAGAACGCTCTTTTTACCGAACGAGGAGGAAGACGAAGAAGAAATATCGTCGCGACAAAAGCGGAAGGAGGAGGAGGAGAAGAAGCGACTACGAATGCGATTACGACGAACGGAGACGTCGAGGAAGAGAACGCGTCGTCAGAACGATTGGAAACGACGACGACGACGACGACGAGAAAGACCAAAGGCGCGACGCCTCTTTTAGTCGTGGATTTGGAAAAAGGGACGGTGAAATTGGCAAAAAATCGAAGAAAAGACAAGGCGAGAATACAAGGCGCGCTGGCGGCGGCGGTGAAGCGATCGGAGGTGAAATTGAACGACATGGGATCGACGAAGATTGGTCCGTTAGAAGAGGACGATTGCATGGACGCGACGAATTTAGTAATGGATTTGTTCTTTAAGGTTCGACCGCAAGATTTCTTAGCGAGGAAGAGGCTGGCGAAGGCGCAGTCGGATAGAGTGTACGCCGGGTTGTTGGACGGGGTGCAGAATTCGACGGACAGAGTTTTGATCGCGGCGAAAGTCGGTTCGAACTTGGTTGGTATCGCGGAGGTGTCGCTACCGAACGGGAAGAGGTTTGGTGCGGAGAATTATCGGCCGAAAGCGCCGGCGGATAAACCGTATTTGTCGGACGTGGCGGTTGCGACGACGCAAAGAGGGAGAGGGATCGGTAAAGCGTTGGTGTTAGCGGCGGAAGAGTGCATGAGAGAGATGGGCGAGACGACGATGTATACGCACACAAAGGTGGATAACAAAGGTGCACAAAAATTGTTCGAGAAGTGTGGGTACGCGGAGCCAGAGTGGGCGAAGAAGGGTCTGACGCAAGCGCAAATCGCGCAAAGAAGCACGGAATGGAACCCCTTCGCCGCGGTTGGCTTGGTCGAGGTTGGGCATTTTATGCTTGAAAAGCCGTTAGGACAATAAGGACGATGCCGATGGTAATCTGAAGTTTCTCGTCATCGAGATGTAGCGAGCGCGAGCTTTATTAATAATACAACTATAACACATGAACTAAACTTTCCTATCGGGGGATTCCTTCTTTTTCGATTTCTTCCTACTCTTTTCTTTCTTTTCTTTCTTCTTCTCTTTTTTCCGTTTCTTGACGAGGGTGCAGAGCGTTTCGGCGTCGCGTTTCAACCGCAAGGCGTGAATTACGCACGATCCAGCGCCAGTTTTTCGAAATTCCGGGTGTAAACTCGACACGGGAACCTCCGCGCGGTCGAAGTCCTCTTTTGTCGCCTCTGTGTAAAATGTAGTCTCTGCTAACGGATGCCCCGCGGGGTACCGGCGAACGTTCCCGATGAGAATCAACGTGTCTCTTCCAGCTAAGCGTTTCATCGTGTCTACTAACGCTTTCCATTTGCTCGTGTCGTTTCCGTAAACGACATCCGTGGCGAGGATAAAATCTGGATGTCTCTTGAGTTCTAGAATCTTTAGAGCATCGCCTGCGCCCCAGACGAGTTTCTTCGTCGAAGATCCTTCGCTGGCGTTCTTCTTCATGTTCTTTTTCAGAAGCGAAAGAACGTCGTCGTCACCTGTGTTGCGAGTGAATACAAACGCAAAAAAGTAAGTATTATCGGTCAGTGTGCTGTAACACTCAAAGTAAGATGAGATGTGAATTTAAAAAAATGTACGAGAGCTACTATCAGACGCATCCGTGGCAAAATAAAGGATGTTGTCAGCGAAACTCCCCGGTGACTTTTCAGTCAACTCTTTTGTACGCTCTCTCTGAAACTCAACGGTCACGAAGGAAGACCAGTCGAGGGATTAACCGGAGCGAATGTGTGAACGATAAAGAAAAAATGAAACGAGACTGCTTGAGAAACCAATACACGTACCGTCAGTTGCAATGATGTTTGCTCCGAGTTTTGAAGCTACGATGGAAGGCAATCCGAGTCCGGCGCCGAGCTCGACGCCTAGTTTTCCTTTACCAAAAAACTTCTCTCGAGCGTTAACTTTAGGCGTAATGAAGCCATCCTCGCTGAGTTTACTCCATTTCATATCGTTCGTGCAGAATGCGTGCAAATCAATAGCCGAAAGTCTCGATATCCATTCAGCTAAGACTCTCGATCCTTCCCAAAGAGCGACTCCGGTATTTTGGCGTCCGAATCCACCACATGAGTCATCCACTCTATCAATTTGTTTCGACGCGTCGTTCGTTGGCGTAGCCGAGCGAAGTTTGATCGCGGACTCGTCGACTAATCCTAGCGCAGGGAACGGAATCTTAACCGTCCTTTTTGAGCTCAAGAGTTCGTTCAATTTTTCGTACTTGCGCACATCACCTCCGGCTCTCTCGATCGCGCCAAGAAATTTGAGCAACTCTTGCGCGTTGAACGTGTCCAGAATTTTTGCAGCGCGTGAAGCAATTGTCTTCAAAACCTTTTCGGGCGTATCTAATCGTTTTGCAAACGCTTCGCTCACGTTTGCGAGATCTCGTGCGTTGAATTCTTCGATAAAATTTTCACCGAGCAAGTCTTTGTGAGCGGATTCAAAGACGTCTCTCGCGTATTCGTTCGTGGCCACATCGGGTAAGCCACTCGAAAACGCCCAAAGAATCATTGAAAACGACCGGGCATCTGTTTTTGTTCTGAAAAACAGAGAAGGCGACGACGTATTTGAGAAGTGCGTTCGAGAAAAGAGCTCAAACGTAGATTTGATTCCGGTATCTTCGAAACCAACCACGTCGCCAATTTTTGCGAGCGACCAAAGAATCGTGGATGCCTGCCGTCCGCTCATGTTGACGATACTGTTCGACTGCTGGAGTACACTCAACATCTCGTTGACGAAAGTCTTTTCTTTTCGTGCGATTTTCTCTAGGAGTTTCGGAAGCTTTGCGAGCGCCCAAAAGACGTTGGCAATTAATCCCACCTTTCCGGTTTCGTCCTCGTCGTTTTCGATATTCGCATCGTCGGTGTACGAAGCGATTGCTCTGGTAAAGAATCGGCACACTTCGTACGCTAACTCCTCGTTCTCTTCACCATCCTGCCCTATATCGCACGCTGTTCCGTCGCTATCGTTAACTAACCCAACACCCACCATGACCATCGATAACTCGTGCGCGTTCATATTCTCCAAAACACTCTTCGTCAACGTTTTCAGCTTGAACCAAAATTTCGGATCCTTCGCGCACTGATTGACTTTGGCGAATGCTAAAAACGTATTCGCGACGTGCCTGGACTCAAATCGACCTTTCACGGTCTCCGATACGAGCAATATTTTCAACTTATGCGCCATCTTAGTCACCAAAACCTCTCTCCCTCCCTCGTTATTCTGCGCCTCGCTGAACTTTGCCATCGCCCACGCGATGTTGGCGAATTCCTGCGCGTTGAATCGTTTGGTCGGAGGGCCAGAACATCCAATATCCAACGCGTCCACTATGGCCTTATTCAAGTCACACTCATCGTCGACTACCCAAACCATCGACCGTTTCCGTCCACCCTCTCTATCCGAAGAAGAAGAAGAAGAAACCGACATCTTCGCCAAAGACCAACACACGTTCGACACGCCTTGCGTCGTCCACTCGCGCCGCTCTGACGCCGCGAACATCCTCTGCAAAGGCGCTTGCATCCGCCCGATCGCCTCTTCGACGACGCTACTACAATCATCATCACCGCGCATCTTCAAACGGTCGCCATAAATCTTTGCCGACGCCCAAAACAAGTTTGAAATCTCTTGCGCGTTAAACGCCGTCTTCTTATTCGTCTTCTTCTTCTTCTCGTAAAAGCGCACCGCGAGCTCCGAAACCTTTCTCGCGACCGCAACCGCCTCCGCTCCCAACTTTCCGTCGTCGTCGCCTTCGTCGTCGGCGGCGCTTCTCACCAAACGCATCTTCCCCAGCGACCACAAAATCGCGCTCAAATGCCTCGGTTCGAGCTGCGAACCGTTACTCTTCGCCTCTTCTTCCTCGAGAATCGCTCGGCACCGCTCGAGTAAAACGCGCGTCGCTTTGCGCGTGGTCTTCTCTTCTTCTTCTTCTTCGCGAGCAGCCGCCTTCTCCGTCTTCGCGTCGTTGATGAATCTCGCCTTCGCCAAGCGACTCAGCGCGGTCGAGACGTTGACGACGTTAAAATCGCGACTCCATTTTTCAATCGCGAGTGCGAGCGCGCGTCGTTGTTGTCGTTCGGAGTTGTTGTTGTTGTTTGATGCGTCGCAGAGCGTCTTGTTGATGCGCTGGTGCAGCGTTGACATTTTACTTGTGTCTTCCCATTGTTTTGGGGAAAAGAAATGGAGAATTTCCGCACAGAGATACACACACGTAATCGCTGAAAGAAACGACCCCCCTCGGAGAGCACTCGCAAAAGCTTGTTTTATTTGACTTTATCGTAATTATATGATGTTGTCCTTAGCGTCCTTATCTTCGTCTTCTGCCCTTCTCGCGTCTGCCTCTTCTTTGAATTCGAGAAGACGATCTTCCACCGTCGTCGTCAGCGCGACGAAGATGAAGAATACCGCCTTTGCGAGAAGAAACAATAACAACACCATCATTAGCACAAAACAGAGAAGAGGAAGAAGAGGCGATTTAGTCGTTCGCAACGGTTTGTTCGGTCTCGGTCTTCCGGAAATCGTCGTCATCGGCGGCGTCGTGGCGTTGTTGTTCGGGCCGAGTAAACTTCCCGAGCTCGGGAAATCGTTGGGGAAAACGGTGAAGAGTTTTCAATCGGCCGCGAACGAGTTCAACGAGGAGTTGAAGAAAGAAGTGGACGAGCAAAAGCCGGCGGCGACGACGACGGAGAAAGGAAAGGAGGAGGAGCCGAAGAACGAGGAAGAGTAATTCGTTTGATATACATAAGAGAGAGAGAGAGAGAGAGGTGGAACTTTGCGTTGCGTTTAATACAAGTATATTATCTTTATTATTGTGTTCATTTCAACTCGCGAGATACTATTACTAGATATGGTGTATCTTCGGTGGTAAAAAATCTTTTCGCGAGAGCGAGAGAGCACCATCGACGTCTCGCTTCTTCGTTTTTACAAACCAGCTTTCATCTTCGCTTTACGTAAAGCTACCGCGGGACGTTTTTTACCCGACGCGCGAGGCTCCTTGTTCTTCTTCTTCGTCGTCGTCTTTGCCGGCGTGCCTTTTTTACCTTTGGACGAACCCGCGTTTGCGCCGCCGCGCTTTCCGTCGCCGGTGACCGACGATTTCTTCTCAAATTTAGCTACTTTGTTCCCTTTCGCAGAACGACCGCCTTCCCAGGAATTCGCTTTGCGTTTGTTTGCGTTGTTTTCGCTAACGCTGCCGCTCTTACTCTTCGCGTTTCCTTTTCCGACGCGTTCTGGAGATTTGGTGACCTCGTTTCCTCTTTTCGGAGCGACGACGCCAACTTTAGTGACGCGAAGTTCCCGTTTACCCATCTCGAAACCATCTAGTAATAACGCCGTTCTCGCGGCTTTGACGGATTTGAACAGAACAAACGCGATGCCTTTACCCGTTCGCGTCGTTTTGTCTCGCACAACTCTAACCGCCTCTAGCTCCGTCTTCAACTCCTTATACTCTTTGTTCTTGGTGAAAATCTCGATGACTTCCTCGTCGGACACGTCAAAGGGTAAGTTGCCGACAAACACGGATTTCGTTCGATCGTAGTTCACGCCGCTCCCATCGTCTCCTGTTCCTGCGCCTCCTCCTTTCTTCTGGCTCGATTTCGCCGCAAAATCTACTCTCAGCGTGTGGCCTTTGAACTTTTGCATGTTGCCCTTCTTCACCGCTCGTTCGCAATCCTTCTCTCGTTTCCACACGATGTACGCGGTGCATCCACTCTTTGACGCCTCGTTAATTGCCCCGTTGTTTTCTTTATTCTTCTTCTTTCCCAGCGAACCTAAAATCTTAGCTCGAATAGGCACTTTCGCGTCCTTCTCGTCCGCGTTCTTTTTCAGCGGCACGGAGCGTATCCGCGCGGAAACCACCTCGGCGTGCTTCGCTTTCGAACCCATCAATTCCTTAAAAAACGCCACCAACTCCTTAGGTTTCGTTTTCGTCGGCACGTTCCCCACGAATATCGTCCTCTTCAGTTCCTCTTTCATCTCTTCTTCCGTTTTCTTTGACGTCGACGTCGACGCGTTTTCGCTCGTCAGACTTCTCGCGCTCTTCTTCTTCCCACCTTTAACGAGCCCTTCGTACTCTTCCTCGTCCGAGGAATACTCGCCCTCCATCGTCTCTTCCTTCGTTTCCGCCAACACGCTCTTATTTCTCCTTCTTTTCTTTCCCTTCGCCTCTGCGTCGTCGTCGTCGTCGTCGTCGTCTTCCTCTTCTTCTCGCTCTTTTTCTCTCGAAACGTCCCGCGCGTGTTTCATCGCCGCCATCAGTCGCTTCTTTTGCTCCTTCTTTTTTCCGCCGTCCTCGTTTTTCGCATCGTCGCCGTCCTTGCTCTTCTTTTTCTTTTTAGCGTCGTCGCCGAATGCGCCAGCAGCAACAGCACCCACGACCGGCGGTAACAAAGCTCTCTCGCGTTTCTCGAAGAATTGAGATTCAGAGCTGAACAATGGGTTGGACGATTCAATCTTCACGCCGTCGAAGATGCCCATCTTCTTATGCGTTTTCGTGCGTTTTTTTTTCTCCCGAACGAGAAACGACAGACGACAGTTGTGCGTTATTCCTAGTTTAGGGTTTAACCCTAAACCCTAAATACTCTCGGATGCGAAAAACAAAAGTTAGTTGCAAAACGCTCAAAAAGCAGCGCAAAGAAAGGAGAGATAACACGCGACGAACCAAATAGGACGAGAACCATGATCTGCTAGATAAATAAAGCGCACACACACACAGAGAGAGAAAAAAACCCCGCTTTTGGATAATTTACCGATAAAGAAATGTTCTCTCACCAACGCGTAAACGCGCACTCGGACGCGCAGTTTAAAGATCGCGTCTCCACGTTGCTCTCCGAATTTTTCATCCACTCGGACACGGAGGAATTCGTGAAATCTCTGCAAGAGCTGTACCAGTGGCAACAGCGGTCGAATTTCGGAGAGACGGTGGTGACGCGAGCGATGCGGTTGAGTTTAGACAGAGGGATGAAGGAGAGGGAGATGTGCGCGAGATTGATGGAACGGTTGGCGTTTGTGAAGAGGGAGAGTGATTTTGGCGATGGAGAAGGTTTGGGGGTGGTTGGAGGGGATTCGATTACGACGACGAGTCAACGACGAGAACGAGAAGAAGACGAAGGTCGCGAAACAGCAGCAGCAGCAGCAGCAGCAGACGACGACGACGAAGCATCCTCTCCTTCTTTTCTTTCAGATGCCAGCAGTCAAATTTTCTTCTTTCCGCCGGAAGCGTTTGAAAGTGCGTTCGATTATCTTTTGTCGATGTTGGCGGACGTGGAAATCGACGTGCCGACGGCGATGGAGGACGTGTCGAGATTTTTAGCGCGCGCGGTGATCGACGACGTGGTTTCGGTGACGTATTTAGAGGCTTGCTTGTCGAGACCGTCGGAAATTTCTGCGCGAGGGTGCGAATGTGCGAAGAAAGGGAAGGAGTTGTTGGAGCAACCCGGAGGGGATGTAGTCGTTCGATCCGTATGGGGCGGCGAGGGGTTGTGCGAGAACAGAGCGGACGTGTTGAGAGAACGCGTGAAACGGATAACGAACGAGTATTTTCAGTCGCTGGATTGTAAAGAATGTTCGAGAAATTTGCGAGCGTTAAACGTGCCGTATTATCACCACGAGTTTGTGTACAGGATATTATCAGTCGCGATTGAAAGAGACGCCATCGATAAGTTTGCGTGCGGGAAACAAACGATTGACGTGTTGAAGTATTTAGGTAAAGAAGGCGCGGTAAATTCGAGTCAGATGGCGAAAGGGTTCGCGCGAACGGCTGTGCGATTGAGGGAGTTGGCGTTGGATTATCCGAACGCTCCGGAAACGTTCGAACGATTAGCGGAAACTGCAAAATCAAGAGGTTTATTACCGACCGGGTTGAGCTCGTGGGCAACTTTGAAAACGAGAAACGTGAGCTCGCACGCGAAGAAATTAGGTTTACGTAAACAGCTCTTGAGATTAGACTCGGCGGAAGATTTATTGGCGCTGGCGCATGAAAATAGACGGAGATACAACCAATCACCGTTAGGTGGTGGTATCGATGGAACCGCATCGCAAGTAGCCGCGCAAACGAGAGGCGAACAGCTATCCCCGTCCTCGGCGAGGTTTCGAGAACGAACGAACCGAAGGAAAAATAACGCACTGTTCTCGTCGGCGGCTGCGAATAAAGCTTTGTATTTCGGGGGAGACAACACAACGAGTGGTGATTCCGGCGAGTCCGACAGTGGGGCGCGAAGTCG
>Ga0181597_10006215_pt1 | contig 11199 bp, 6 predicted proteins | sample 041ome_5_FD_148647 | JGI IMG/M metagenome (GOLD analysis project Ga0181597, IMG submission 148647) | Coastal salt marsh microbial communities from the Groves Creek Marsh, Skidaway Island, Georgia - 041403US metaG (spades assembly) | ecosystem: Environmental > Aquatic > Marine > Intertidal zone >... | reverse complement strand
CGCAAATAGGAAAGGATGTGTTTTCTTTCACCATTCAAAAGAACGAAATCACCATTGGGTGCCACATTCTCAGCGACCGACCAGTCTTCTTTTATCTGTAATTTCAACTGATCAAAGAAAGCAATTTCCAGCTTGGTTCCATGTTCGACTTCACCTGTTTGTGGCTCAAGTTTTTTGAGCAGCAATTGTAAAAAAGTGGATTTACCGGATCCATTCAGTCCCACAACCCCGATTTTATCCCCCCGCCAGATGGTGGTGGAAAATCCGTTCACAATGGGCTGAATATCCCAAGTATAAGAGAGGTCTTTTACAGTAATGACCTTCCGGCCAGAATTCTCACCTTGGTTCGCAATGAGGTTTGCTTTTCCCTGTAGGTCCCGCCGGTTCGCCCTTTCCTCCCTCAACTTAAACAACGCACGCACCCGTCCCTCATTGCGGGTACGCCTCGCCTGAATGCCCCTGCGTATCCACACCTCCTCCTCAGCCAGTTTCTTGTCAAAAACCGCATGATTCTTTTCTTCTGCTGCAAGCACCTCCTCTTTTCTCTGAAGAAATTTTTCGTACCCGCATGTCCAAGAAGTCAGCTTTCCACGGTCCAGTTCAATAATACGGGTGGCCACCTTTCGTAAAAAAGCCCGGTCGTGAGAAACAAAGACCACCGCCAGGTCCGCCCGAAGCAAAAAGTCCTCCAGCCAACGGATCCCGGCAAAATCAAGATGATTGGTAGGTTCGTCCAAAATCAGAAGGTGTGGTTCCGCCACCAATGCCTGTGCAAGCATAGCCCGACTTTTGTTTCCCCCCGATTGGTGATCAAATAGCTCATCAGAGACCAACCCAACCCGGTCGATCACGGAAGCCACACGGTGATCCAGGCTCCACCCATCTGACTGATCCAGTTCCTCCTGCAGACGATCAACGGCTTTGCTCTTTTCTCCGTCCTCAGGCTTTTCAGACAATTCCTGAACCGCTCTATTATATGCCCGCAGCAAGTCTGCGGACTCACCCAATCCACGGGCAACCACATCAAATACCGTACCCTCTATCCCTTTGGGAATTTCTTGGTCCAGCTTGGCGACCCGCAAATCAGGAAGTTTCTCAAACTCTCCCTTATCCGGAGAAATCTGGTCTGCCAAGATGCGAAGCAATGTGGATTTCCCTTCCCCGTTTCTTCCCAACAGGCAAATTCTTTCCTTTTTCTCGATAGTAATCCCAGCATCATCAAGGAGGAGAGGACCTCCATAGGAGACAGACAGGTTACGATAGCAAAGAAGAGCCATAATTCAATCGCGGCTTAAGCTAGCCCCAGATAGTCAACCACTTCGCCTAGCGTACGGGTGTTAAATATATGTTCAGCCTGAAGCCATCCCTTGCGGGCGGCATATACGCCTGCGAGCTGGTAATCAAAATGATGAAGGGCATGGGCATCAGGATTAATGCAACAGAGGAGGCCACGCTCCGCTGCCTTCCGCCAATGCCTCCAATCCATATCCAAACGCATGGGGTTGGCATTGAGTTCGAGCATTTTCCCATTGGCCAGAGCGGCATCGATCACCTTTTGCACATTCAACCTGCTCGCTTCCCGGCGAAGGAGCAGGCGACCACTGAGGTGGCCCAGCATGGTTACCTGCGGGTGCTCGATCGCCCGGATCAGCCGGTGGGTCATGGTCTCCTCGTCCTGGGAAAGCCCATTGTGCACCGAGGCCACCACATAGTCCAATTTCTCCAACACCTCATCCTCAAAGTCCAGCCGACCCTCCGAAAGGATGTCCACCTCGGAACCGGCAAAAAGACGGGCACGATACCGACCACTTGCATTGAATTCATGGATTGCCTGCACCTGTTTAAGCAGGCGTTCCTCATTCAATCCATTCGCCTGAAAGCTCGATTTTGAATGATCGGCAATGCCAAGGTAATCCCATCCCCTACGATCTGCTTCCGCGGCCATTTCCTCAAGCGAGTTGCGACCATCGGATGCAGTGGTGTGGTTGTGAAAACAACCACGCAAATCCGTGTACTTGATAAGCTCGGGCAGTTCGCCCCGTTCCGCAGCCTCCACTTCCCCCATACCCTCGCGCAAAGCCGGGGGCACATAGGACAGGCCCAATGCCTGAAAGACATCCTCCTCCGCATGGGCCTCGATTGGCCCGGCTTTACGGGAAGAATCTTTTTCCTCTTCAGGACGCAGTCCCCATTCACTAAGGCTCAATCCCAGCGATAATGCCTTTTGACGCATTCGGACATTATGATCCTTGGATCCGGTGAAGTGATGCAAGGCAAAGTAAAACTGTTCGGGTGGAACCACCCGTAAGTCCGCCTGCATTCCCCCTTCCAGCCGTATACTCGATTTGGTGTCACCGTGTGCAGTTACTTCCGCCACTCCATCCATACTCGTAAACCATTCCATAATCGGAGCAGGGTTACCAGATGCCACAATGAAATCCAAATCCCCGACCGTTTCCATTCCCCTACGGAAGCTTCCAGCCGCTTCTACTTTTTCCACTTCGGGGAGTTCTTTTAGACTTGGAAGAATTCGATCCACTACCGCACGGGCATCCCACCAGAGGTGACGGGCTGCATAAGCCTCGCGGTTTTTGATCCCCGATAGAATTTTTTCCTGAGTCTTTTCGCCAAACCCCTTCAGTTCAGCTACTTTTCCTGCCTTACATGCCTGAGTCAGGGACTCAATAGAATCTACCGCCAGTTGCTCGTGAAGAGCTTTTATCTTTTTCCCTCCCAGTCCAGGAACTTCCAAAAGGTCCATTAGACCATCAGGTACCGAAGCCACTAACTTTTCATAAAACTCAAGCTGTCCGGTGTTGAAAAGAGTCTCCACCTTTTCGGTCAGTGCCTTACCTATTCCGGGGATTTCTCCCAGTTTCCCAGAACGAATGACTTCACCCAAGTCCTCTTCCATGGTTTGCAGGGTTCGGGCACCGGAAAAATAAGCCCGTACTTTGAATGGGTTTTCGCCCTTAATTTCGAGCATCGTACCAATCCGCTCGAGCACATCTATGATATCCTTCTTGTCCATTTGATGGAGTAGTAAAAAGGGAAGCTTCGATGACATCGAAACAAAATTTGATCAACTTGCGCACATTATAAATATTAGGAGACTCTCAAGAAAAAAAGATTGCCCAGAAGCTAGTTGAGCTTTGCCTGAACGGGAACCAATGGATTACTAGCAGTATCTATGAAACATGCTTTTTTACTGATTCTATCTTTCCTTCATTCGTCCATCTTATGGGGTGCCGTGTCCCTACCCAATGTGATCGGTGACCATATGGTTCTTCAGCGTAATCTACCCGTGCCCATCTGGGGTTGGGCAGACCCAAAGGAAGAGGTCACCGTGACCTTTTCTAATCAGTCTAAAACAACCACCGCGGATACCAATGGCAACTGGATGGTCAAGTTGGATCCATTATCCGTCCACACCCAGCCTGCTACTCTTTCCGTTCAAGGGACCAATAAAATCGAATTACAGAATATTTTGGTGGGAGAGGTCTGGATCTGCTCGGGCCAATCGAACATGGAGTGGCATGTCCGCCAATGTGCCAACCAGCAGGAAGAAATTGCCAACGCCAACTATCCACAGATTCGTCTCTTTGATGTACCGGGACACACCATTCATCCGTTTCCACAAACCAAGGGAAATGGCAGTTGGGTGGTTTGCTCGCCCTCTACCATTCCCACTTTCAGTGCCACCGGGTATTATTTTGGCCGTCGTTTGCACAAAGAATTGAATATACCGATAGGGTTAATCGGCTCCAACTGGGGAGGTACCCGAATCGAGCCATGGACTACGATCGGTGGTTTTAAATCCGTCCCCGAACTTTCCAGTCTCGCTGATCAGGTGGCTTCGTACACTCCGACCACCAGGATTGGGGCAGGCTCACCCTCTGCTATTTACAATTCTATGGTCCACCCCCTTACTCCTTTTGCTATGCGCGGTGCCATTTGGTACCAAGGTGAGTCTAACGGTAATGAGGGTGAAAGCTATTACCATAAGAAACATGCCCTAGTAAAAGGCTGGCGGAAAGCTTTTCAGAATCAAGAACTCGCTTTTTATTGGGTGCAACTTTGCAACTATAAACAACCCGGCACCACCCCAGGCGGAGGAGACGGATGGGCTAGACTGCGGGAAGCACAGACTCAGGCTCTCGACATCGACCATACCGGAATGGCTGTTATCATTGATCTTGCCGATGCTCACAACCCCAACGATATCCATCCCAAAAACAAACAGGATGTGGGCTGGCGTTTGGCCCAATGGACTCTTCACCAAACCTACGGTCAAAAAAATCTCGTGCCCTCAGGCCCGCTCTACTCCGGGCATGCAATTGAAGGCAATAAACTCTTTCTTTCATTCCAAAATACCGGAAGAGGCTTGATGGTCGGTAAAAAGGTCGGCCTGGAATCTACCAAACAAGAAAAAGATGGGACACTTAAGCATTTCTCCATTGCTGGAGCTGATAAGAAATGGCACTGGGCGGATGCCCAAATCGTGGGAGACCAAGTGGTACTAAGTTCGCCCGAAGTAAGCAATCCAGTGGCAGCAAGATATGCTTTCACAATGAATCCCGCTGATGCAAACCTTTACAACCAAGATGGACTACCCGCCTCCCCTTTCCGCACTGATAAGTGGTAAGCAGGGCAATCTCTCCACCTACCTTAGACACGCTTATCAATTTGCACCAACCGGACCATGTCGAGATGAATGATGCTTAAGTAATGTACATGCAATTTTGCATGTGCTGGAATAAGTCTACCCTGAAGCAGTTACGCTCTAAGTGCACTCTCTTCAAGCGGATCGCTAGCCCTTCCATATTCATGAATCAAAGCAAGCAAACTGGCAAAAAGAAAAAGGGCGAGAAATTGATGTATTAAGGGGAGAAATACGGGAAACTCACTGATCCACAAGATCGTACTTACCCCCAGTCCAAATTGAAGAAAAACAAGGACGGCTATGGCCTGAGTCCGCTTGGTAAGTCTATGTGTGAGCAATCCATGCTTAATAGAATGCCAACAAAAATAAAGCACTCCAATTGCCAGCATTGTTCCGAGCCAACGATGTATAAACTGCACTGAAAATTTGTCCGATACAAAGTTGACCCAAAATGGAGTAGTGGAAAACAAACCCTCAGGCATCAAGGCTCCGCCCATGAGTGGGTAGGTGTTAAACCCATATCCTGCTTTCATACCAGAAGTAAAAGCACCGTAAACAATTTGCAGGCTAAGAACACTGAGCAGGAGGATTGCCCAGTTTCGGTACCTCTTAAAAGAAGAAACACCCCCCCCTTTTTGAGGAGGCTTAAGACCAAGAGACATCCACCAAGCGAGGCCAAAGATAGCGAAGGCGAGGCTTAAATGTGCCGCCAAACGGAAATGACTTACCTCTGGGTCCTTAACCAGTCCGCTCTTTACCATGTACCACCCCATCAAACCCTGTGCCCCCACGAGCAAGACAAGCAGAGCTCCTTTGTACTTAAGCCCGCGTTCCAGCTGCCCACGAAAAAGAAACCAAAGGTAGGGCACGAGACAGATCAATCCGACAATTCGGCCAATCACCCGGTGTAAATACTCCCAGAAAAATATGTATTTAAATTCCGAAAGTGCCATTCCCTGGTTGACCAGTTTGTACTGCGGGGATTCTTGATACCTAGCGAATTCCTCGGCCCATGCTTCGTCTCCAAGTGGAGGGAGCACGCCCGAAATTGGGCGCCAATCCACCATGGAAAGACCAGATCCCGTCAGGCGGGTAATGCCACCGACCAAAAGAATAATCATCACACTCAGGCAAACCGCACGCAACCACCACAACCGAAAATCAACAGGGATGTAGTGGGATGAATTTGTTGGGGATAAAGGCATACAAACAACCTAGCAATTCGATGCCTTCCCGCAAAACTTTTACCCCACTGGAGTCGCAAATTTTTTCTTCTTTTAGGAAATTCTTTTGCTAAATCTGCGATAGCTGTAAACCTGATCCCCTTTTTAGACCCATGCTCATACTGTCAAACCTTAGTAAACGCTACGGCCCCAAAATTCTTTTTCAAAAAGTTTCCCTGAGGCTTGCCCGGGGAGAACGTATGGGATTGGTCGGGCCTAATGGTGCTGGCAAAACCACACTTTTTTCCATTCTTCTTGGCCAAAATCATGAAGATGAGGGCACCATAGAATGGGAGAGAAACCTGCGTGTCGGCTACCTGCCTCAGGAAAGTGCCCCCGCGGGGGACGAAACTGTTCTCGAACTGGCAACATCGATCACCAAAGAATTGGGGGCCATTCTCGCAAAACTTCGTACATTCCCTGATCCAGAATCAACAGATCGGGCAGATGCCCTCGAGCAGTTTGCTGAGCTCGATGGATACAACCTCGAAGCAAAAGCGAAAAAGATTTTGTCTGGGCTGGCTTTTCATCAGGAGGATTTCACAAAACCCGCCAAGACTCTAAGCGGTGGCTGGATCATGCGGGCACACCTTGCCCGCTTACTGGTGATGGAGCCTGACCTACTGATGCTCGATGAACCAACCAACCACCTAGACTTGGAAACCCTAGGCTGGTTCCAATCGCAGTTACAAAAGTTTTCCGGATCCCTCCTCGTAATCTCCCATGACCGAGCCTTTCTGAACACGGTATGCACTGGTATTCTTGAAATAGGAAACCGTAAGATCACCCGTTATCATGGAGGATTTGATTCCTACCTCACTCAAAAGGAAGAGCGACATATGCAACAGGTTGCAGCTTATGAAAACCAGCAAAGAGAGATTGCCCATCATGAGGACTTTATCCGCAGGTTTCGGGCCAAGGCATCCAAAGCCTCCCAGGCACAGGCAAGGATTAAGCTCTTAGAAAAGATGGAGCGAATCGATCCTCCGGACGTTGCCGAATCCACAATTAAATTTAAATTTCCCCAGCCTCCAAGAAGTGGCCAGAGGGTGGCAAGCCTGCAACATGTCAGGCAAGCCTATGGAGATCACTTGGTCTACGATGACCTTTCTCTGGAAATTGAAAAGCAAGAGCGAATTTCTTTGGTCGGTCCCAATGGGGCCGGCAAATCCACCCTATTAAAAATTCTGGGCGGACTTGTGCCCATTGAAGGTGGCACTCGGGAACTTGGGCATAATGTAACTACCGGTTATTTCTCACAGCAAAGGGTGGAGACGCTCAACCTTGAGAGTGCGGTCTTGGATGAGGCACTTCTATTAGCAACCGGAGTATCCGAGCAGGATGCCCGCACCCTCCTCGGGGCTTTTCTTTTTCGGGGAGACGATGTTTTTAAACCGGTCAAGGTGCTCAGTGGTGGAGAAAAAAGCAGGCTTGCCCTGGTTAAACTCCTGCTTGCACCACCCAATCTGCTTCTCTTGGACGAACCCACCACCCATCTGGATATGGCCAGTATCGATGCTGTGGTCCAGGCATTGGAGGATTACCAGGGCACCCTTGTTTTTGTCAGCCACGACCTCCACTTTATTCGCAAACTGGGCAAGCGTACCATTCGGATCGAAGCAGGCAAGACCACCAACTATCCAGGAGATTATGATTATTACCTCTGGAAGTCGGGCTCAGCAAATGCACAGTCTGGGCTGGTTGAAGGGCTACGTAACGCACGCCCTGATCAGTCCATCAGCCCGTCGGGTGAAAAAGCACTTAGTGCCAAGGAGAAGCGCAGGCAGCGCTCCGAAGAACGCGAACGAATGAAGGCCAAAAAGGGAAAACTCCAGGACCGGGTAAGACGACTTGAAAAAGAAATTGTTTTGCTCGAAGAAAAACAGGCGATTATAAATGAGAAACTTTCAGGGCCTGATGCCTACAACGATTCCGAAAAAGCAAAAGAACTGACCGCTGAAGCTGCCAGTATTGTCCGGAAAATTGAACAGCGTACTTACGAGTGGGAAATCGAAGCAGAGCAATTAGTGGCTCTGGATACAAAGGAATCTGGGTAACCCGACCTCAACTCGTGCCTCCGAAGCAATTGCCTAATAGAAAATCCCCAGAACCTGAGACCTTCGTGTTTAGGTGGCATCAGGACACGGTGTAAGGCAACAGCACCTACCCTTTATTCGCCCTAAGGCCCGAAGATTAGCTCGCTTTAAATGCCAGAAGAATTAATTCCTTCAGCCGCTCAACTGGAACTGGTTCGACTTTAGCTATAAAACCACGGGCATGGGCAAACCTCACCTCAGGTTCTTTCTCAATTCTAGAAAAGTCCATGGCTGAAGAATCATTGTACCGCTTCATACCATACCCTTCCCCCCTGCTGTCTGGATAAACCATTGCCAGAATATCTTCTTCGAGACCCAACTCTTTTACCCTCCAGCCAAGTGCACCTGAGATTTCCTCAATCACTGGTTCAGTGCGTGGGGCAGAGATCACATGAAAGGTTTTTCCATTTTTACAAAGTTCCCAGACCTCCTCAACCCTGGCAACCTCGTCTATCCGCCCACGCAGACACCTAAGATAATCGATCAACTCTTTGCCAATCATACGCATGACCTCCCAAATGGGCTCACCCGGCAGGTGCCCATCACTCTTTGCAAACGCTTGCAAGAGCGTTATGTCAACTGGGGAGTTGAGCTTACCCACAACCTCCCGGTCCACCCCTAACCACTGGGCAGTATCAATCGGCCCCCGGCAATCAAACCATTCCGCAACTTCCAACCAGGGACAGAAGGTTCGTGCATCCTCATAAAGTCCCATATGCTCAAGTACCAGAGACAAAGAACAGGAAGGCTCGGCATCCCGAGCAAATTGATGGTGATCAAAATTATTGAGACTGGGATCATGGTGGTGGCCCACATCCACTACCGCCATTTCCTTATCTGCTAATTCCTGCGGCGCGGGATCCCGGCGTTCGATAGGGACGGGGTGCTCTGCAAGCAGGACCGAACAAGCGAGGAATTCATCTTTGTGAGCTCCACCCGGATGGGTGACGATAGATCGGATCATATACCCCAAATTGCCTTTAGAATTTCTACTGTCCATCTTTTTAAACTGGTTCGGAAGATCTTCTTGTTGAGCCCCCTAGTTTAAGGTATAGTTATTTCTTGTGCCCATTTTATGGGCCCCCTAAAGGCGGGTAATTTTCTTCTGTTTTTTAAACCCGAAGAAGTGTGGACCTCTCCCATTTTGCCCTTCTTTTCCCTCATCCTCAAATTACCAAGCTCAGTGTTTCAACTTATTTATCGAAAATTTGGCACCCGCCTTCAAACAAAAGACGATCTGCTTTCTGGTCTGACCGTAGCACTGGCACTTGTCCCTGAGGCGGTCGCTTTTGCCATTATTGCCGGCGTTTCCCCAATTATTGGATTGTATGCGGCTTTCATGGTCTGCCTGATCACCGCCGTTCTTGGCGGACGCCCGGGAATGATTTCCGGGGCAACCGGAGCCCTGGCCGTGATTATGGTATCTTTGGTGGTTCTGGGGAACGAACGAGGAGATGCCCTTGGGCTTGGACCTGACATGGGCGTACAGTATCTTTTCGCTGCGGTCATCCTCATGGGTGCCATTCAGATTGGGTGCGGCATCCTCAAGCTAGGGAGGTTTGTTCGCCTTATTCCTCAACCCGTAATGTTTGGATTTGTGAATGGTCTAGCCATCGTCATTTTCGAGGCCCAGTTTCCTATGTTTACCGAAAGTCCGACTGTGCCCGGATCCCAATGGCTGGCAGGCGGAGACCTGTACCTTATGGCTGGGCTCATTGCCCTGACGATGGCGGTTATCTTCCTACTTCCCAAGCTGACCACACAATTCCCCTCCTCTCTCGCAGCCATCGCGACCGTCAGTCTGTTGGTCATCGGACTGGATCTGGATACCTTGGTAGTTCGCGATATGGCATCCATCGGTGGGGAACTCCCCAGCCTCGTATCTTTCACCATCCCCCTGAATTGGGATACTCTCTATTTCATTGCCCCCTTCTCCTTCATCCTTGCCGCGGTTGGGCTGATCGAATCCTTGATGACCCTGACCCTGATTGATGAACTAACGGAAACCCGAGGAAACAGCACAAGAGAATGCCTCGGCCAGGGTGTAGCTAATGTGGCAACTGGTTTTTTTGGAGGCATGGGAGGCTGTGCCATGATCGGACAAAGCATCATCAATATACGCTCGGGTGGACGCGGTCGCCTCTCCGGAATTGCCGCCGGTCTATTTCTCCTCGCTTTTATTCTCTTTGCCAGCCCCTTGATTGAAAAAATTCCTTTAGCTGCTCTCACCGGGGTCATGTTCATGGTCGTGATTGGTACCTTTGAATGGTCCAGCTTTCGGATTCTTAGAAAAATACCCAAAACTGATGCCTTCGTCCTCATCTTGGTATCGGCAGTCACTGTTTTCACCCACAACCTTGCCCTTGCGGTGATCAGTGGCGTAATCGTATCAGCCCTTGGTTTTGCCTGGAAGTCTGCTCATCACATTCACCGAGAATCAGAAACCCACAAGGATGGCACCAAGGTTTATCATCTCCACGGCCCTTTGTTTTTTGGATCGGTCACGGACTTTAATTTGGGATTCAACCCTGCGAACGACCCAGACAGAGTTGTGGTAGATATGAAGGACTCCCGGGTATGGGATCATTCTGGACTTGAGGCACTCCATAAGCTTGGTGAGCGGTACCAGTCCGCGGGAAAATCGCTCAAGGTACAACACATAAGCAACAACTGCAGGAACCTTCTCAAAAAAGCAGGTAGCATGGTAGAAGTAGATGTTCTGCCGGATGACCCTAGCTATCAAGTTGCTCAAATCAAGGTCGCTGAATAAACGGACTAAAAAGGTCACCTAGATTCGACAGAGTAATAATTGCCTCCTTTATCCTTGCCCATCCAACAATAATTTTTGTGAATTATTTAAATTTTTAAAACACCAACCCCTTTAATTATGAGCATTCAAAATAAGACTAAAGTTGCCGTGGGAGTCGTTCCCACTCATATGAAATTCGTTGGCTCCCTTGTGCCCGATGAAAATGGAAAACTCCCCCGCACCCGTTCGGGCATCCTCAAGGTGGTATCGGGCATGAAGGCGATCTGTAAATCTTCCCCCGTTCAACTGAAGTGTGTACAGGTTCCCCTTTTTCCCGGTGCCGACTCCAAAGACCTGCAGGATTTGTTCAAAGGCATGAAGGCCCTCAAGCTGGAAGTGCACCTCATCATGATGGTAGGCGGAGCTAACCCGATCAACCCCAAGGACGAAGATGCAGTGGTGGAAATG
>Ga0181597_10006212_pt1 | contig 11204 bp, 6 predicted proteins | sample 041ome_5_FD_148647 | JGI IMG/M metagenome (GOLD analysis project Ga0181597, IMG submission 148647) | Coastal salt marsh microbial communities from the Groves Creek Marsh, Skidaway Island, Georgia - 041403US metaG (spades assembly) | ecosystem: Environmental > Aquatic > Marine > Intertidal zone >... | reverse complement strand
GAAATCTCCTAGTTTCGCCGAAGGGTAATCCTCGTCGCGGTCGATGAGAATGTTGTGCGCGTAGATGTCGCCATGGCAGACGCCATTTTTGTGCAGCTGATTGATACCATTGGCGACGTTAACGGCGACGGCTAGAATTTCTCGCGCGGTGAATTTTCCCTCTCTTTCATCGAACACGTCTCGGGTAACTGTTTCGAAGCTGGGCGGCCCGCCCAAGTTTTTCCAATCCGCCGGGTCTAAGTATTCCATCACGAGACCGCGTTTGCCGTCTTTGGTGGTGAATTTCGCCAACGTTTCGATGACGCCGCCGCTACCAACGGTTTCCTCTTGCTCATCTTGTTCTCCCTCGACTATATCACTCGTTGTCGACGTCGCTAAACTCGCGGCGGCCATCTCGTCTTCCGGCCTCCCGTCGCTCGTTTTCCCCATGTTATTATACACTTTAATCGCGACGTTGAATCCGTCCATTTCTCCTCGATACACCGTCCCACTCGCGCCGCTGCCCAATTTTTTCCCTTCATCCACCCCTAAATCCTCAAAATTAACGACGCGTTTGACCGCTCGTGTACCTCTCTCCATCGCGTTCGCCGCCGCTTTTTCCGTGCACGGATTCGCCGCGAACGCCAACCACGCCAGCTTCGGCAACCGGTACAAAAACTCCGGAAATACTTCGATCCGATTATCGCTCGCTCTCAATAACTCCAAATTTACCAATTCGCTCATAAAAGTCGGCAATTCCTTGATTTTATTCCCGGCTAACATCAACTTCCTCATCTTTCGACACTTTCCTAAACTCTTCGGCAACACTTCAATCTCGTTATCGCTCAGAATCAACCATCCTAAAGACGCAATCGGTAACGACTGCTCCGGTATCTCTCGCACTTTATTCGCTTTGAACGAAAGCATGAACAAGTGCTCCATCTCGCCCAGAACTTCTGGAACTTTCCTGAACTCGTTCGCGAGGCAGAATAAGATCTTCAGGTTCGGTAAATCCTTCGCGAACGAATCCGGCAGCGCGTTTAACTTGTTTTTCCCGAGATTGAGAAATTCCAGATTTCGTAACCGCAAAACCTCTTTCGGTACCGCGCGCAAACCGCACTCGCTCAAATCTAAACGCGTTTGTCTCTCTCTCTCTGATTCGTTCATCGAGCGGAGATGGTCGAGGATTTTCGCGCACTTTTGTTGTGCTTCTTCTTCTTCATTGTTGTTGTTGTTCGTCGTCGTCATCCTCTCGAAGGAGGAAAAGACAGACGACAAAGACGACGAGAAGAACGCGACAGAAACGAGAACGAGGACGAAAAAGAGAAGCACACCGAGCGTATTCCTTCGAGTCGCGGTAGTCTTCCACCTCTTGTTGTTGTTGTGATACAGGTTTCGGCAAACGAACGACGACGAGACCCGAAAAGGATGCCGTGACATCGAAGTGACGAACTCCCCACAAACTTTTCCCCTTGAAGATGGACCGCTTTTGAGAGATGGTGTTCGTCCTCTCATCATCCGCGATGAAAACAACGACGACTCATAAGCCTCGTCGGGTTGTTTGTTTTTCGTCTCCCGGACGATTTGAAGAAGCAAAAGAAGCGCCGATTCCCCCGGCGAGATCGAAGAACGCGCCTTTGTATTACAACTGCACTTTGGAAAAAGGAACGCACGTGGAACACAGCGGCGACGTTATTGTCGTCGGAAACGTCGAAAAAGATGCCTCGATAACGACGGAAAACGGGGACATCGTCGTGTTTGGATCGCTGAGAGGAGAAGCGATCGTGAGGAGGAGGAATAAGAGGAGGAGTGATGATTTAGATGATGATTTAGAAGGAGGAAAGATATTCGCGTTGGACATGCGACCGGAGGTTTTGGAAATAGACGAAACGCAAATGCCGCCTCCGGAACACTTACTGGATACCGGAGTGAACGTGAAGGATAAACGCGCGATGACTGGAATACCGATGGTGGCGGAGAAGAGCGAGAGGACCGGGGAGATTACGTTTTCGAAGTTTTACGGCGGCGCTTCGAACGACGACGACGACGCGGAGCGGTATTACGAACGGAAGGAAAAGAATAGTTTATCCGCGGAGCAGCTGGAACGGTGCAAACGCGCCGCGATGGTCACTGGGACGTATATTTTAGCTGTCGGCGTGTGTTTATTCCTCTTCCCGAGACGTCTTTTCCACGCGGTCGTGCCGATCGGCGAGACGTTGTCCTCGGCGGTTTGGCTTCGCGTCGTCGCTACCGCCGCCATCGCCTTTGGTCTTTACTATCGCGCGGTCGCCGAAAACGGCGAGACTGGCTTTTACAAAGCTACGGTCACTGGACGCTACTTCGTCGGTACTTCTTTACTCTTCTTAGCTTTGTTTTCGCAACACGCGAATTTAGCGCTCTTCGCCGTCGGCCTCGTCAACTTCCTCGGCGCGTTCGCCATGAAGAAGAGCCTGGAGTTTGGAAAACGAACCAAAACCACCACCACCACCACCACGCGTAACGACAAGAACAAGAACAAGAACAACAACAGCTGGGCAAACCCGTCCATTTCGTAGAAATTACTGCTCCTCGTTTAATGAATGCTACAGAGAAAAGGCAAATTAAAAGGGAAAACGAAGGACACCCGTTTGGCACTTTTTTGCATTTTCGCCCAAATTTTGGTTTCTTTGGGGGACTTTTTGAGCATTGAGCGAATAAATTTCAAAAAATCTCTTCATTTTACAAAGTCTCTTTTACGCGCAAATTGCTTTGCAAGAACACCAAAGCAAACACCATGCGGTGCGTCTCTCTTCTTCGTCGTTGACGTCGCAGAAAATATGCGATATAGTTTTAGTCGCGCTTGAATATCGTTGTCTTTCGCGCTTTTCTCGTTCGCGTCGTGGTCGCCTCGGCACATTACACACGACGGGCAAAATGCTCTTTTTTTTTCCGTTGCTTTTCCTCTCTCCTTGTTGTTTCCAAGAAGAATTTCTCTGACGTCTCTCTCTCTCTCTCTCTCTCTCTTTATGTTATCACAGTGAAATCGTCCACATACAAGCCGGACAGTGCGGTAACCAAATCGGGGCGAAGTTCTGGGAGGTACGCTTTTCGAGAGTCAAACAACTTTGTTCCTTTCTTTCCTTCGACGATGATGAGATGAACACCATGTTCCATTTTTCTCTCTTCCCGTTGGGTGAACGTTTTGAAAAGGACGAGACCAATTGTGTGACGCTGAACACTCTTTCTTTCTTTCTCCCAACCACCACTGAATCAAAAAACAACAGGTCATCTGCGATGAACACGGCATCGATTCCACCGGCACGTACGCCGGCGATTCGGATTTACAGCTCGAACGAGTGAACGTGTATTACAACGAAGCTACCGGAGGTGGGTTTCTGATTTTTTGTTTTTCTTCTCCCCAAATTGTTGCTCTCTTTTGTTCCCCTTGATTTTTGAAAATTTCGCGCATCGTCGTCGCGTTTGGCGAATCCATATCAATGATGCCACATGCGCTGACATTTATCATCACTTTCTCTCTTCTATCGCACACAACTATATATTATGTAGGTCGATACGTTCCGAGAGCGGTGTTACTCGATTTGGAACCCGGGACGATGGACTCGGTCAGATCCGGCCCGTACGGCCAAATCTTTCGCCCGGATAACTTCATCTTCGGCCAAACCGGCGCCGGGAATAACTGGGCGAAAGGGCACTACACGGAAGGCGCGGAATTGATTGATTCTGTTTTGGACGTCGTGAGAAAAGAAGCGGAAAGTTGCGATTGCTTGCAAGGTTTCCAGGTGTGCCACTCGTTGGGCGGCGGGACTGGTTCGGGTATGGGGACGTTGTTGATTTCTAAAATTCGCGAAGAGTATCCGGACAGAATGATGTTGACGTTTTCGGTCGTGCCGTCGCCGAAGGTTTCCGATACGGTCGTTGAGCCGTATAACGCGACGTTATCTATCCACCAGTTGGTTGAAAACGCCGACGAGTGCATGGTTTTGGACAACGAGGCGTTGTACGACATTTGCTTCAGAACGTTGAAATTGACCAACCCAACTTTTGGCGATTTGAACCATTTGATTTCCGCGGTCATGAGTGGCATCACGTGTTGCTTGCGATTTCCGGGTCAATTGAACGCGGATTTGAGAAAGTTAGCGGTGAACTTGGTGCCGTTCCCGAGATTGCACTTTTTTATGGTTGGTTTCGCGCCGCTCACGTCGAGAGGGTCGCAACAATACAGATCGTTGTCCGTTCCGGAACTCGCCTCGCAAATGTGGGACGCAAAGAACATGATGTGCGCCGCGGATCCGAGACACGGGAGATACCTCACCGCCTCTGCTTTATTCCGAGGCCGCATGTCGACCAAAGAAGTCGACGAACAACTTTTCAACGTCAAAAACAAAAACTCGTCCTACTTTGTCGAATGGATCCCGAACAACGTCAAATCGTCCATCTGCGATATCCCACCGAAAGGTTTGAAAATGTCCGCCACTTTTATCGGGAACACGACTGCGATTCAGGAAATGTTCAAGAGAGTTGGCGAGGACTTTTCGTCCATGTTTAGGCGCAAAGCGTTTTTGCATTGGTACACCGGCGAAGGCATGGACGAGATGGAGTTTACCGAAGCCGAATCGAACATGAACGATTTGGTCAGCGAGTATCAGCAATACCAAGACGCGTCGGTGGAAGAGGAGGAGTACGACGAAGACGACGACGACGAACAAGCGTACTAAAATAAAGAGAGAGAGAGAGAGTAAAAATTTTTAGCGTTTTAGTCACACACACACACACACGAAAGAGAGAGAGAGAAAGTTTGTATTGCGAGAGAGAGAGAGAAGAGAGAGAGAGAGAGAAAGAAAAACGAGGAGGTTTGCGGATGCGCATTTGAAAAGAAACACCACGAAAGAGAGATGGATGGAAATGTTGTCGTCGCTCTACGAACAAGAGGAGAGTTTATTACCTTACATAGCTGTACCATGAAATTTAAGAACACATTTTTGACTTCACAAAACAAAAAATCAGTCTTGGACGAACTTTTCTCTCTCTTATCCAAAATACGAATTCTTCATTAAAGCACAGCACATACGAAGAAACAACCATCATGGCTTTTTCTGTCCGCGCAACGTCCTCCTCCGCTCACCACATCGCACGCAACGTCGTCTCCAAAACGCGTTCCTCGTGTTCTTCGTCCTTAGCCTCGAAGCGTTCCCAAGGGATGCAGGGGAAAAAAATGAGTCCATCCTCGTCCTCGATTCCGTTTCGTTTCAGCAGCAGCGGCAGAAAGTCCGCGATGACTGTCCAAGCGGCGGCGGATGGTCCGGTGTGCGTCGTGACTGGTGCTTCTCGTGGCATCGGCGCGGCTATTGCCACGCAGTTGGGCGCGCAAGGCTGCCGAGTTGTCGTCAACTACGCGGCGAGCTCGGGACCGGCCGAGGAAGTGTGCAAAACCATCAAAGCGTCCGGTGGGGACGCCATCGCGGTGCAAGCGAACGTGGCGAAGCAAGAGGAAGTCGACGCGTTGTTTAAAGCCGCGGTGGACGCGTTCGGTGAGGTGAACGTTTTGGTGAACAACGCGGGTATTACCCGAGATACGCTGATGATGCGCATGAAATTAGCCCAGTGGCAAGAGGTTATCGACTTGAACTTAACCGGCGTGTTTTTGTGTACGCAAGCGGCGTGTAAAATCATGGGGAAGAAGAAACCAGTGAAAGGGAGAATTATCAACATCACTTCCGTGGTTGGCGTGACCGGGAACGCCGGGCAGGCAAACTACTCCGCGGCTAAAGCCGGGGTGATTGGGTTGACGAAAACCGTCGCGAGAGAATACGCCGGGAGAAACATTCAGTGCAACGCCATCGCGCCTGGGTTTATTGCGAGTGATATGACTGCAGAGTTAGGGCCGGAAATCGAGGCAAAGATCTTGACGACAATTCCAGCCGGGAAATACGGTCAGCCGGAAGATATCGCGGGCATGGTGAGATTTTTGGCGTTGGATCCGGCGGCGGCGTATATCACCGGCCAAACGATCCACGTCGACGGCGGCATGGTCATGTAAAAGAAGAATGTGAGAGGTCTTATTCTTCCACGTGTCAATCTTATAATTAATATTACCTTAAAAACACCGTATATCATGTGCACGCTTTTCTCGCCTTCACGCCGTTCGTTCGTCGACATCTTCACAAATAAGAAGAGTGCCCGAGGCACGCAAAACTCAACATCGAGAGGAAAAAAAGTCAATGGCTTCCGTCGCCGCTTTCGCCGAGACCACTCATTCTCACCTTAACGCGCTCCCCGATTCGCTCCTCGACTTGGCCAGAGACGTGCATTTGGTCTCGTATCAACCGTCCGACGATGTTTGCGTGCAAATAGTCCGCAAATTTTCGTTCCGAACCATCCTTACAGCGCTGAACAGTTACAGTTGTCCCGCTCCTCGAAGAAGAGAAGAAGAAGAAGAAGAAGATGAAGACGACGACGACGAGGAAGAAGAAAACGGGGAGAACAACAACACGAATAATACGAATAATCTGGAAGTACTCTGCGAACTCGTCGCAAAACTGAGCAAGTGCGACCGCGTGATAGAACTGCTCCTCTTTCCAGATGATGCAGAGGACGAGAGAGGAAGTCTTGGCGGCGGGTGCGCTCGAGAGGAAGTCTTGGGTGCGCTCGCGGAAGGAATAACAAAACAGGACGCGTTTGAAGAAGGAGAAGAGGAAAATGTATACGCGACGACTTTGACGAGTCGAGCGTGCGCGGTGGCGCTGATGGAGATTATGAAGTATTGCGCGAGAAGAAGCGGAAGAAGCGCGGATGATGATGATGCGAAGAGCGGCGCTACTGCGGACGAGATTTTCGATCGGCTTCTTCCGGACGTTCTGGAAGGGATGTTGGAAACTTCCGACGAGAGAGTGCTCGCGGCGTTGGAGACGGCTGCGTGCGCCGCGGTGGGAGAAAGAGGGAAAATCGGCGAAAGAAGGAGGATGCGAGTGAAACAGATGGTTTTGGGGATGGCGGCGACGGGGAAGTGCGCGCACTCGTCGTCGGTGGCGAAAAGTCGAGCGTTGACTGCACTCGCCGCGTTGTCTTCTGATTACTCCGAAGGAGGAGAAAGAGAAGGAAACGAGAAAGAAGAAATTGTGAGGAGGAAAGAGATTGAGGCGTTCGAGGACACCACGCGCGAAAGCGTGAAGTGTAAAGACGCGTTGCTTTTGGCGGTAACGCTAGAGAGTTTGGGAGAGCTGTGTGAACGAGACAGGCGAGTAGCGATGAAAGTGTTTCGTAGCGATGAGTTGAGAGAGGTACTTTTCAAAAATGAGAAAGACGACGACGAAGAAAACGAAAAACGCGAGGAGGAACGATCGATGCGCATTGCCAGTTTAACGTGCGCGGCGAGGGTGTGCGGTAGCGCGGTGATAGTGTTAACAGCATCTGACAGTAATGATATTCGAAGAGACAATACCGAGGATGCGATATCCTTTGAAACATGCGCGTCTATATTCGTCGAAAATGCGACGGCAATGTCTTCGAACAGACGGAGTAGCGACGAATCCGCCGCTGCCGCGGACGCGTTGGGAACTTTCTGTGCAATTGCGTTGTCGCCCTCTTCCTCTGCTGCTTCTTTTGCTATAGTTCAAGCACTCATGTTAAGCACTTTGGACATATTAACGACTCGATCGTTCTACAAGTCGTGCGTAGCCTCAATTCACGCTTTGGCGAACGCGTCCTTCTACCCGGCGGAGATAATGCAAGAGACGAAGACGGAGAATAGCCAATTGCTCCAATCGCGCTTCAAAAAGCTTAAAATAGTCGACGGTACCGCTACCATGAGTGTTTCTTCCTCCAGAACAGATGGTAGTACTATTACATTCGAAAAGCAGCTCCGCATGAGTTGCTATTCGGCTTCGTCGTATCGCGGTACTCCGGCTGAAGCCATCGCGAAAGCGCTCGCAAACACTCCGGGGATTCGAGGAAACGAAAACGTCCAAAAACGAATAGCTTTATACCGATTGGCGCAAAGTTTAGGCACGCGCGCGTGGTTCGCGAGAGACTGTTTGATGTCGTCCTCCACGGAAGCGTTGATAGGCTCGAAAAATTGTTTTGAGCCGACGAGCGAAGCTATGCGTTGGAGAATGTCAGCTTTGAAAGCTATAGCGATTGGCGCGATGGAAGCGAGAGCGTTGGATATGATCGACGAGAGTCAGTACATTCAAATCAAAAGTGCGAGCGAAATGAATGCGTTCTTAGGCGTTGGCGGCGTTTCCAAAGCGACCGCAATCCCGGACGTGGCAACGCTTCCGCGGTAAAGTAGTGAAGAAGCTTCGTAATAATAAAATATTGAATTCAAAAGTTATAAATCGTAGTCATAATCCGAATCATTCGAAAGTCCATCCTCCTCCTCCTCTCTCTTTCTTAAAAAAGAGAAACTTTACGCGTTTGAGTATTGTTTTTGGAGCCTTTTCATCGCCTTGTTTTTCGCGATTATATTCTTCAAACTGTCGTGATCGATATAATCCGATGTGGAAAGTTCTTGCCACTGGTTCAAGGAAAGCGTCGATGCCTCGAGTTCCGCCACATTTTTCTCTCTCCCTTCCATGATGCGATCCGCGAGATGAGGATCCGCAGCCCGCATCAAGAAGAGCGTCATGGAGTGAATTTCTTCGTCGCTGAAGAGCTCTTTTTGTAACTTGCTTTTGCTGTTTGTGCTTGCGAACTGATCGGAAAAGCACGACGTGACAACTCCCTTGAGTTCGGCAAAGTCTAACTGACCTTCGCCGTCTTTGTCGGCAACTTTAAACGCTCTAGACGCCACGATACTTTGCGCAGTGTATCTCGCCGCTTCCAATTGAATGTCGCACTCCTCTTGGATGAATGACTTGTACGTTTTGGACAAGTCACCCAAGCCAAACTTGGCCAGGAGATTGACGATGGTACCCGCGACGCCTAACAGGACCAAACCAGACGTCAAAGTTAAAATGATAAAGACGGGATCCAGCGCACCGACCAAACCGGTTTGTTGAATGTCGAACAAGATGCCATACTTGTACATATCTTGGTAATACCCTTCGGGTGCACCGTCGGCAGCGTCAATCGGATCGGTCAAATCAGTTGGATTTGATCTGTACGTAATTTCCTGGCCTTTTGAGAACCATCCGAGAACGGGCGACACGGTGACGATTGCGTACACGTCGTCGTCGCCCATTTCCGTGTGCACTTTCTTGTGCAAATCATAGTTGAAATATCGCACCAAAATGTTCAAACGAACGCCAGACAAACGCGGGTAAGGATACTTTCCAGCACTGTTCAAAGCAGTCCCCGTTCCTGAATAATCGGCACCGCCTCCCGTCAACCCTTCCAACGTCCCTTCAAAATTTCCGGGTTGTTGGTCAAACGGTTTGTCCAAATCCACGCCGGCCAATTCCAACCACTGCTTCATGGTCAACTGAACCGACTGACCCGGCGCAAACTCGTACTCATTCACGTCCGAATCTTTCTTTTGAACGTAGGTTTTCGGTTTCGTCCCGGAATACTCTCCAGAAGTCGTATCGTACGAGTGATCGAACGCCATCGTGCTCCCTTCCATACCGGGAATGATGTAGTTATTCTCCTTCAAATGCGTGCATCTGCCATCGACAACTTGCTGTGCAGCTTCCCCAAAATTACTTTCCATCGCCGCTTCCGGACACGTATACGTCAACGTTCCATCGGCCGCGACTACTTCAGTCGCTTTGTACCTCGCCACCAAAGACTGGTGCGCGTGCGTCGCAAAAAACATCACGTTCCCGCTCGGTAACTTTGATATCATCTCCGCCGCATTGAAATATCCGCATTTCACGTTGTCATACACGTAACTCGCGGAATAATTGAACATGTACTTGCCGGTGCCGGTGGCGTTACAGTGTACGGAGGTAGTATCCCATTCCTTTTGCAACTTGTAAAACTCCTCCCCGCCGCTCCCCCACGCGGACGCCACCCCAGTGGGCACTTCCGTCATGATGTACGATTTCCCATTGACCAAAGACGTCACGACGTACGCGGTGACTAAACCAAGCAACGCGTAATAGAGTAACGCCAAACGCCAATCGCGAATTAACGTTCTCTTTTCCGTCAGGTAGGACAGTTCGAGGACGTTCGCGCGGAGGAATTTCATTAAAGGTGTCATGATGTTGATATCAGAATTTGTTGAGAGATCCCTTTATTCTAATTGTGCAATTCGTTTTGAATTTATACGCAGACAAGATTCCAGACTCTTCTCAGGAGACTTTGATGATATAAAGAACGGTTTCTTGGAAAAAAGCCAAAGAGTAAAAACTTCTTTTTCCGCTCGAGGAGTAAAAGGTCGGGCAGTTGTCGTCGCGAGTCGCGCTCGAAACAGCAGCGGTTGTTGTTGTTCTTTTCACGTCCGCGAGTAAAGAAAAGAAGATTGTGTCTCGTTGTTCCCTTGTGATATTTTCTTTCGTTTGTGAAAAAAGTCGGATTTTTTCTTTTTGCTCTCTGGGCAGCTGTCTGGCAAATTTTTTTTCTTTCGTTCTCCAATTAAAAAATAACAATTAAGTGTGATTGAATATGAAATGAAATGTGTTCTTCTTTTTGTTTGTATTACAACGACGAGGAGAGATGAATAACACCGATTACGCGGCTGAATTGGCGTCGTGTCGTAACCCTAAAATCTTTTTCCTCGTTTCCACGTCGCACCCTTCCGCGACGGATTCGTAATCCACGGTCATTTGGACCGAGGAAGAAATCGGCATGACGAGTTGAGAAATTTGGTTCAAAAAGTTCAACTTGAAATTCACGTCCGGGCATCCGGTGCCGGTGACGAAGAACGCCGTGTTTTTATCCTTCTTTTTGTTGATGTGCGTGATGTAGTTTTGGACGACGCTTTGGTCGGCGACGCCGATTTTGGCCGACAATTCGCTCAATTTCGGGATGACGTGTTCTTCTAAGAACCCTCTCTCGGCGTCTTCGCCTCGGTAACTCGCCTCGGCTTTTTGCCACACGTTTAACAACTTCTTCGCCTCTTTACTCGGCTTCGCCATGATCATTTTCGTGTTGACCGTCTTCTTTGCGGCGGATTTAAATCCGTAATCCGAAGACACGACCACGTCGTGGTCCAACAACTGATCGTGGATCGTTTGCATCGGGTTGCCGGTAAACACCACGTCCGGCTCTAAAAACACCGCCGTGTAATCCGCGTTGACCAACGTATACAACGCGTGCACTCTTCTCCAACTCAACATCGACTTCAA
>Ga0181597_10006209_pt1 | contig 11207 bp, 6 predicted proteins | sample 041ome_5_FD_148647 | JGI IMG/M metagenome (GOLD analysis project Ga0181597, IMG submission 148647) | Coastal salt marsh microbial communities from the Groves Creek Marsh, Skidaway Island, Georgia - 041403US metaG (spades assembly) | ecosystem: Environmental > Aquatic > Marine > Intertidal zone >... | reverse complement strand
TTCGTATCTAAACTCTAGAGGAATATTCCAATTTATCCCATTGTTCAAACTCTTACGTAAACGCACGACGACAGACGAGCTTTAAAGTGAAAGCTAGCTTTCGAGCGGTGCAGAGGAATGAAAACGCCCGAAGGTGGAGGAGGTTCAGGAGCAGGTGGAAGTGATGCGGAGACTGGAGTGAATGAAAAGAAACAAACGCACGCGTTGTTCCCGTTCGCCATCGTCTCCATCACCTACATTTTATTCACCATCACGGACGGCGCGGTGCGGATGATTGTCCTCTTACACGCGTACGGGAAATCCTTCACCGCGATGGAAATTGCAATCATGTTCTCCTTGTACGAGTTAATGGGCGTTTTGACGAATTTAATCGCCGGGATTATGGGCGCGCGATGGGGGATTCGGATGACGTTGTTGGTGGGGTTGTGTTTGCAAATCGCGGGGTTGAGCGCGCTCTTCGCGTGGGACGATAAATGGTCGAAGATGGAAGCGATCGCGTACGTGACTGGGGCGCAAGCGTTGTGTGGGATTGCGAAGGATTTAACAAAGTTAGGCGGGAAAACGGTCACGAAGTTAGTCACTCCGGATGAGAAGCAAAATCGATTGTTCGTCCTCGTGAGCGGTTTGACGGGGTTGAAGAATTCGTTCAAAGGGGTCGGGTATTTTCTCGGCGCGTGGTTGCTGACGATAAGTTACGCGACGAGTTTGATCGTCATGATTGCACTCATCGTCATCGCGTTACCGTTTGGGTTTTTTGGTTTGAGCAAAGATTTAGGACGCGTGGGGAAGGAAAACGTGACGTTGAAGAAAGCGTTGACGCAAAATCGAAACACGAAGTATTTGTCCTTGTCCAGAGTGTTTCTGTTCGGGTCGAGAGATTTATGGTTTGAGATTCCGTTGCCGTTCTTTTTGAGAGATTCAATAGGCGGGATGGGATGGTCCAGAAGTGCAGTCGGAGCGATGTTAGCCGGGTATATCATCGTGTACGGTCAGTTGCAATCCTGGACGCCGGCGTTGGTGTTGAAACCGCTGAAGCAGTCGCCGCCGAACAAGCGCGTCGCGGTGTTGTGGAACGTTTTGTTGGTGTTGTGCCCGTTGTTTTTAGGCGCGTGCGTTTCTACCGAATTGTTTGATTCGAAAAAAGATGAGGAAAAATACGAAACTGAGAGAGCTGTTTTAGTCGTTCTCGGCATCGCCTTCTTCGCGTTTCTCTTCGCGGTGAACAGCGCCATCCACTCGTATTTGGTCGTTCGATACGCCGAAGGGAACAAACTGTCCATGTCGGTTGGCTTTTATTACATGGCTAACGCGTTTGGACGCTTGTTTGGAACGATATTATCGGGCGTTATATACACCGCGTTCGAAAACGACGTGAGGACCGGGTTCGCGGTGTGCTTTTGGGCGAGTTCCGCGAGCGTTTTGTTGAGCGCGTTTTTTGAAACGTTCTTAGAGGACGAAGGCGACGACGCGAGCGTCGGTGATGCTGAAAAATAGTTTTTAGATGATGATGCATAGCGAGGTAGTCGTAGATTTGCTAATATTGTGGGTAATAATACTCTATTATTACCTTGGTACCGTGGTACAATAATAAAGAAAGTAATGCTACCTACAGTAAGTATCGTTGTTGCGTTTATTATATTCATTCGTCGTCGTCCGAGTCGTCAATCATCACGCGACGCTTTTTTGAAGGTTCCTCCTCTTCCGCGGTTTTTTCTCCCTCGTCCTCGTCCTCTTCTACGTTCTTCTCTTGCTCTTTGCGTTTGTTCGCGGCGGCTAAGAACGCCGCGCCAGGCGCATCGTTTTCTTCCTTCTTGTCGTCGTCGTCGTCGTCGTCTGAATCAAATAATCCCGCGGCGGCTAAAGCCGCTTTCGCGTTCTCTTTCAACTTGGCCTTCTCTTCTTCCGTTTGCGGTTCTTGCGCCTTGGCGGTTTTGGTATCGACGTCGTCGTCGGAATCCGAGGAAGTGCTCGAATCCGAATCCGAACTCGAGCCGCTCGAAGACGAGGAGGATGACGAAGAACCATTCGTCGTTGGCTTCTTTGGTTTTTTTTCCTTCTTTTTCGCCGCCGGCTTCTTTTTCTTCTTGGGAACGCCTTCTCCGCCGACGACGGCGCCTTCGCCGCCATCCTCCATGTCGTCGCCATCCTCTGGGTTGTAATCCTTTCCGCCTCTCCTCGCTTGAGCTCTCGCTTCCCAGCGCATGCGAGTCTCTTTGAATCTTCTCTCGCTTTCTGCGGCAATCGCTTCCAACTCTCGTTTCTTTTGCTCTTCTTCCAAAGCTTTCGCCGCTTTCTCTTTCGCACGTCCTTCCTCCAGCGCTTTTCTCGCTTCCATCTGCGCTTTCTTCGACTTCATCAATTTTTCCTCCTCCGCGTGCGCCTTCTCCAAGTGCGGCTTGGACTTTTCCAAAGCTTGTTTGCAAAAATTCGCGTGCACGGTCGTACGTTTCGTATCGAAACCGAATTTCGGTTGGTTCCCTAACTCTTTCAGTTGCGTAAACATGTGCAACGCGACTTGAATGTTCTCCAAAGCTTTCTCGACTCTCGCGACGCGACCTTCCGAAGAGACGGATTTCAACGTATCGTTCAACGACCTCTGCGCGAGTTCTTGGACAACGTACGCCAAGTTAAATCGAACGCGATGGTTCATCGGGGCGATGTGCAACGCTTCCTGTAACGTCTTCTTCGCTTGAAGCAAATTTTGGTTCTCGTAATGCGCCCGGGCTTGAAAGAGCATGATTTCATGCGACGTGCCGTGGTAGAATTCCTGCTGCGCGCGGTCGTAGAATTTGAGCGAGGCGGCGTATTGCGCTTTCGCTAACGCGATGTGACCGAGGTTGACGAGGACGTCCGCTTGGAGTTCAGAGAGGATTTTGGTGGCGGCGGAGGCAGATGTACCGGCAATGCCTGCGTTTTCAATCTCCAAAGATTCTTGAACTAACGTGAAAACCGCCTTGGCATCGTCCATGCGACCGCGTTCGGCGAGGAGAATGGCTAAACCGTTCGCCGCAAACGCGTTGGTTGGTTCTTTCACCAGCGCTTTCTTATACAACGATTCGGCTCTTTTGTAGTGATCATCTTCTCGTTGGCGGATTTTCGGATCGGAACGTTTGTGTAAACCTTCTTTTAACGCGGAGTAGTACGCGGCGTTGCCGGCGGAAACCAACGCGTACTCGTCGAGCTTCAACGTTTTGTCGTCATCTTTTTTGCTCGCCTCGTCGCCGCCACCAGCTGCGTTGCGAAGATGGAACTTATCCTCCTCGGCGAGATCGCTCGGTAACTCTCTCAACTCTTCGAATTGTTGTTCGGCTTCTTTCCATCTGCGTTGCTTCATTAAAACCCAACCGCTAGTGGCGACGGCGTCTGCGTTGCCCGGGTTTCGTTTCAACGCTTCCGTGATTTTAGTTAAAGCGCCTTCGAAATCCCCGAATCGTTCGCACAGTTCGATCGCTTTCCGTAACGCGACGTCGATATCGTCCGGGTTAGACTTGTTCAAAGTCTCGAACAAACTCGAAGATTTCTTCTCTTCGCCGAAAATCTCTTCGGCTTTGGCCAAGTTGAACGCGACCGCTCGCGCCGGCGCGGGAAGTTTCTTCGCCAAATCGATAGCTTTCTTGTCGCCTTTTTGAAGTTTCGAAGCAACGTTCGGGGCAGCTTCCGGGTAGAGAATATCGAGGGCATCTTCCAAAGAGTGTAAAGATGCTTCTTTGTTCTTCACGTCGGTGTCATCATTCTTGCTAATATTTTTGTCTTTGTTGTTTTGATTATCTTCTTTTTCGGCGCCGGTTGTACTCGTCACCAATCGAGCTCTCAACACGCCAACGTTATTCAACGTCACCGCATCTATGGTATCTCCAACTTTCTTGGCAATGTTCATCGCTTTCTCGTATGCCTCTAACGCTCTCGTTGCGTCCGAACGTTCCAATAATTCTCCGAGCTCTAACATGGTTTGAAAATCCGTGCCGTCTCTCTTGTACGGATCGAAATCGTACATTTCCACGGCTCGTTTGGAATCACCTACTGCCGCGCACAACTTCCCAAACGCTCTCTTCACGAATAAACTTTCCGGATACGCCGATTGCGCTCTCTCGCAATGTTTCTTCGCTTCGAACGCATCGTTTTGTTTCAAGAAAATCTGCGCTACGCCAAAGTGCGGCGCGGCAAAATTTTTGTCTAAATCAATCGCGGATTGGTAATACGTCAACGCGCTCGGTAAATTACCGGATGCGTGGAACGCTTGCGCTCGAATAAACAACGCCTCCGCGCGAAACACGCTGGCTTCTTTCTCGTTTTTAATAATCCCATCCGTTAAAGTTTCGATGTTTTTCAATTCCTCCGAAGACGTGCCGGCGGAAGCGGAGGAGTACAAATAATGTTCCGCCAACGTCAACGATACTAACGGGTTCGTCGGATCAATCTCAAACGCTTTATACAAATTCTCCACCGACCTCTCCACGGCCTCTGCGTGTTCTTTCGTCCCAACCTCCTCAAACTCGGCTAAATCGCACTTTGCCAACCCAACGTACGCGTCCACGCACTCGTTATCCATATCCGCCGCTCTCGCAAACGCCAACCTCGCGCTCGCGAAATCTTTCATCGCAAAGTGACACGCAGCTAACCCTAACCTCACCTCCGCAGGAGCTTGCGGATGCATCTTCAGCGCCCTCTTATACCACGTCAAACTCTCCGAATATTTTCTTTCCTCCACGAACAGCCTCCTCGCTTTCCATAACATCGCCGCCACGTTGTCTCTCCCTCCGTCCTTCATCGCCAACGCCGAATCGAGAATCTTCTCCGCGGTTGGCTTTTCCCCTTTCTCGAACAACAAGTGCGCTCTCGTGATGGCCACCACTTGTTCTTTCGACGCGATCGCGAACGCGCGTTGGAGCAGTTTATCCGCTCGCGTTAAATGTTCTTGTCGTCTTTGCGCGTTCGTAGTATTCGCTTGCCCTCCTTTTCCTTTTCCTCCTAATCGTAATCTGGCGGCAACGTTTACCTGGTGCGCGGCCGAGCAGCACAAAAGTTTCGCGCGACCGTACACGTCGTTCGGGTAGTACTGTTCGATTTCTGTTATTATAATGTTGTCGTTGTTGTCGTCGTTCGCAGAGAGAGAGAGAGAACGAGAGAACGAAAGTGTCAGCAAAGGTTGGGGAAACGCGATCGTCGACATCGGATCGCCACTCGTCGACAATCGAAGACGACGAAGACGACGACAAAGAACGACGACGAGTTGATGATAATAATGATACTAATAAAAACGCTCTTTGCTCACCTGGCGAACACCCGCTCCCGACGATCTCCAAAAACGCCGCCTCGTTATCCTCGGCCAAGTACGCTTTCGCGCACTCCAACCACACTCGCAACGGGGCCAATTCCGATTGGAGGACGCCGAGAATGTCCTCCACGTTCGTTCGGGAAAGATTGCGCGGGTCGATCGAGACGTGTTCGCCGCTGTCGCCGATTGGGACTTGGATCAAAGCAATGTTTGCATCACCCTCATCTCGTTGTTGTTGTTGTCGCGTCATGACGACAGAGAAAGTTTCCTCAATCGCAATCGCTCGAAAGTGTGTTGTCCGCGCAACAGACAACAAAAGCACAGACGAAATGACGAGAAACTCTTCGCGAGAGAAAAACAAAAAAAATATCAAAAATGTCAGTTGGACGTCAGAAATGTCAGTTGGACGTCAAAAAAAATATAGAGCTCGTAAGGGCTCTTAAATAATCAAGCGTAGCTAGGTAACTAGTTTGTAATATATATCGGTTTTGCTAAAACCTAAACCGGCCGGGGCTGAACTCTAAACCGGCCGGATCTGCGTCCTAAACCTGCCACAAAAAACACGTCGAGGGGTCATATTTAGTACACAGATCGGATCGATTCTTTAGACGGGAACTGAAGAAGAATCGTTTTTCGATTGCTGCGCATCATCGATATTATCGATTACTTTTTTAGCATATGGGTAGTAAACCCTAACCCATAGTAAGTCTAGTATGCCCTTCCCTTTCTTTTTTGCGCTAAACTTTTTGCCATAATTATCTCATGTACCACCCGTACTAACTTCAATGTATACTATCATCTTTTTTTTACAAACAGTTCTAATAAAAATGTCTACAGCAAATAAAAATCTCGCTATCTTCTCTCCTAAACTATTCGGCTTTCACGCGAGAGAGAGAGAGAGAGAGAGAGAGAGAGAGAGAGTACTTATTCCTATAAAAGAGGTCAGGCTAGATTCGTGACACGCTCAATCTCTCTGCACGCTTTTACTCTCTCCGAAAGCGAGTGAATCGCAAGCGTTAAGATACGATTCAATCTAGTACAGGCTTTCGTCACACTCCTAGCGTGATACATTCGCACTGAGGCAATTTGAAACCTCTCTTTGTGATCCTAATTTTTCACCGCATTCACACAGGTTTTTTATTTCACTTTCAATAAATTGCTTTGGTAAAAGCCCCTTGCATGATATTTTTGATTTGTCAGACATTTTAGTTTTTGGAACATACCAGCGCTCGAGTTTGAGGCTACAACCATTAAGCACAGGTGTGCAACATCTTAACTTATCGATTGAATTTACGCTACGTACAGAAATGTCCATACTACTAGTAACATTAAGATTCAATCTATACCTCATGGCGGTGCAAGTAGGCCCTAGAGCTTGACAAGCTGGATTGCGCAAGTATGCCCGTCCTTGCGAACCGAAGCCATGAAATTCATTTAGCGCAGCTCCCACATCAATATACGTATTATTCTTATTCACTTTCCACATCGAAGCAATTAAAATATTTGAAATTGGACCTAGGGATATTAGGAAAATATGAGAAGCATGAGACTTTGCCAATTTATTTGCTTCATCTAAAACAGTATCTCTCACTTGCAGCCAATTTCCCGTCAAATCCGCTTCAAAAGGTATGATTCGCTGCTGCCAGCTTATCTTCTTATTCTGCTTTACCTTTCTATTTGCAAAAATTATTGTGTTGCTGCGACGAGCAGTTTCAAAAAGAAGTCGTTTCATCCCAAAATAATGGTAATTTCTACCTGAAAGTAAGTCTGCATAAGTTAGCTGTTCTGATGGTGGGAAAGCATCCAGACGTGAAAATCTCGAGACCCATTTCCATGAGCCACCCCCTGATAGTTGCTGAATTACTAGACCTTCAGCGCAAGAAGGAAAATTGAAACCATACCAGAATTTTGCATTCCGAATGCGCATAGAACTGATGAGGTCATCTTTCAGTTTCTCCTGATTTTTGGTATCTTTTTCTGTAGACCACCCTTCCATATTCGACATCCGAATTCTCGTCTTTGACTTCCAACCTGTAAGTGTATCCAACTCTCCATCATTCCAGCGAACATATGCAAAAGACTCATTACACTTTATATAGCAAACAAAACGAGAACTTTCTTCGGCATATGTGCCGATGATGCTTTTCGAATGGTAATAATTGGTGAGTAGGGAAGTAGCCTCACAGTTCTTTAGACAAGTAAAGTTCTCAGTTGGTGCTACTTCACTTATTCCTTCCACTTTTGGCACCGCAACACGTTTTCCGAAGAAGATTTCGAAGTTCTTCTTTATTGAATTCCCATATGCAAATGCGAAGAATAAACACAAAGTCAGGAGTGCGAAAAGGGTCGTTAACAGAAATTTCCTTCTCCTTGGTGGTACTCTCATCATATTTTCAGTGTCAACCTTTATAATAGGCGCGAATTAACTTCAAATCCCTTGTTAAAACAGTGACGTGTCTAACGCCGCTTCTGGCGCTTGTATTAGGAGCGTATTTAAGTTGTATTACGATGTTTACTGTTTTTACGTTGTAAAAACTTACGCATTGTTCCCCGAAGAGCAGCGTATCCCTTGTGAAAACGGTGTCGTGGCTAACAATGAGAATAACCTAAGTATTGTGACTCTAACACCCTGGACCTCCTCTCCTCCTGTTCCTCCCGCCCCAGTCCGTCTTCCAGAGCAAAAATTTTCAAGAAAATTCAGAGTGGCCCCAAAAAAGTTAAAAAAGAAGAAAAAAAAACCACAAGGCAAAAGTTGTTTAGGGTATTAAACCCTAATACTTACAGAGTCTCTTCCTCCCCTTCTTTCTCTTAAGAATTCTCTTTTTTCTCTCCATTTTACACAAAGGATACGAATAACTAAATGATGATCACCTTTAAGGCGACGGCATCATCCGCGACACACGAAACGGCTTTGAGGAGTCGTTGTTGTGGTGGTGTTTCGTCCTCCTCTCTCATCTCGAGGAGGAGGAGGATTTGGAGGGGACCGAGAGGACCTCGTAAAACTCAACGAAAAGAAACACATCATCCAGAACGTCTGTTCTCCAGCGTGGGAGCGTCCACATCATCATCATCATCATCGATCCGATGCGCGTCTTCGTCGTCGCGACGAGAACAACACTCGTCTCTTCTGTCGGAGCAAGAGGAGCAACAGGTGACGATGGGAACGGTCGTCGTCGCGGAGAAAGAAGTCGAGGAAGGTGCGGAGGAGAAGGAGGACGAAGCGGTGAAGAAGAAGTCAAAAAAGGACGACGAGAACAACAACAACGCGAGTTCTTCTTCGGATGAAAATCTGGTGCTTCTCGCGACGGCGACGATCGCCGGCGGGATCGTCGCGTTGAACGGCGGTCCCGAGGAATCTTTGGAGAAGATTCAGGGATTCATGCTCTCGTTTTGGAACGGGTTAATTGGGAACCACGCGCCCGGCGTCGGCGGGTACATCGAAGACGTGTACTTGGCGACGTTGTTTTTTGGCACCGCGTACGCGCTGTGGAGATCTTCGGCGGTGCCGAGACCGATCGGGAACCCGATTCAGAGAAAATCGAGAACTTTAGCGTCAACTTTGCACGTGTTTTCTGGCGCTGGTGCGTTAGCGGTCGCGTTGTATGCGGTGGTTTTAGAGAGGGTGTTTAGGGAAAGCCCGGGGTGGACGTGGATGTGGGTGACGTCGTCGTTGTTTTTGGTAAACTCGTTATCGTACGGGCCTTTGATGAACATATTTAAAGCGAGCAAAGAAGGGAAGTACGCCATGCAGCTCGGGTATTCGTTTGTCGCGTCGTTTCAAGGGGTGGTTTGGATTGCCTGGTCGGCGCAACCAGACGCGCCGGATTGGATGTTTTGGGCGGTGATGCCGTTTTGGTATTTTTCCATCGCCAAGTTGTGGGAGAGCACGGAGTTTTGTTTGGCGTTGGTTCCGGAGGTACCGAGAGACGTGAAGGAGGAAGATATGAGTTTCGGGAATAAATTGAATAAATTCATCACGGCTGGAAGTCGCAAGAGGTTAGGGAAAATGTCGCCAGACGCGGCGACGTTGACGTACGTCGGTTTGAACGCCGCCGCGGCGGTGTTCGATAACTGCTACATGGCAGTGTACACGTACTTGGGACCGGAACAGTTTTGGCACACGAGTCAACTCTTTAACGATAGTGATTTTCATTTGCGTTTGGTAAAAGGTACGACTGGGTCTTTAACCGTCGCGTTGTTGATTTTCATCTCGACGTTAGGGTGGAGGAAACAGATGCCGATGAAATACGCGATTTGGTTGAACGTGGCGTTAGGAAGCGTCGGCCCGTGGATCGTTTTGTTTTGGCACAAACTGCTAGATCCGTCGGAAATGTGGTTCCCGCAATTCGTGTTTGACCCTGAGTTTGCGTATCACGCGTATATTCCGAGCTTGTTTGGCCAATAGATTGAGAGCTGTGAAATATTACTACTCTACGTACGCTTGCATTAGTATCATATAATAAAACACACTTTACTTGCGCTTTTTGCTCTCTTTGTCTTTCGCCTTTTTCTCTTTGCTACCACTACTACTACTGCCCATTAAGAAAATAATCATCGAAGAACACGCTAAAACTGCTAAGAGCAACAAACACAAAGCGGCGTACATGCGTCTGTTCGAGCCAACCGCGTGTTTCATAGCTGCCTCCAACGCCTCTCTCGATCGTTCGTGTCCCGGAGCGAGTTCTACCGCTTTCCCAAACGCCGCGATCGACTCCTCCCACTGACCTTGACTCGCGCAGACGTTACCTAACGCGAAATACATCGGTTGATTGCGAGGATCCTGCTTTACGCCTTCTTGCAACAACGCTTTCGCCGCTGGTAACTCGTTCAAGTACGTTTTAAACTCGCCATAAAATATGTACACTTCCACGTTTTGCGTCCTGGCGACGCCTTTCGCTAACAAGGCCATCTCGAACGCATCCGTCGCGTAATCCGCGTCGCCCAACTCGCCTCTCGCCCGGAAACAGTTACCCATTTGAAGCAACTCGATGTAAACCTCCATGGGACTCTTCGTTTCTTTCGAACTGATGAGTAATTCCATGAAATCAAGCAAAGCCGTCTTGATGTTTCCAAACCTTTGTTCGATGCCCATTCGCATGGCTTCCTCGCCAGGATAGTGTTTGTTCTTATACTTCCTACTTCTTCTTACGCGTTCCAAGTCCGAATCGTGAAATTGCAACACGCGCATGGCGGCGTTGAACGCCTCCTCGATTTTCTCCTCAGACGACGACGACGACGACGACGAGGAAGAAGAAGAAGCAAAAGAAGACGTCGCGTCATCCTCGTAAAAATAATCCGCGTTGTTATTATTCTCGTACTTCCTCGTCCACGAATCCTCCTCCTCCTCCTCGCTACTACTACTACTACTCCCGCCGCCGCCGCCGCCTCTCCTCCTCTGCCTCAACACCTCCTTCAAAGCCTTCTCGCCTTCTCTCTCTCTCACGCCTAACGCGCGCCACGGCGACGGTACTTTCCTCGTCTGGTCAAACTCTCCCAAAGGTACGTGTTCTGGTGGCGAAACGCCTTCGAACGTCTCGTCGATCGTCCACGCGTCCACGCCGTGGTACTTTTCCGGCGAATCCGTCTCCTCGCACTTCGCGTGGCCGACGAAAGGACAGTAATACCCTTTGTATTTTGGATTCTCCTTAGTAGTAGTAAACGCCTCCTTTACTTCTGCTTTTTCCTCGTCTCTATCCTCGTCGTCGGAGAAAGTGGATGATGTTGTGATCAACATTTTTTCGAGCGCGCCGTTTACCGCGGGATCGAGCGCGAACGGGAACCCAGTCTTCGAGTCGCTCGTGGTGAAATGTCGACTGATGTGCACTTTCGGGAGGACGATATCGCCACCGTCCTCTTTCTGGACGATATCGTCCGAACAAGAAACACCATTATTCGTCAAAGTCGTCGTCAACACCGTTGTTGCTCCGAGGAT
>Ga0181597_10006193_pt1 | contig 11218 bp, 9 predicted proteins | sample 041ome_5_FD_148647 | JGI IMG/M metagenome (GOLD analysis project Ga0181597, IMG submission 148647) | Coastal salt marsh microbial communities from the Groves Creek Marsh, Skidaway Island, Georgia - 041403US metaG (spades assembly) | ecosystem: Environmental > Aquatic > Marine > Intertidal zone >... | reverse complement strand
TGGTGATTGCCGATGGCGACCTGCCGGGTGTCGATGGCCTGGAACTGCTGCGCCAACTGCGCCGTCACCCGCGCACCCCGGCACTGCCATTTATCTTGATCAGCAGCCGCCTGGATGCCAACAGCGTGCGCGCTACACGGCCGCTGGCCCCGACGGCCTACCTGGCTAAACCGTTCAATGCCGAACAACTGCGTCAGCGCCTATTGGCCATTCTCGGCAGCGCAACAGCGCCAGCGATGAACGCTAACGCCCCTCTGCTCGTCGACAGCCTGGATGAGTACCTCAACGCGGTGCGTGAAGAAGGCCAGGGCGCGCCGCTGTTAGCCTCGGTACGTGACTCGGTGAGCCAGTGCCTGAAAGGCGACGAAACCAACCTGCGTGAACTTGAACAGATATTTTCCCGTGATCCGCAGATCACCGCGCGCCTGATCGCTGCGGCTAACAGTGCTGCCCAGCATCAGGGCGTGCCCTGTCAAACCCTGAGCCAGGCACTGCCGCGCCTGGGCGTGGCGCGCACGTTGAATCTGGTGCTGGGCATGGCCGTGCAGCGCAACGCGCAACTCAGCGACCCGCGCTTGGCCGAGCTGGCCAACAGTGCCTGGGAGAGCGCCCAGCGCAGTGCCGATCTGGCGCGCTGGTTGGCCAACGAGCTGCACCTGGATGCCGAGCTGTGCTTTACCGCCGCGCTGTTGCACAACATCGGTGAGCTGGCACTGCTGCGCAGCCTGCAAGACTGGCAGGACGCGGGCGGCGTACTGCATGACGAGCAAATCCTGCAAAGCCTTCAGCAACGCGCCGCCAGCTTCGGCTCGGCGCTGCGCATCCGCTGGCGTTTGCCGTTCGGCCTGCGCGAGCTGATTACCGCGTTTTACACCCTCAGTAGCGGCGTCTTTTCGCGCGAGGCGCTGGTGCTCAATCTGGTGTGCCTGTTACTACGCCAACGCAGCAATCAATCAGCCAAAGAGTTACGTGACGAACGCTGCGTACGCTTATTGCGCTTGGATCTCAGCCTGCTGGAGCGCATCCCCAAGCTGTAGATGCCCACTGAGGCGCTAGCTGAGAACAGGCGATTTGATTGCGCTGACGGTCTCACTCAGCTCCAGTAGCAGACCGGTAATTTGCTCGGCGCTCATGTTGAACGGATCAAAGCGGTCGCTGGCCGAATACTTGAGAAACAGCTCGCGGTTGGTCTGCTTGGCCCCGGCCCAACCCATGCTCCAGTTGCTGTAACGGCGCATGCTGATTTCGGCGTAGTCGAGGATGGTCAACTCCTTGTGCCGGGTGTCATCGGCCAGGCGGTTGTACAAGGCATTAACCTCGGTCCGCGGGCCTTCCAGTGCCTGCAGAAAGATATCGGCGTTGCAGCAGAGAATCCCGGTCAGGCCTTTACGCGGGTTGTTACGCTGCGAACTGTCGAGAATTTCGCGAATCAGCTCAGCAGACACGCTGTGACTGGCTCGGCTGGCATAGGTGAGGCGGACAAGCATGGTGATCTCCTTTATTGAATTAACGTGGCAACAGGGTTCGAGCAAAAATCAACGTGCCGACACCCCAGGCGGCGTTAACCAGAAAGCCGATCAGAAAACGCCCCGGCAGCTTCACCGGATCAAAGCCCATCCCCTTGAGTGGAAACACCACCAGCAAAGCGACGGTGGTCAGGGCGATACCGCCAAACAACAGGGCCTTGAGCCAAGGTTGTGGGGTGCCTGCCTGCCAGCGCAGCACCAGCAGCATTACTACCGCCCAGAGCCCACCCCAGAAGGATGCCGAAAGTAACGCGGGCACCCCAAAGGGCGCCGTGGGGCTCAGGTTGAACGGCGCAAACGGCACCACTGCCAATGCATGCAGCAAGCCCAACACAGGCTGGTGAAAAAACGGCACGGCCAGAAAGCCCGCGAGAAAAAACAGACTCAAACGCAACATCGGTAATCCCCAGGCTAACGACTGTTAGCGGATATTGCCTTATTTGTATAAGATCCGTACAACTAATTGCACGGCATTCTTCTATCCAGCTGTGTAACAAAACCCCGCGTGCACTCTCTATAGTGGCGACATCAAGGCTGAGCCTTTTCAGCCCGCCGCGCCCACCCGGCGCGCCCGTATTAAAGGAGCCAACTGTGCACGCCATGCTGCCCTTGCTCGACCAACTGGCTTTTCCGGCAATCCGCCGGGGGCCATTGGAAGCGCTGCAGATCAACCTGACCTACCGCTGCAACCAGCGCTGCCTGCATTGCCATGTGAATGCCGGGCCGACGCGCACCGAGGAAATGACCGACGAAAGCCTGGCGTTATTGCATCAAGTCATCGATGCACACCCGGTGCAAACCTTGGACCTCACCGGCGGCGCACCGGAAATGCACCCACGCTTTCGCGAAATAGTTGTACATGCACGCCGTGAAGGGTTGCGGGTGATCGACCGCTGCAACCTGACCATCCTAAGTGAACCGGGCTATGAAGACCTGGCGCAGTTTCTCGCCGAGCAAGGCGTGGAAGTCAGCGCCTCATTGCCCTGCTACTCAAGGGATAACGTCGACAAACAGCGCGGCGATGGCGTGTTTGAAGCCAGCATCAACGGTCTGCAGCAACTCAACGCGCTCGGTTACGGCAAGCCCGGCAGTGGCCTGATCCTTAACCTGGTGTACAACCCGCAAGGTCCAAGCCTGCCGCCACCGCAGCAAGGCCTTGAGGCCGACTACAAGCAGCACCTGGCTGAGGACTTCGGCATCGTCTTTAACCACCTGCTGACCATCACCAATCAGCCGATTGCACGCTTTGGCAGCACCCTGGTCAGCAAGGGCCAGTTCAACAATTACATGCAATTGCTGCGCGACAGTTATCGCCCGGAAAACCTCGACGCGCTGATGTGCCGCTCGCTGGTCAGCGTCGACTGGCAGGGTTATCTGTACGACTGCGATTTCAACCAGATGCTCGATCTGCCACTGCCCTTGCAGGGCCAGTTGATTGGTCGCCAGCGCGCGCATTTGCGTGATCTGCTCGGCGCCACACTCGACGGCAACCCGATTGTTACCCGCGACCATTGCTACGCCTGCACCGCCGGACAGGGTTCCAGCTGCGGCGGCGCATTAAATGAATAAGCTTGGAGTGGACCTATGAGCAGCACGGTCGGGCTGTTTTTCTGGGGGTTTCTGCTGGTGTATGGCGTGCTGATGGTGGCGCTGTCGCCGCGTGCCGTGACCCTCGGCGGCTTCTTTAATGGCGAAGACAATCAGGGCCGCAGTGCAGCGCCCTGGTTGCTCACTTCAAGCATTTTTATCAGCTGGATCTTCGCCAAGTCGGTGACCAACGCCGCCAATCTGGGGGCCAGTTACGGCCTGGTCGGCGGCCTGGCCTACGCTATGTATTGGCTGTCGATTCCGCTCACCGGCTTCGTCATCTACCGTCTGCGCCGGCGTTATGCCGCCACCGGGCTGGTGAGTTTTCTCAGCAGCCATTACGGCCGTGGCGCGGCGCTGGCGTTTTCTGCCGCCATTCTGATCCGCCTGTTTAACGAGGTATGGAGCAACACCGCCGTGGTTGGCGGTTATTACGGCGACGCCGGCAGCCTTGAGTTTATCGGCGCGGCTCTGCTGTTTACCGCCGTGACCCTGGCCTACAGCCTGCGCGGCGGCCTGCGTAGCTCGATCCTTACCGATGCAGCGCAGGCGGCGATCTTTATCGTCGCGCTGGTCTGGGTGCTCGGCTTGGTGCTGCCACAGCACTCGCCCAGCGAGCTGGCCAGCACCAGCCACTGGGCGCTGAACGCCGGCGTCGACCTGCTGTTGGTCGCCGGCCTGCAAGCCTTTAGCTATGGCTTCCATGACCCGGTACTGACGGATCGCGGCTTTATCAGCGAAGAGAAAACCATGCGCCGCTCCTTTGTGATTGCCGGGGTTCTGGGCTTTATCGCCATCCTCGCCTTCAGCCTGATCGGCGTGCATGCGCAGCTCACTGGTTTAGCGGCCTCGGACAACGTGCCCGCTGCCCTGGCCAAGACTATGGGCATCGGCGCGTTGATGGTGATGACCGTGGTGATGGTCTCTGCCGCGGGCTCAACCCTGGACTCAACCTTCTCCAGCCTGGCCAAGTTGGCCGGGCGTGAGCTGCCTAAGTTGGCCGGTCGCGACTTGGGGCAGAAGGCCATCGGCGTCGGCATGGCCGTCATGGTGGTCTTCGCCTTGCTCGGCAACCTGCCGATGATCGCCGGCACCGACATTCTCAAGGCCACCACCATCAGCGGCACCATGGTCATCGGCCTGGCGCCGGTGTTTATCCTGCATGGCCTGACCACACCAACCCGGCTGGGCTTTCACCTGAGTTTCTGGACCGGACTAGGCTTGGGCGTCGCCCTGACGCTGGGCTGGATCCCACAAACCTGGGCCATCGGCGACGGTAAATACGCCCTACTACTCGGCACTAACCTGTATGGCCTGGGCCTGTGTGTGCTGGGCTATCTGGTTCCCGGCTGGCTGCGCGCCGGTCAACGAGGCGCAGCCTGATGCGCGCTGGCCGCGATTGCCCGCTGGATTACCGCCTGGCACCTGAGGCCTTTAGCGGCGAGCCGCTGTTCGACTGCCAAGTGCTGTATGTCGTCGGCGGCCTGTATGGCAACCGTCAGGCCTTGGCAGCGCTGCAACGGCGCCTGGCGGCCGAACCCAATGCCCGGGTGGTGTTCAACGGCGATGCCCACTGGTTTGACCGCGACCCGCAAATTTTCCAGCAGATTGAAGAAGGGCTGAGCGTACACCTGACCCTGCGCGGTAATGTCGAAACCGAGCTGGGCCGCGCCGACGACAGCGGTGCCGGCTGCGGCTGCGCCTACCCGATGAACGTGGACGACCAAGTAGTCGAACGTTCCAATGCCATTCAGCAGGTGCTAAATGGCACCGTGCAAAGCTTGCCCGGTATGGCCGAGCGCTTGGCTGCGCGCCCGAGTACAGCGCTGGTCAGCGTCGGCGGGCAACGCATCGCCATCAGCCATGGCGATGAGCAGTCCCTGGCCGGCTGGAATTGCTCGCGCGAGGCACTGAGTGAACCGGCCCGCCAACAGCAGCTTGATGCCTGGCTACACGCACAGAACATTCGCGTATTGGCCACCAGCCATAGCTGCGCCGCCGTCGCGCTGAACCTTAAGCATGGCGCGTTGGTCAATAACGGCGCGGCCGGCCTGCCCAACTTCGCCGGCGGTCGCTATGGCCTGCTCAGCCGCATCGCCACCACGCCACACCCGGCGGCGCTGTATCGCTGCCAACGCGACGGATTGTTTATCGAGGCCCTGCCGCTGAACTACGACCACGCTGCCTTTCTCGCCGACTTCGACCGCCAGTGGCCCGCCCACAGCCCGGCGGCGCAGTCCTATCGCTCACGTATTCTTGGCACTGTGGCGGATCAACCGTCGCAGGCCCTGCTGGCCGGTTTTAGCCTGTGCCAAAGCCTCTGCGCCCTGGAGGCGCTGACTGATGAATAGCCGCAAAATCGCCCTGATGGGCTTGATCCTCGCATTGCTCGGCAGTTTTTTTGTCTTCGACATTGGCCAGTACCTCAACCTTGAGGCGCTGAAAGCGCAGCAAGTTGCACTCAACACCCAGGTCGCCGAGCAGCCCTGGCTGGCGGCGGGGCTGTTCTTTCTCGCCTATGTCGCGGTCACGGCACTTTCCTTACCCGGCGCGGCGCTGATGACCTTGCTCGGCGGGGCGCTGTTCGGGTTGATCGAAGGCTTCGTGCTGATTTCCTTTGCCTCCACGTTGGGCGCGAGCCTGGCCATGCTCAGCAGCCGCTTTCTGCTGCGTGACTGGGTGCAGAGCCGCTTCGGCAAACGCCTGGCGAGCATCGATGCCGGGGTCGAGCGGGAAGGGGCGTTCTACCTGTTCGCCCTGCGTCTGGTGCCACTGTTTCCGTTCTTCCTGATCAACCTGGCCATGGGCCTGACCCGCCTGCCGCTGCGCACCTATTGGTGGGTCAGCCAGCTCGGCATGCTGCCCGGCACCCTGGTGTACGTGAATGCCGGGCGTGAGCTGGGCCAGCTGGAGTCGTTGTCCGGCATCCTCTCGCCAGGGCTGCTCGGCGCCTTTGTGCTGCTCGGGGTGTTCCCGCTGATTGCACGCAAACTGCTCGGGCTGATCCAGGCGCGTCGGGTGTATGCCGGCTGGCACAAACCCAAGACCTTCGACCGCAACCTGGTGGTGATTGGTGCCGGCGCCGGTGGCCTGGTCAGCGCCTATATCGCCGCGGCGGTGAAGGCCAAGGTCAGCTTGATCGAAAAACACCAAATGGGCGGCGACTGCCTCAACACCGGCTGCGTACCCTCCAAGGCGCTGCTGCGCTCGGCCAAACTGGCCAACGAACTGAAAAAGGGTGAAGCCCTGGGCTTTACCGGCGTGCAGGGCCAGGTGGATTTCCCAGCCGTGATGCAGCGCATCCAGCGGGTGATCGCCGACATCGAGCCGCATGACTCGGTGGAGCGCTACACCGGCCTGGGCGTCGAAGTGATTGAGGGTGAAGCGAAGATCCTTTCGCCCTGGACCGTCGAGGTCAATGGCCAAACCCTGAGCAGCCGCAACCTGATCATCGCCGCCGGCGCGCGGCCGTTCGTGCCCGATATTCCTGGCCTTGAGCAGGTGCAGGCTTACACCTCCGACACCATCTGGACCCTGCGCCAGCAGCCGCGCTGGCTGCTGGTGTTGGGCGGCGGGCCGATTGGTTGCGAACTCTCGCAGGCCTTCCAACGCCTTGGCAGCCAAGTGATTCAAGTGGAACGCGGTGGCCGCCTGCTGCCCCGTGAAGACGCCAACGCCAGCGAAGCGGTAATGGCCAGCCTGCGTGCCGACGGCGTCGACCTGCGCCTGGGTCATCAGGCCGAGCGCTTTGAAGTGGTCGACGGCGAAACCCGCATGATCGCCCGCAACCTGGACACCGGCGAACCGGTGACCATCGCCTTCGACTGCCTGCTGCTGGCCCTCGGCCGTAAAGCTAATGTCAGCGGCTACGGGGCTGAGGAGCTAGGCCTGACGCTGCGCGACAATGGCACGTTGGAGACTGACGAATACCTGGCCACGCGCTTCCCCAATATATTTGCGGTGGGCGATGTCACCGGGCCGTATCAGTTCACCCACGTGGCGGCCCACCAAGCCTGGTACGCGGCGGTCAACGCGCTGTTTGCCGGTTTTAAACGCTTTAAGGCCGATTACCGGGTGATTCCGCACTGCACCTTCACTGACCCGGAAGTGGCCCGTGTTGGCCTCAGTGAGGGCGAAGCCCAGGCGCAAAACGTCGCCTATGAAATAACCCGCTACGGCATCGACGACCTCGACCGCGCCATCGCCGACGAAGCCGCCCATGGTTATGTGCAGGTGCTGACCGCGCCCGGAAAAGACCGCATTCTCGGCGTGACCATCGTTGGCGAGCACGCCGGTGAGCTGCTCACCGAATACGTGCTGGCGATGAAGTACAACCTGGGCCTGAACAAGATTCTCGGCACCATCCACAGCTACCCGACCATGAGTGAGGCGAACAAGTACGCCGCCGGCGAATGGAAACGCGCCCATGCCCCGCAAGGGCTGCTGCGGTTGGTCGAGCGCTTCCACACCTGGCGGCGCAGCTGATGCGCGCGTTAGTGCTGGGGCTCATCCTCGCCGCACCGCTGGCCCAGGCGCAGAATCTGCTGACGCCCTGGACAGCAGGCCCGCCGGCCGCTGCATGGTCGACGCCGTGGAAGCTGGCGGACATTCCCAAACTCAAGCCATCGCAGCGCACGCTGGTCGAGCTGGACGGCCAATCTGTCTTACGTATCAAGGCCGATGCGGCTGCCGGCGGGCTGTTACATCCGCTCGATCTACCTGGCGATCAGCTCTGGCAGCTGAGCTGGCAATGGCGCACCGAACAGCGTCTGGATCAGGCCCGTTTCGCCACCCGCGAAGGCGATGACTACGCCGCACGGGTGTATGTGTTGCTGGATTACCCAATGGACTCGCTGAGTTTTGTCACCCGGCAAAAGCTGCGGCTGGCGCGGACTTTCTTCGACCCCGACTTGCCGGCGGCGACCCTTAGCTACGTCTGGGATAACCGTGAAGCCCCCGGCAGCCATGCCCGCAGCGCCTACACCGAAACGGTGGAAATGCGCGTGCTGCGCGGACCTGAAGCCGCGCTGGGTGAGTGGCTGACGGAGTCCCGCGATCTACGCGCCGACGCCACTGCCGCCTTCGGCAGCGCACCACGCAAGATCCTCGGCGTGGTGTTCGCTGCCGACAGCGACAACACCGGCGAAAGCGTGACCAGTTATTTCGCCGCACCACAAATACGCAAGCTGCCCTGACAACAGCGCGGGTAAGTCTTTACCATGCAGCCACTGTCAGACACCCAACCTATGGAAGCTTGGCGTGACTCATCACTATGACCTGCTATTAATCGGCGCCGGCCACGCTCACCTCGGGGTGTTGCAGCGCTGGGCCTTGGTCGAACGGCCGCCGGGGCGGATCGCCCTGCTGAGTGCCGGACCGGTGGCCTGGTATTCCGGCATGTTGCCTGGGCTGCTGGCCGGCCGACATAGCGCTGCTGATTGCCAGGTAGAGCTGCAAGCCTTGTGTCGCGCGGCCAAGGTTGAGCTGATCATCAGCCCGGTGGAAAGCTTGTCCGCGGCCCAGCAGCAGGTGCAGCTTGATGATGGCCGCACCCTCGACGCCAGCTGGTTATCGCTAAACGTCGGCGCGCAGATCAGCGCACCGCCGCAGCAGGGCGAGGCCATGCAGCTGCTGGCCGTCAAACCCTTCGATAAATTCCTGGCCGGTTGGCAGCAGTGGCAGGCCACGCCTCAGCCCATGGCCATACTCGGTGGCGGTGCGGCGGGGGTCGAGTTGGCCCTGGCGTTGGCCGATAAAGTGCCGCACCTGTCCCTGTTTTGCGCCGGCCATCTGCTCGATGGTTTATCCCCTGGGCTGCGTTTGCGCGCACTCGGCCACTTGCGCCAACACCGCGTAGAAGTGCGCGAGGATTGCCCAATCAGCCGCATCGAGAACGACTGCCTGCTCAGCGCTAATGCGCCGGTCTGGCGCGGCCAGCGGTTATTGCTGGCCAGCGGTGCCAAGGCCTTTGCCTGGCCACAGCACAGCGGCCTGGGCTGCGATGAGCGCGGCTTTGTGCTGATTGCCCCCACCCTGCAGAGCTACACCCACCCAACTATTTTTGCCGTAGGCGACTGCGCCAGCCTGCCCGGTGCACGCAAGAGCGGGGTCTATGCGGTGCGCCAAGGTCCGGTGCTGGCCACCAACCTGAGTGCGGCGCTGCGCGGTTTGCCGCTCAAACGCTACCGCCCACAGCGGCAGAGCCTGGCCCTGCTGGCCACCGGTGACGGCGGTGCCCTGCTGGACTGGCACGGCTACAGCGCCGGCGGGCAACTCTATGGCCGCTGGAAAGATTTTCTTGATAAGGGTTTTATCCAGCGTCATCGTTTTTAACCGCTCGGCGCTCTAGCCCCGCGGGGTTAACCAAACGCTAAGTGACTAACCCACCTGCGACCAAAGTGTCATGGCCGAATACGCCCATGGCTGCTCGAATCAACCTCTCAGTAAAGGTTGGCCGCAGGGAACGTCACCCACTATGGTCTATAGAATTGTCGACAGCGGCCGATTGCCTAAGCAGGCATACCCGGCTGCACGCACCCAGGTTCCAGCAGGCATGGCCCGCCCACTGCATAGCGGCGCGCCACAGGCCGTTTCTGGTCTTACTTGGGCCAGAATAAGAATAATGAGGTTTGTCATGCGCTCCGCGTTTATTACCTATCCCAAGGCTTGCCTGCTGCACGCCATTGGGCTGGCCGGACTAATGGCGGCCTATCAACAGGTCCAACTGCCCTGGTTTGTCAGCATTCCGTCGTTCCTACTGTTGGCACTCTGGCCCTGGCTCGGGCCCTGGCAGCGTCAACATCAAGAGCCGCTGGCGCAGGCCAATCCGCAGCATCCATCATTCAACGACCTCAGCCAGAGCCTGTCGCGGCAAACCTGCCACAACGCCCTGGCCGCTGCCGAAGTGGCCCATGCGGCGCAGCAACTGGCCGGCAAGCTGCACTCGCAGCTCAGCGCTACCGAGCAGATCAATCAGGCTGCCGAGGCGATTACCCACACCGAGCAGGACAACGCTCAGCGCGCCGAGCAAACCCTGCTGGCCGCACAAAACGTGCGCCAGAACAGCGCCAGCGGGCAGCACGCACTGCGTGAAGCCATCGAGGCCATGCAGCAGTTGAGCGCGCAGACGGCGACCAGCCGCGAGCTGATCGACGGCCTCAGCAGCCGCACCGAACAGATCGAGAAAGTCACCCAAGTAATCCAGTCCATCGCCAGCCAGACCAACCTGCTGGCGCTCAATGCGGCCATCGAAGCGGCCCGCGCCGGTGAGCTCGGCCGCGGTTTTGCCGTGGTCGCCGATGAAGTGCGCAACCTGGCCGGGCGCACCAGCAGCGCCACCGAGGAGGTCGCGCAGATCGTCGGCGATATCCGCCAGCAAAGCGCTGCCGTGGTCAGCCACATGCAACAACAAGCCGAACAGCTCACCCAGGCGGCGCAACAGGTCGAGCACACCGGCGAACAATTGCAGGGGATTGCCGAGCTGGCCGAGGATGTCGAAGCCCAGGTTGGGCAGATCGACAGCGGCACCCGGCATAACCACGAACGCCTGGCCGAACTGTCAGTCGCCGTTGGCCAATTGCGCGGCGATGTCGACGACAGCGAAGGGCAAACCCGCCAACTCAGTAACGCTGCCGAGCGCCTGGTCGGCCAGGCGGAAAGCATCAGCGAGCAACTCGCCGAAGTCGGCCTGGACGATTATCACCAGCGTATTTTTGATCTGGCGCGCAACGCCGCCGCGCAGATTGCCGCGCAGTTCGAAAGCGACATGCAGGCGGGCCGGGTCAGCGTCAGCGACCTGTTCGACCGCCACTACCAACCGATTGCCGGCAGCGTCCCAGCCAAATACAGCACCCGCTTCGACCGCTATGCCGATCAGGTGCTGCCGACCATTCAGGAGCCGCTGCTCAGCCAGCATGAAGGCCTGGTGTTCGCCATCGCCTGTACCCCGCAAGGCTATGTACCGACCCATAACAACGCCTATATGGACTCTCCCCACAAGTAGTGAGCAAAGCTTTCCTAACCCTGTCGTCAGCGCGGTTGCATTCGTATATCCGGCCTGTTTTGGGCTTTACTGCCCTGGCCACTCTGTAGTTCGCGCAGCGGGG
>Ga0181597_10006182_pt1 | contig 11237 bp, 11 predicted proteins | sample 041ome_5_FD_148647 | JGI IMG/M metagenome (GOLD analysis project Ga0181597, IMG submission 148647) | Coastal salt marsh microbial communities from the Groves Creek Marsh, Skidaway Island, Georgia - 041403US metaG (spades assembly) | ecosystem: Environmental > Aquatic > Marine > Intertidal zone... | reverse complement strand
CAACAGTAAGCTGATGTCCAACTTCAATGGTGACCGCAGGTTATTCCGGGAAGTTTTGCAGAGCAATGGACAGTCTCCACTGGAGTACAAGGAGCAACTGAAGGAAGATATCGTACACATGCACATGCTTGCCCAGAGAAAAAGGACCAGTGATGAAATAAGCCCACAAAGCGTGGAGGACTACTACAACCAAAACCGTAAAGACTTTGTGACGGAAAAAAGAATCAGGCTGAGTGAAATTGTCATCACCCAAGGTGAGGACAATTCTGCAAACACGGCCGAGGCCTTGGCCAATTCCTTACACTCCTCGATTCTTAGTGGTACAAATTTTGAGCAGGTTGCGACTCAAAATGGGCAAAGCCCTTTTCGGGAAAAGGCTGGCGACTGGGGGGTGTTTGTTTCAGTCGATGAGATCCGGAATCCCAAGCTCAAAGAGGTTTCCTTTTCTCTGAAAAAAGGAGAGGTTTCCAAACCTTTCAAGGTTCGCCTATTAGAGAAAAAAACTGACGGGTCTGTCGCTCCTTCCGGTAAGTCTGCATGGTATATACTGAAAGTTTCTGAGATCGAAAAACCAAGACAATTGCCCATGGATGAGGTTCGTTCGGAAATTGAAAAAGCGATCGCGAACAAGCTGGAACAAAATGAACAGCGAAAATGGCTGGCACGGCAAAAGCGGGATGCTTATGTCGATGTCAGGCTACCTGCTCAATAAAGTTTCTTGAACGGGCATGACGAATAATCATGCAGGTACAAGGTTATCCTTAAAAGACCTTCCTCCGGATGAGCGCCCCCAGGAAAGGCTTGAAAAACATGGCCCCGGGCCTTTGGCAGATCGTGAACTCCTGGCCTTACTGCTCCGGTCTGGTACAACCAAGCACGATGTCCTGACCTTAGCAGACAGCATTATTCGGGAGTCTGGCAATCTTGCCGGGCTTGCACGGTGGGATGTTTCAGACTTTCAGAAAATCCCAGGCATAGGAAAAGTAAAAGCCCTCCAATTGTCAGTCGCTATAGAGATTGCCCAAAGAATTGCTCTTGGACAAAAGGGGAAGAACGAACCGATCGATGCCCCTGAAAAAGTATGGAAACTCCTTTACCCTAAAGCAATTTCAGCATCCGTTGAAAAGGTGTGGGTCATATGCCTCGACCGAAAAAACCGCCCCGTCCGTACCGAAGAAATTTCTTCAGGTACCGCCACGGGAAGTTTGGTTCATCCAAGGGAAGTATTTCGTCCTGCGATAAGGTGGGGAGCAACCGCAATCATTGTTGCCCACAACCACCCAAGTGGCGACCCGAGCCCAAGCTCCAGTGACCTAATGGTGACAAGGAAAATGTCAGAAGCTTCTCAATGCCTCGACATTGATTTTCATGACCATGTTATTATTGGCGACCCTGCAAGGTGCCCGAATCGCAATGGGTATTACAGCTTTTCAGATAACGGCCTGATCTGAGGCATTCTATTTTCGCTTACCTGGACAATGCAAGGATTCGCACGCTCCACCGGTTAACCGAAAAAGACAGACGGCAGGGCTGATCATGTAGAGGATGTTCGCCCGTACTAAAAGTGGTAGAGCCGGCAGCCCCCTGGCCGCTGTAAGAAGGAGAATCAGTATCGAGTATAACCTGCCATTCTCCGGGGTGCGGGCACCCCCAGTCACGATGCTGTAAATGATCAGAAAAATTACAGGCTACCAGGAGGGTGTCTGTAGCATAGTTGCCGTATTTTATAAAACTGAGTGTTTGCCCCGGTTCATCGTTACAGTCCACCCACCTGAACTTATCCTCACGATGGTCCACTGATGCCCAAGTGGGATGTTCCCGGTAGAGGCAATTCAGGTCAGAAATTAATTGTTTAAGTCCTTGGTGGTTGGGGAAGTCGAGCAATGCCCAGTCGATTTCACCTTCGAAATCCCACTCGGTCCACTGGCCAAACTCACAGCCCATAAAAAGGGTCTTTTTGCCAGGCCATAACCACTGAAGGGCAAAAAGAGCACGCAGGTTCGCTATTCTATCCTCCTCGTAAGGCAGGCTCATTTTATTAACCAAAGACCCTTTGCCATGAACCACTTCATCATGTGAAAACGCCTGAACGAAATTTTCAGTAAACTGGTAAATCGCACCAAAGGTTAATTTATTGTGCTCATACCGCCTGTAAATTGGATCCGTAGCAAAATAATCGAGCACATCATGCATCCACCCCATATTCCATTTAAAGTCAAACCCGAGCCCGCCGGTGTAAGGAGGGTTGGTTATTTGAGGAAAAGAAGTCGATTCCTCAGCTATGCTTAAAACATTTGGAAATTCCTCATGAATGGAGTGGTTAAATTGTTTTAAAAATTCAATCGCCTCGAGGTTTTCATTGCCCCCATATTTATTCGAGCACCACTCACCATCTTTTCTTGCATAATCAAGGTAGAGCATAGAAGCAACGGCATCGACACGAAAGCCATCAATCCCAAAGCGGCTCAACCAGGCAACCGCACTGCCAATTAAGAAACTGCGAACTTCTGCCCGCCCATAATTAAAGCAAAGCGTACCCCATTCTGCATGCTTTCCCATCTTTGGGTCTTCGTGCTCAAAAAGACAGGTGCCATCAAACCTTGAGAGTGCAAACTCATCAGCTGGAAAGTGTGCAGGCACCCAGTCCATGATCACACCAATGCCAGATTGCTGAAGGCTTTCCACTAAAATAGAGAAATCCTCCGGCGATCCAAAACGATGAGTGGGTGCATAATACCCGCTCACCTGGTATCCCCAGCTTGCACCAAATGGAAACTCACTCAGGGGCATAAATTCGACCTGTGTAAAACCAAGTGAATTGATATATTTGGGCAAAGTATCAGCTAATTCCAAATAACTTAAAGGCTTGCCCGTGGACGAATTGTGACGCCATGAGCCCAAGTGCATCTCGTAGATTGATATGGGCAATTCCGAAGCATTCGTTTTTGGCGCGGGCAGACCAGACTTCCTTGTGATTGATCGATCGCAAACTATGGACGCATTGCCGGGCAATGGCTCGAAGCACCAACCGAACGGATCTGTTTTTTCTCTTAGGTGCCCATCTGCTCCTAAGACCCGGAATTTATACTTATCTCCGACTTTTGCCCACGGCACGAATATTTCCCAGCAACCTGAACTCCCCAGGCAACGCATCGGTAAGGATGCGGGGTTCCAATGATTAAAATCGCCCACTAAATGAATGGACTGAGCGGAGGGTGCCCAAACCGTGAAACAAACCCCATCCACTGCAGATAAGGTTCGGGGAATTGCTCCTAGCTTCTCAAAGGGTTTCCGATCCCACCCCTGATTAAAAGCGGTAAGGTCATCATTGGTAACTCCTGGTAAAAAAGAATAGGGGTCAATCCATGACCGAGCACCTTCTTTGTAAAGAGAATGAAATAAATAGGGAAAGGGTTCGGATAGGCTTGAGATAACAAGCTCAAAAAATCCGTCCTCATTAATTTTCTGCATCGAGTTCGTTTTGCCCGTCTCTAAATTTTCAAGGGTAATGGAGCACGCACTCGGATCCCATGCACGAACCACTACTCCTTTCCCTTTGCCAAGAGAGTGGATGCCGAGCAAGTGGTGAGGGTCATGCGTGGCACCACTAATTATGCTTTTGATTTCTCGATCCGTTATTATCACGTCGTAATAACTTAGAGTCGTGCGAATGAAAAAAAGCAAGATTGATTCACTCAAATTTATTACACTTGTACCTTTGGTTGAATGTTACATCTTTTGGTGGGTGATTTCTTTTTGTTCCTCCAAAAACTTTTTACTTTCAATTCTTGGTCTCTGTATGCTGCAACAGGGCATTTATGGTAATTCCGATTTGATTCTCGAATCGGACCAACCCATTTCTCTCTCTGATGGAAACAAGACAATTCTTGCCCGGGGCAATGCATCCTTGAAGGGAGAAGACTTTTTAGTCTTGGCAGATGAAATCAGCTGGAGCCGTGAAAGCGGGGATGCTTTTGCTTCCGGTAAAGTATCGGTAACGAAAGGAAGCTCCCGCATTTTAGCCGATTACCTGCACTTAAACACTGGCACCGGTGATTACATCGCCAGGAATGCTCGCGGAGGTACCCCTCCAAGGTATTTTCTTGCCGAGAAACTGGAAAATAATGGCAGTGTAGAAACCTACAGCAATGGCACCCTGTATATGTCTGAACCTGGTCTTTTTGAGCCCAACATAAGAGCTAAAAAATACACTGTAGATTCCAACCAATCTACTTTTACTATTTCGCCCTCCCAAGTTCGAATCGGTAATATTATAATTGGCATACTTCCCGGTTTTAGCGGGAAAAAGAGGAGTGGTCTTGGAGGAATAAGTTCAGCCATCAAGACCGGGAAGGATGGAACCCTTGGTTGGTATGCAGAAGCGGGTTTCGAGTATCGATGGGAAGATCTTTCTGCTGGGGCAGATCTTACTTATTACCAGGACCGCGGATGGTTTCTCTCTCCACGGATAGCTCATTCTAAAACTTTAGAAGAAGGTTATATCAACTCCCAACTAAAAGGTGGGTGGGTTAAAGATACCGCTTCCTACCGAGGTAAAGATTCACGTAATTCGCCCATCAAACAACACCGAGGATATGCTCATTTCACCAACTTGTCACGATTTTCGAATGACATTAGGTCATCGACAGTGGTTGAATGGGAAAGCGATTCGGAAGTGATTCGTGATTTCCGCAGGCAACAGTTTTATTCGAACCAATGGAACCAAAGTCATAACGAAATAAGCTACGAGGGCAATGGTTACACGGTGTCAGTTTTTACAAGATGGCAGACCAATTCCCACGAATCCATCGTTGAGCAGTTACCTCTTTTTTCCATGGATGCCGGGCCCATCAACCAATGGAATGTTTATCACTCTGGCACATTGAGTTACGGCAGCCTGATTAAAAGGGATGAATTTGGCTTAAGAGAACCTTCCATTGAAAGGATGAACCTGGGGTATAAAGTTGAAAAACCTCTGGCTTTAGCCAAAGGCTTAACCTTAAACCCATCGGTTGCCTTGCTTCATCAGGACTACCGGTTATCAACAGGTTCAGTCAACCGCTCGTTTGGGGAGTACGGCCTCGATCTTCATGCGAATTCTTACCAGGAAATTCCCTACTCAAATAAGCTCTGGGAAATTGACCGGATGCTTCATGTCATGAAAACATCGATTAGTTTTCGGGCGACCGAAGAAATAAGCAGCAAAAACCCAGAAAGAGTTCCGGTGATCAATGCACTGGTTGAAGACCTCAACCTAGCCCCTCTCGATATATTGGATCACAAAGACAGCGAAATAATTAGTGAAAAACAGCTGGTCCGTTTCGGGTGGGAAAATAGCATCCTGGCAAAATGGGACGACCAAAGCCGAAAACTGCTCTCAATGCGTACTTATTACGATTTGTACAATTCAAAAACAACCAGCCAAGAGGACGCGGATTTCCTGTATGCAGATTTATCAATCCACCCAATCTATTGGCTTAGTTTAAACCTTCGTCACAAAGTTGATCTTAATTCCGGTAAGAATTACCGAAAATCATATGGTATTAGCTTAAAAGACGGGAGGTTTCAGGGGGCCAGCCTGACCTACCTCAGCTACCTGGATTTCAATAATTACACCTACCTCTCAGGATGGAAAAGATTCAATGAGAAACTATACGGTTCCTTAGGTGCACTTTATGACTTGGACCAGAATTTCCTTACTTATTGGAACGGAAGACTGGAGTACAGGACGGGAAGCAGTTGGGTGTGGGATTTCACAATGACCCAACGAAAGGGCACCAGTAGGGAGAATCACACTGAATTTAGCATCGGTCTTAGTTTAAGTGGTTTTAAGCTGAACCGACTCACCCAACCAGATGGTCTTAGCTCCCTTTACGCTATGTAAGGTTGACTATTGGATTCTTTTGCAAATAAATTAAGTGTATGAACTCAAGACCATTTCATCCTCAAATTCCTTATAAAGACCCAAAAGTAATGGCTCACTTACTTGGTCTTGGCCTGGATTGTACCGATGGTCACAAGCGGATTACGCAGGCAGACAAGTTCTCAATCCTTGGCGGTTCAGATGAAACCCATGGCAGGATGACCGAAACTTTGCTCAAAACCATGGAGGACCTATCCATCAAAGGTAAAGTACTCGAGGAGGCATCGCCTGACGAATTGTCTGACATGATCGCCAAGAATACACCTGATTCCTGAAACACAAGTTCATGGCTTCGCCTCCACCACCTCAACCCAACCCAAGCCTTAAGCTCAAGGTTCCAGGGGCCCCCACCCCACCAGCACCTGGTGCTCCTAAGCTTAAGGTCCCCAGTCCTCTTCCCTCTGCTCAAGCAGCAAGACCAGTGCCGGTTGCTCCTGCACCTGCACTTGGTGCAATGCCCGCACCTGCCCCCGCCCTTGGTGCTCCTCCTGTCCCTGTATCTCCTGCGACACCGCCACCTGCAATTACCGCCCCACCGCCTACTGGCGGTGCCCCATCTGCTCCGCAGATGCCATCTCCGCCCACAGTTCCTTCGGGGCCTGAAACTCCCGAAGGTGCGGATGATGCTGGTGAGCAACCTCAAAAATCCAAAAAGAAAACCAAGAAGAAGGAATCGCTGAAAAAGGCTGCTGACAGCAATACAGCCCCTAAGCCCAGTATTATACTTTTGCTCCTGGATATCCTTGTTTTTGGCGGAGCCGTCACTTTGAGCGTTTTGATTTTTCTAAAATAACTACAACATAATGAGCGATATTATAAATCTTAACAAAGATAGCTTTGAGAAAGCTGTTTCTCCGACTGAAAAGACAACTTTAGTTGATTTCTGGGCTCCTTGGTGCGGCCCATGTAAAGCATTGGGTCCAATCCTTGAAGAGTTGAACACGGAAATGGGAGATCAAGTTAACATTTACAAAGTCAATGTGGACGAAAACACAGACCTGGCTCAGGAGCATGGCGTTCAGTCAATCCCAACAATTCTTGTTTTTAAAAATGGATCAATATCCCAAACCATAGTCGGCATAAAGACTAAAGAAGAACTGGTTGATATTGTAAATTCCTGATTATCTACTTTCTAGGATTTGTTCCACCACAAATCCTGCAGTCCGTACCTGTGGGCCTTCTGCTATACTCTCCTCTTCCTCTTTCATAAAAGGAGCATTCCGGGCGGTGAATCTTATTGAATGATGTCACCCAAAACTTGATGCCACCTGAAAAGGGGTTTTGACCTATCATCGATTTTAATAAAGGCGTAGGCACCGATTTATCCTTTGCTTCATTAGAATAAACACCTCCGTGCATCCAGATTCCAAGATTCTGCCTTTTTGCTTTAATTTGAGCAATCACGAATGCTCCATGCCTGCTGGTCTCTAGTTCGTTGTGCCATCCCAATCCCTGCTCTATGGCTAACTTGGAAAAGTTTTGGGCAGTCTCGTTATTAAGAATATTAACAACCTTATAGTTTTCGTTATCAAATTCCTTCTGAACCGAAAGGCTAAGATTGGAATCCAATAACATCTCTTCGGTAAAAGAAATGGCCTCTTCATAACCTGGTTTCCCCCGAGGTGGGAAACCAACCCCCCAAGCCCTCATTCGCACTATGTAAATGTTTGACTGGTAATCAAAAATACCGGGAGCCAGCACCCTGAGAACACCAGGCTTTTTCTGGTTAATGGTTCCGCTATCATCCTCCAGTGTGTTTAGTGCGTAAGAAACCAACGGGAATTGGGCAAGGATGAAGAGGTAAAACCATTGGTAATTCTTCCCTATGCATAACTTCCACATACTCTTTATGATAAATTGCAACACCTGACATGATAGGAACAACATAAGTTAGGGTACACTTCTTTTTCAGTGAAATCAACCTCCGCCAAAAAACCATCCTCTCGCCCCAGTTTCTCAGCATTGCGCACACCTACATACCATAGGCGAATAAGAGACTTAGGAGACCTCGGTGTCTACTTGGATAAACTTACTGAAATGATGAAAGATGGATAAGGGACTCCCCTACCTTGCTCGTACCTCTTTCACAAGCCTGCCCTGTTCATCCCACACCGACCTACCCTTGTAAGAGCCATTCCCCCAATACTCTTCCTCTTTTACGCTACCATTGTCCCACCACTTAGTTTTTACCCCAGTTAAAATGCCTCGGTTCATAAGTGCCTCCATTATAATGCCTCCATTTTTATTTCTTCTTAGTTGCACTCCGTGAGGTTGGCCTTGAAGGAATGAGGCTTCCAGTAAGGCTACCCTATTTTCGTCTAAGTTGACTACTGTCCCGCTAAATGGACCAGCAACCCCTTTTCTGTAGAGAAGCCCATCCTTTCCATACTCTGTCATTGATGATTCTATTTTGGGGTAACTATGCAGCGGTTTGTCGAATTGATGCAGGATGCTATTCTTGATTTCTTTATTAACTTTTTGGTTAAGCTCTACCACTGGTGCATATTCTTTAATTTGTGCAGGGGTAAAGTCCTCCAAACTGCTTTTCGGTACGATATTTTCTGGATTAGAAACAGGTCCAACTTCTTCACATGAAATGAGAAGAATTACAGAAAATAAATATAACGCCCGTAAGAGCATAGGAAACAACTAGAGAACGCCTTTATCAAGAAGGGCCTCAGCAAGAACATTCAGTGAGGCATCTTCGGTAGCGTCTTTGGATGAATTATTGCTTGGGTGCTGAATTTCATCACACTGATGAACCAATAGGTTGACCCACTTCGAAATTTCTTGCTCGGTTGGTGAGTCAGATGACGGAAAATTGATGACATTGTCAGATTTATGGGACAAGGGAACTGAATTCTTATCAGGGGAAGCATTTTTGGGGTCAAATTCTGAATAATCGGAAAAATAAATCATTGCTTAATCAGGTAATTCCACGAATGGAAAGTCGCTGATTCTAATCTACCTCCTGTGGACCGAACCAATTTTCTAAGGCCACATCCTTGTGGCTACTATGCATAGTCGTCACCACGCATCTGAACTTTAGCACTTCTTTTAATTTTTCTTTTCAATTCTTTCTTTGCGATCATGCTTTCGCATATGCAAAACAACCCAAAAAAAGCTTACGACAATAAAGATTTTCTTAACAGCCATGACGCTCGTTCGATTCGTGTGCTGTGTGAACTTTTAGAGCCGGACCTCAGGTTAAAAGAGCAGGGCGTTGAAAATACGATCGTATTTTTTGGGTCTGCCCGCCCCAAATCCACTGAGAATGCTGATGCTGAACTGAAAAACTTTTTGCTTCAATTACCTGAGGAAGAACAATGGTCCGACAGCGAAAAAGCTCAACTCAATCAACTCCGTGCAATTGCCCGTCTTTCCAAATACTATGATCAGGCCGTTCAATTGTCTGAAAAACTAACTCAGTGGACTGAGCAATACCCGGAAAAAGAAAAGTATTTTGTTTGCTCTGGGGGAGGTCCCGGCATGATGGAGGCGGCAAATAAAGGAGCCAGCCAAGCAGGCGGAAAGTCAATTGCCCTGGGGATAAGCCTGCCTTTTGAGCAGGGAGTGAATGCCTACGCAAACCAAGAGCTCTCTTTTGAGTTTCATTACTTCTTCCTTCGGAAGTTTTATTTCCTTTATCATGCCAAGGCCATTGTCGTATTCCCAGGTGGTTTTGGCACGATGGACGAACTCTTTGAGACCCTTACCCTTGCACAGACCAATAAGTTACATAAGAAAATGCCCGTTTTTCTTTACGGTAAGGAATTCTGGGACGGACTGATTAATTTTGATCACTTTATAAAATGGGGTGTTATTTCTCCTGAAGATGTAAACCTGTTTAAGGTGATCGATAATGTGGAAGATGCTTTTTTGGAGATTACCGCCGCACTAAGAGTCGAGAATTAGCCTGCCTGTGCTCTATCATTCAAAAATAAATGCTTGAGGCAGGTTGTAAAATCATCCGGCAAGGGGGCTTCGAAACTTACCCTCTCCTCGCGGAATGGGTGCATAAAGGATAACTTCCATGCATGGAGCATTACTCGCGGGGAAAGAACTGGGGCTTCACCTTTCAACTTGAACCCATAGGTTTGATCCCCAACAAGGGGGTGTCCATTTGCAGAAAAATGTACTCGTATCTGGTGGGTGCGCCCAGTGAGAATTTGGCATTTTACATGAGAAAAGGACCCACTGCCTTTCTGCACCAACTTCCACTTAGTTAAAGCAGGCTTTCCTTTATCTGAAACTGCCATTTTTACCCGCACGGTTGGATGTCGCCCAATGGGCTGATTAAACTCACCTTCACTAGACAGGCTTCCGGAAACAATTGCTTGGTATAACTTCTCAGTCTGCCTTTTAGCAAATTGTTCAACCAAGGAATGGTGTGCGGTTTCTGATTTTGCCACCACCATAATTCCACTTGTATCTTTATCCAGGCGGTGAACAATACCTGGGCGCAGGGGAGCCCCGACTGGAGACAAGTTTTTGGGGCAGTGATGAAGCAGTGCATGCACAAGGGTATGGTTGTCCGTACCTTCTCCAGGGTGCACCACCATGCCGGTTTCTTTGTTGATGACCAATACATGATCATCCTCAAAAAGCACCGATAACGGATGATTGTATGGTTGAAACTCAATAGCTTTTGGGCGAACAAGGCATACCCTCAATTGATCTCCAGGCAGAAGCTTTTTCTTGGGCTCAAGAAGTGAGCCATCCAGTCGCACAACTTTGCCTTCCTCAATACATTGCTTGATAAACCCGCGACTGAAATCAGGGTAATTTTCTGCGAGTAATTTATCAGCCCGTCCGCTTTGGTCCTCAGGGCAGGTGAAAATATCATACATTTAGACGGCACCTCCATCTTCTTTGATCAATCGATCTATTTCATTTTTATAGTTCCCTTTCTTTATGTCAGGAAGATCTGCACCCTCGAACCCAAACTTTGCGAATTGTCCAAGTTCGCTTGCAGAAAACCCCATTTTTTGGTGCAGGGTCAAATACTCATCGGTTAATGAGTTTGCAAAAGAAAGCGGGTCATCTGTACTTATGGTGCAAGGAATTCCTCGTTTTAAAAACTCGCGAACGGGGTAGTTTTCCCACTGGTCAAACACTTGTAGTTTGTAATTACTGATCGGGCAGATGTCCATACTTACCCCCTCATCTACAAGCAGTTTCATTACCCCTTCGTTCTGGGTTGCGTGAATACCATGTTGGATTTTCTTAACCCCAAGTTCTTCCACTGCCCATCGAACACTCTCCGCAGGACCAAACTCTCCCGCATGAGCTTTGAGTATGCGTCCGTTCGCTC
>Ga0181597_10006180_pt1 | contig 11240 bp, 9 predicted proteins | sample 041ome_5_FD_148647 | JGI IMG/M metagenome (GOLD analysis project Ga0181597, IMG submission 148647) | Coastal salt marsh microbial communities from the Groves Creek Marsh, Skidaway Island, Georgia - 041403US metaG (spades assembly) | ecosystem: Environmental > Aquatic > Marine > Intertidal zone >... | reverse complement strand
GGTACTGTACAATTGATTAAATCATGCTCTACCGCACACGTGCACGCGCGCGCACTACTAGGTTATATATGGTTATAACGACCGTAAGAAATATTCCATCGCCTCCTCCTTGGTTGAGCCATTGTCTAACAAGTACTCAATCATTTTCCTCGCGTTGGCGTCGGCGTCTAACCCCAACAGGCTTGGGCGACGCGTGACATCCTCCACGAACGCCTTGGCATCTCTCCCGAACGTACACTCCATGTACTCAAATAAAGGCTTTAAACGCGTTTCGACACCATACGCCAAAACCGCGGGGTGTCGAATCACGAGCGCGCCAACCTCGCTCGCGGCTACGCCGCTTTCAATTAAAAACTCTACAACCTCAGACATATCTTCAGAGCCATACGTGAGCGTACCGGGATCGATCCCGCGCTTCACCGCCTCGCGTTCGAACGCTGTCGATGCCTGCGCCATCACCTGCAGCGCTTGCGCGCGGGGCACGCCGATAGACTCGAGGTATTCGTATTCGCCAATCATTTCCTTTTCGCGCGCCAGGCGGTAGATGCGTTGAATGCCTTGTCGCCCCGGACGTAAACGCGCGACGACGAGCGCTGGGGCGCGACGCGCGTGCATCGGCGAAGGCCGCACGGCGGCGTATAGCGCGCGCGCGGTGGGTGTTCGCGCGAACATCGTGCGCGGTGGAATGAAGACGTTTGAGCTTCGCGCGTCCCAGCCGTCGCTCGCGCAGCCGTCGGCTGGGACGTCGGTCGCGAGCCGCGTCATGAATCGATGCACTATTGCGCCTTGGTCTTTGCTCGAGCGCTCGCTCGCGGTGTACGCGTGGCAAAAATGACGAGAGTTATAGCACAGACGTCGGCGACGGTGGAGCCGATGGCGTCGTAGACGAATTTCGGGGCAAAGATGGCCCAAACCATGAGATGCCGGCGATGCACGGCGGCGCACAGGACGCTACATAAGACGGGTACGGTGCGCACCAGCGTGATCTTCTGCGCCACGCGTACGACGATGGACGATGGCATAGATTGAGTCTTATCGCCGCGGTGTAGGATGGCGGAAATCATCGGCGCACACGCGGCGAGGAGGATATCGGCGCTCCACGTCTCGCACGCCAACAACACGCCCATGACGTAAAAGTGAAACGTCTTAAATCCGGTAAACGCCGCGGCAAAGTGTAATCCATCAAACGAGCACGCGTGACCGCCACCAAAAAATACAACCGTACTCGCTAACCACGCACCAGTGGCGAGCGTGGTTTCTAACCCGCGACAGCGCAATCGAACCGTCGCCGCCGACGGGTCTCCGCCGAGCGCGAGCGCCGCCGTCGACCCGTACGCGATGACCGTTAACCCAAAGTAAATCATCCCCAAAGCCGGTCCAGCGAGCATGGTAAGCGTAGGTGCAATTACTACGACGAATAGTGCACACCGACGAACGATTGTGTCGGTGTCGACGTCGGGTGCCTTCGATGGCGCGCGCGCGAAAGCCGCAAACGCCGCCGACGCGCTCGCTCCGTAGCACATCCGCGCGGCGACAAATCCATCCCCTCCGAACACCAAAACCTCAACACAACGCGCAGCGACGGCGAACCACGCGAGTATGACTAAAATCACTGCGGGCATCGTGCGCGGAAAACGACGGGCGACGAAAAGATGCGACATGTAGGCAAACGCAAGGCATCCCACGCATCCGACGAATGCAAAGCCGAGTCCCGCGCCCCGCGACACGCTCGCGTCGCTCTTAATCCAATTCGTGCCTAATTTGAACATGGCGACGTTGGCGAACAGCGCCAATGCCGTATACACGCTGACGTGCGCGATGTTTGCGCGCGTGAACGTGGCGGCGCGAATGCCGAGGGCGACGACGTACGTCGCGAAGAGGAATTGAGACATGGTCCGCTCCTCGACAATGTAACTATTCGATAATCGCGACACCGACGCGAGAGCGACGAGAACAACGCCGACGGTAGCGACGATGGTGTAATCTTCATTGTTTGGTTCGTCTTTCGTCGTCTTCATCATCGTCGTCGACGTGTGCGTATTGTCGCCGTCGTCGTACGTCAACGTGTAGGCGGCGAACGCGTTGGCGCCGACGGCGCCGACGAGCGCGACGAACCCAATCGTCATGCGCCAAAGGCCAAACTCTGCCCATTGCGCGCGCGCGATATCCGCTGTCATCTTCATGAATTCCAAAGCGTTCGTGAGTTTTTGTGTTGGATTGGATTCACGCGTCATGCGATGCATTACGTCTCGGAGACGCGTCTCGTCTTCGGCTCGAAACGGACTTGAGCGCTCGGCGTCGCCGTACGTGTTTATATAGTTCCAAATCTGCTCCGCATTCGAAAACACCGCGCGAGAGTACGCAGTGAACACATCATCATCGCGAGGTTTGCCTCCGTGCGCGATGTTGAATATCTTTTCGTTGACGGTGCCTAAATTACCGTATGGAATTGGAACTCCGACGAGCGACGCGAGCGTCGGCGCAAAATCAACTTGCGGCATCGTCTCGTCCGACATCCTCCCGCTCTCCGTGCACTTTGACGCCCATGGATGATACACAAGCAAAAATGATTCTGTTTCATCAGCAGTACCGCCGCCGTGATCACCATGATCCGTCATTCCATGGTCGCCGAAGACAAAGAAGAGAGTTTCAGCAAACCGAGCGTCGGCGCGCAGCGCCTCCACAATGTCGCGTACATCTTGATCATTCTCGCGCAATTTATCCTCCATTTCATCCGTCGTCGCACCATACGTGTGTCCAACGTGATCTGCACCGAGCATATGCCCGATGAGCACGTCCCAATCGTCTGGACGTCGCAACATGTCGCGCATCCGCCGCCGAACGCCGGCGTCCACCGTCGTCGTATCCTTGACATCAAAACTCTCAAACGGAGACGCATCCACGGTGAACGTGACATTCAAATCAAATAATTCACCCCAAGTATCGTCACCACTAAACGCCATGCGCTTACCGCGCGCGAGTAACTGCGCGACGACATTATCCTCGTCGAGCGCCGCGCCTCCAAACGACGCACTCACGTCGATAAACGTCGGTAAACCTCCAGTTAATATCCCTTTCAATCGCTGCTGCGTCGTCGTCGGCGCATCAGCCACGAATTTAAACATTTTCCCACACCCCTTCGTATCGTCTGTACCGCCTACACCGTCGTCGTCGTCGATTCTACGAGACTGACCGAGCGCTCGCGTAAACGCCAACGCGCGCGCGCCCGCATCCTCGCGCACCCACGCATGCCTCGCGCCGTCAATCACGAGCACGACCACCTTGGACACTAACACATCCCCGCCGCTGTCGTCCGTGTACGCGTAATGCGCGCGCGACGTCGACGCTTTACGCGTGAGCAAGAAACCGCGCGCGAATGTGCACAAGGCGATGAATTTAAGCAACGCGCACGTCGCGAGCGCGACGGTGTGTCGCCGCCGCGCCATGATACCGCGTGACGCGCGTCTCGTATCGCGTGGCGTCGCGTCGCGCGCGCGCGGTCCGACGCGTCGCGCGTCGACGTGTGCGGATGATTGATTTCATGCGCTTTCAACTGTTTTGTGTTGACACAGTCTGACGCGCGAGCGCGCCATGCGAACGCCTCCGACGGGCTCGAACGCGTAGGAGACATAGTGCGTGCGTGCGTGCTTGAACGCCATGGTGGTGCGTGCGGGGCGCGACGTGGGCGACGAATCGCGTGTTTCTTCATCATCGTCATCTTCATCGTCACCAGCGCAGTCATCTTTATGTGCAAATTCTTCGTCGACGTCATCGACGCCGTCGCCGTTAGATGCGATTTCGGACACACTCACGCGTATTCTCGCCGACGAACGCGCGCTCACCGCGCTTCCCGGCGAACGCTTCGCCTTTGAGAAGAAGTTGCGCGCCGCGAGGTTCCGAGCCGAGCGCGCGCGGACAACCGTTGGCGCGCATTCAACCGCAGGCGACGCCGCGCGCGCGCGATTCGATGCGAGACGTGCGGTGGAATCCATTGCATTTTGGCGCGCATTGGCTGAGGACGAATCTGCACCGACGCGCGCGCTCTTTATGTTGCTTCGGTTAGCGTTGTCTGGCCGGGACGAGCCGCGCAGCGGGGCGCGCGTGCTCAGCGCGCGAGCGTTGGCGGCAGCCTATCGCCCGGCGGACGCCGATCCCGATGCATTGCTGACGGATGTTGCGCTGTTTCGATGCGCAGATGCGTTGGTGGCGTGGCAAAGCGCGGCGAATTTTGGGTCTGGCTTCGTCGCCGGGCTGGGCGGCATGTTGACGCTGCCCATCACAATTCCGGCGCAATTGATAGCAAATGCGTTCGTCGCGTTGCGCTTGTCGTTTGCGTTGGCAATTTTAGCAGGCAAAGATCCTTTGGATCCATCTGTGGCGGCGCGAGCGATTACGGCAGCCATCGGAGGCGTCGTCGATGAGGTGGACATCGAAGACGTCGTCGACGGTGGCGCTGACGAGCCAGACATCGAGGATGCAGTCGCTGCGGCGGCGACGCACGCCGCTGCCGTGGGCGTGAGTCGAGGCGTGCATCATGAGTATGTGCAGTATGCTGCGAGCCGCGCGCAGGGCGCGGCGCTTCAAGGCTCTTCGTGGCGACTCACGCGACTGGCGGCTACGGCTTTTGCCGAACGCGGCGCGTCCCGTTCAGCCACCATGGCGGCATCTCGCGCTATTCCCTTAATTGGAGGCTTAATCGGAGGCACTGTCGATGGATTAATGACGAATAACGCCGGGCGGCGCGCGATGGATGCGTTTTTCCCGCCGCGACCGAGCTCCGCGAGCTGCTCTGGAGTGTTTGACATTAAAGAGCGGCTCGAGCGGTCGAAGAATGAAGCCTTGGCGCGCGCCAAGGACGTCGGCGACGCGTTGAATGGCGCGTTCGACAAGATGAAGGTGAGTTTCAACGCACGCATGGGGAATACTACGCAAAGCAACGCGGCGTATGATGTAAGTGAAGGGGGCTACCAAAGCCGCGGCGTGGAGGATGACTCGTGGGAGCGATGGGAAAGAGAGCGCGAGCTTGAGGCGATGCGCGCGATTTTAGAAGACGACGCCATGGACTACGACGGAGATGCGACAAAAACGTCCGACACGTTTGGTACGTCGTCGTCAACGAAGCGGCGCGACGATGCCGATGTCGGGCATGGTGTGAAAGACGAGTCGACGTCGACGTCTTCGCAACGACAAAAAGAAATTTTATGGCTCGAGCACCACGCAGCGTGGAAAGTGTTCATTGAAGATTTCGCCGACACCAACGCGCGCGAGATGCGCTATAAGGACATTCCGTTTCCACCCACGACGAGTCGGATTCTCCTCGGCGCCGCGGGAGGCAAGCGCGCCACGGCGGAAGACGTCAAAGCCGCGTACCGACGGCTCATGTTGATGTATCATCCGGATAGATTTAGTAAATTTACCGTCGCGAGCGACGACCGCGAGAAAGTCTTTGCCAAACTTGGAGCTTTATCGAGTCAAATCAAAGACCAGTGGCTCGCGTACGAGGCACAGCGCGCGAAAAAGGCGGCGAAAAAGCAGGCTGTCATGTAAATGTACCGTAGTATTCATTCCAAACGAGCGACGACGGCTGTCAACGTCAAAACGCGCCGCGTCGGTGTCCACCACGCAGTCGATGCCAACGCGCGCACACGACGCAAATCCACGTAACGCACCTTCTGACGCATCGCATTCAGCGCCTAAACCGCAAATCGACGGGTTTAAGTTCATTCAAAGTTGGCGAGACGCCGCGCCTCGTTCGCACGCATCCATCTTTACCGCCGCGCTCGCGACGTTTACGTCCACCGCGGTCGTAAGTGCGAGCGCAATTGCGTACACGCGATCGCGTACAAAGGCTGAGCGCGATTTGCCGCCCGGAACGCATTGGCGTGCGGCGATTTTAGGTTCGAAAGCGTTGGGAGCGTCTACGGCGGTGTGCGTCGTCGGCGTCGCGAGCGTCGTCGGTATCTTCCACCTCGTAGGCGTGCGTACGATAGACGATATTCGGAGAGTCTTGCGCGCTGGCACACAAAGCGCGCTTGACGCCACACCAGGGGGATTATCGCTGCGCGAAAGCGATGGTAGAAGACGAAGCCGATGAATTGGACGTCAGCGGCGTCGCCGAGCTCAGCGAGCTCGCTCGAGAGTTTCGCCGTTATCACTTTCGTGGTGACACCGCATTGGCGAGCATTCCGAGATGGTATGCGTTGTGCACGCATGACGTAACCGAGGATGCGATCGGGGCGCTCGGTGAGGCGAGCGCCGCGGCGGTTCAGGCGTCGGCGTCGGCTCGGTTGACGGCGTTCATCGCCAACGGATGGGCGCATCCTAGTCAGTGTGCGGCGGCGCCCGAGAAACTCACCAGCGCGATTGAAGAAGTTGCAACGTGCGTGCGTGGGATGGCATCGGTGGTGACGCGCGCGAATGCGGCGTTGGGAGATTTGATTAAAGCCGCGAGCGGGCGAAGCGTTGGAGACGCGAGCGACAGAGCCCCTGGGACCACGTCGCCGTCATCGTCGTCAGCCATGGATGCGCATTGGATTGATGACGTTCCCGTTCCCATCATGCGCACAGCGTTCGCGTGGGGATCGAGCGAGCCGCTGTTAGTCGAGCAGTGGTTATGGATTTGTACGTCAGTGGTTGACCAGCTCGAACGCGAATGCGAGACGCGCGAGAAAATTTTAGATTACTTGCGGCGCGGTGAGATGAATGATGAAGAATTAAGCGGCTGCGCCACAGTATGGTCGACGCAGCCGTTTTTAGATTTGCGTTTATTCAATCTCGTATGCGCGGATGGGGAAAAGTTGGTAGAATAGCAATTGTACAGTACACAAAACGTTTCATTTCATCTTTGTGAATGTCTATCGCGGCTATAGTGCGCTTCTAGTGATGTATCTTCTATGCGATGTGCGTATCAATAATTGAGTGAGCCGCGCGTTAGACTATCCGCGACGCGAGCGGCCCCAAGTGTTATTTTGAGTCGTGTTTTGCGTGCCTTGCGTGTTCTGTGTCCCGCGCGTCGATCGTCCGCGCGTAGGCGCGACGTCGTCCACGTCATCACCACTATCGTCGCCCGTTGCGCGTCGCGCTGGAGCTTTCGCGCGTGATGTTGTAGCGCGCGGTTTCTTCGCTGGAGCCTTCTTCGCGGCCGGCGCTGCACGTTTACGTCCGCGCGCTGGAGCGATGCCGACGTCGTCTTCGGAATCAGATGCCTCAATAACCTCATCGTCGGCGTCGAACTCGTCTTCGGAATCAGGGACTTCGTTTGGTGACGAAGGCGTTTGCTTGCGCATCGCACGCGTGCTGGCAATCGCCGCGGCGCGTGATGGACGAGCCGCCGTCTTTACCGGTTGGCTCAATGGAATGACGTCGGCGTCAGAGTCTTCGATTTCGTCTTCGTCGTCAAAATCAGAGATCACCTCAGGTTCTGGCGTCGGCGTCTTCTTCTTCGCCGGCGCGCGTCGCGTCGCAGCGGGCTTCTTTTGCGTCGCTTTTTGCGTCGGTGGCTGTGTCGGTGCATCATTCGCCGCGGCCGCTTCATTTTCAACATCGGCCGCCGCCGCCGCCGTCGAAGCGCGTCCGCGTCGCTTTGGCGCCGCCGTACTAGTGCCATCATTCGCGTTCTCCTCAAGCACGGGCTTGTGTTTCGTCGGTTTTTTCATTTGCAATTCCACAGCTTCTTGAATCTTTGTCATGAGCTGCGTTGGGTCATCGGCGTTCTGAGCTTCGGCATTGACAGACGTTTGCACATCCTTCAATCGCGTCGAGCACAACTTGGCAATGGCTGTCTTCTCATCACGATTGACGAAATCATCCAATGCAGCGGATAAATCATTCGACGTTAAAAGCTGCAATCCCTCAGAAGCGCTCAAGTGCTCGCGCACGAGACGATCGATGCGTCGTTGGTCTTCGAGTAAGCCTTCCGCCTGCGCCTCCTCCTCCATGGCGAGTTCGTCCTCCTGTGCCATGTCCTCGTCGATATCCATCCCGTTACCGGCGCGCTTCTTTGAGCTCTTGTGAAACAACAATATATCATTCGGATTAGCGACCTTGCCGACAAACTTTTGGCCGAATCGCTGCGGATTGATTGTGCTGAAACCTCCAGAGTAATCGACGCGTAAGCGAATGAGCGGCAAGTTTAATCGATCCAAAACATCAAACGCTTTTGGTGCGTGACGTTCGCGCGCCTTTTTATGCGCGCGCGAAATCATCGCGGTTACACGATTCTCGAGATATGTCGATAAACCTTTTTGATCTGTGGCTTCAAGTTCACCGATCGACGCGAGCGCGATTTGCTCAAATTCAAACGGCCGCGTCGACTTGAGCGGAATCGCCGTCGTGCGCCAATACGGCGCCCCGTTTGGGTTCTCCGGATCCGCCTTCACCTCCAATACGCATATCTTCTTCTCCTTGGCTTCACCCTCGATTAATGACGTCACCACGGACGACCCTGGCTGGGAAATATGAAATCCACCGGGCACTTCCGTGGGTTCAATTAAACACTCATGCTCGTGCCCCCACACGACGTAATCCAACCATTCTGGCAAATACCGATCCGAAATCGCATTCTTCGAATGAGCCGCGCGATTCTGATGAATTAGCATCACGTTAAACCACGATGAAGACGCACAATCGCTCGTCTCCGCCGGTCGATGCCATCGCACGCATCCCTTCACGCTAAACATTTGATGTAAACGATTATCTCGAATGTACCCGAGCCCGTACAACGCCAGCTTTGTCAATCCCTTACGCATGAGCACGGGCTTTAAATCCACCCGTCCCGCGCCACCACCCCCTAACCCATGCTTGCCGAAATAATTCACAAGCCCAGCTTGGGCGAGAATATCCATGGCGCTTAAATTCGCTTCGCCCGCCGGGTCGTCGTGGTTGCCGTGAATGCTGAAAATCGGCAACGCGATGTTTGCGTTCGGATCCTCATAATTCACAATACCTGTTCGTTTGCGACGATACCAATCGCGATGAAGCAATACAACAGCTGTCGTTAGTCACCATCCACGTGCACGCACGCACGCACGCGCGAGAGAGAGACGCGCGCCGAGACGGTTTCGCGAGTCGCCTTTCAAACCGCGCACCTCGGCTTGGGAAGTTCTCCTTTGTATCGCTCACCACCTCCACCGCAACGGGCTTATCCCCGAACGCGTGCTTACGAAGAATCTCCATTGTACGCACTAACGTCTCACGACTGGGCTTGTTGATATCGAACACGTCGCCTGCGAGGAAGACGCAATCCACGCGCGCAGCGATGGCTGTCTCAAAGATCTCTTCAAACGCGAGAAACGCATCGTCTTTACGTATGGCGTTCGATTCGTGCGCGCCGAGATGGGTGTCGGTGGCGATGAGTATGCGTAAGGTGTTTGCGTCTGGAGGTTTACTGAAATCCGTCGTCGTCGTCGACGACGGCATGGTGAGCCGCGCGCCGACGAGTGACGCGACGGTGACTCGCCGGTTCGCCTTTGTTCTGCTCGAGCGCACCGCAGCCGCGATCGTCGTGATGTACACATACAGTATTTACAATCATCATTAAAAGTTATATAAAGCAACGCTCTACGCCGGGAACAAATTTGTGTAGAGTTCAACGGCACGGGCGCGCGTGAGAGAGAGACAAAGCTCCAACCGCCTCGCGCGAGCGCTCTCGACGAATTCACCCCTCAATTCCCACTCCCCGCCACTTCACGCACGACCACGGGCGAGGCATATTTTTCATCACACGTCCCATCCTCGATCGCGCTTAAATCCGCCGCTAACCGCTCGTTAATCTCATCCAACTGACTCGCGACGACGTCTTCGCCTCGCGCCTTGACGGTTGATTCCCTAAACTCTGCGTACGTATCCGTCCAAGGCGCCGATCCGCCGCCATCGCGCGGACTCGAGCCATCGTTTTCATGCGGCGCGTCGAGCTCGACGCTCTCGCGCCCGTCCGCGGCGGCTTTCCGTCGCGCCGTGCCGTCGGCACACGCGGCACAGGGCGAGCATTGTCGCGCTAAATCTTCAATCTTCGACGACACCGCGTTGACGAATCGCGTGCCGGGGAAATCGCGATCATCCAACGTTGTTCGTATCGGCGGTAGGTTGGTCGCGGACATTGCGGCGGCGCGCGGTGCGGCGTCGAATGGCGTAGCCAAGCGTCACACGGGTGGTTACGTCATTGCATGGCGACGCGTACGGCGCGCATGGGCGCGCGAACGCGCGCGCTTCGCGCGTGTGCGATAGTTGCCGTCGCGTTCGTCGCCACGCGCGCGGTTTGCGCGCGCAGAAACGCCGCGAACGACGACGGTGTGCGTGATGATGGTGACGAGGACGATGCCATGGTGTTGCATGAAATTGCGCGCGTGAACGCCATCGCGACGACGATCACCGTTCCGGCGCTCATGCATCGCGCGTTGCGTACAACGCGTCAACAGTCGACGATCAGCGCCGCGGATGACGTCACGCGACGATTGGCGCACGCGGTGGCGGGGTTGATGAGCGCGGCGGCTATCGACGCGCTCGCTCGAGTGACTCTGCACTTAATAGCTTAATAGCTCGAAGAATGTACATCAATTACAACGGCTAACAAGGAGAACAAGTTCTCCTTACTAAGGCTTCAACGACGCCGGATAAATCGACAACGTCAAGAAGCCACGCATGAGGCCGTTAAGACTTCTCGGGGGGGAATCGGAGCGTGTGCCCCAACCCCCAACGTGCATAGCCCTCCCCGAAACGGATACCGGTTGTCACGCCGGTATCACTGACATAGCTTGAAATGCTACATGTGTTTGAATGATCGTACGCTCGCTAAAAACGTTTTCTGTCAGTCACTTGAACCGAAGTTGAGTCGAGTCGAGACTCAAGTCAACGCAAGTCAACGCAAGTCAACGCCCGAGACGAGACGAGACTGCTCGCGCGCTCCGCGCGACCTCGCGAAACGCGACGCGTTGATTCGCTCGACGACGAACACCAGACATCGCTTCAAAAGCGCACCTTTTTTTATTCTATCTTTATGGTTCTTCGCGTGCAAACACGTCCGTCGACGGCGTCGCTCGAGTGCCATCGATCTTCCGAGGCGAGACGACGCGACACCCATTGTGGAGTGGTCACACATATCTTGATAACGCGCGCGACGCGACCGAACGAATCGATGCGCGAACGCACGATGCGTTCGGTGTGTTTATGCTTCACGCGCGCGCGTGCGTGACGGTTACATCGCGCCGGCGACTCGCACGACGCGTCGTGGAGTGGCGCGTCCC
>Ga0181597_10006175_pt1 | contig 11246 bp, 9 predicted proteins | sample 041ome_5_FD_148647 | JGI IMG/M metagenome (GOLD analysis project Ga0181597, IMG submission 148647) | Coastal salt marsh microbial communities from the Groves Creek Marsh, Skidaway Island, Georgia - 041403US metaG (spades assembly) | ecosystem: Environmental > Aquatic > Marine > Intertidal zone >... | reverse complement strand
TTTGCAGTCTATATCACTATGCCAAATACTAGAAAAATTTATGTTTACCCCTCCCCTGAAAATGTAGGTGTTTTGCAATATAAAGATAAGACTAGTACTTGTTTTTCATTTAAACCGACCGAGGTCACTTGTCCAACAAATGAAAGCGAAATAACTAAGGTGCCAGTACAATCTTAATGTTTCTGTATATGTATTTACAATTTAGTTATTGTATATTATCATAGTTTATAGTATATAATGAATTTTAAAAGATTATTAACTACTCCTACTGGTAAAATTCTCCTTTCAATCATTCTAGGATTAGGTTTAGCTACATTATTCAGAAATACGTGTACAGATGACAAATGTATAGTGTTTAATGGACCTGTGATTGAAGATATTGAAGATAAAACATTTAAGCATAATAACAAATGTTATAAATATACTAGCGAAGCTGGAAAATGTGATTCGACCAAACGCGTTATTGATATATCTAGTCATTCGAATGCCAATGAATAAATTTACATATTCGTAAAAACTCTACATTATTGTTGTTCAATAATGTATAGTCAAATGGAGAATTCATTTACACGTATTTCAGATTTACCTAACGGAAACTCACAACCAGACAAACCACACGAGTTGCCTAATAACTATATTCCTATCAATATTCATCCAAATCCTTATGGTATTTCCGATAAAAATCCTATCATTGACCTACCACAAGACACGAATATGCAGCAGCTTCACCAATCGCCTCCACAACAATTATCTCCTCCAATTTCCAATCAATTATCTGATGCAGACATCGCAAAACTAAATGCTATGCAACAACAACGATTGCCTTCACGTGATATTCCACACGACACAACCACTTACTCACAAGACGAGGCGGTTCAACCAAATTATATTCCTAAACCAAAAGATTTAGATGATTATGTTAGAGAACACGAGAAAACTACAGAGAAGAATTTGATTGAATATGAAGACAAGAAACGCAGAAGAAACACAATTGATAACATTATTACCGACTGTCAAACCCCCATTCTTATTGCTGTATTGTATTTTATCTTCCAGATGCCTATTGTTAACAAAGTTATATTTAAGCGGTTCTCGTTTCTCTCCATTTATAATGACGATGGCAATTTCAATTTATATGGACTACTATTAAAGAGTATCTCATTTGGGTCTCTTTATTATGCAATGGTTCAATTTACGACATTTATCAGTGAGTTTTAGTTCGTTGTTTACGCTCGTAGCATTTCAAAGATTGTTTTTTTCTTAGAAGGCATTGGCGATTTATCAGACATTTTCTCTTGTTTCTTCTTTTGTGTTTTACGTTTATTAACTGGCGACGTTTGATTTTCACCTGGCGTGTATTTTAAGAACCAACGGTCTTGTTCTTCTTTATTCATACCTTGTTCTTTTAATTCACGATACTTCTTCATTTTCTCTGCACGCATATCTTCTATTGTCTCCTGTTTTCCATAACAATTCATTGCAAATCGTTTCAACAATCCTCGTTGTTGTAGTCGTGTTTGTATTTGAATCTCAAATAAAAATTTTGCCATACAAATCAATCTATTGTAATTTAATTTTACATCTACGTATATCATTATCAAATAGAAACTTAATATTGTATCTATCGTAGCTATGTTAATTTCATTGTGATTAATGACTATTTTGTTATAACTATGACAAGCAATCGGTTTGTATATATTTGCTACTATTTCTTTGCCTACTACTATTTCTATCCGTTCAGGAACAAGTTCTCCAATTGGTTCATATTTAACCGTTTTTATATTTTTAAACTTGCTATGCGTTAATTGTTCTGTAATAATTAAGGCTGTACGGTCTGGGTCCTCAGACAAAACATCAAAATCAGGTACCTCTTTCATTTGATGTCTCTTATCGTTTGAGTATCTGGAATATAATCCGAATGCATATCCACCAAAGAATACCACTCCTTGATTGATGAATGTATCGCGCAGTATAATATACAACTGTTCTTCATCATTCATCTTACTATCTAACTCTCGTTGAAAGTCAATATGAGAACACTCATCACTAGACATTGGGTAATATTTATTTAATAAGTTCAATCTAGATAACACCTTCTCCCATCTAGATATATCACCGGCTGGTCTAGATAACTCTAGATACATTCCCATACGTAAATAGTTGGGTGGGGCATAATGAATACCAGCAATTACAATCGCCTCAGAATGTATTGGTTTATATATTTCGGATACTAAATAGGTAATGTCCGCAATCGGTATGAAATTGACATACACTTTATAGGTTCCGACGTGCATTCCAGACTTTGCCTCAACTTCCGTATATCCATTCTTATAATATATATCAGCTAGTTCTTTGCAATCACTCACTGCATTCGGGGAAAAGAAATCATAGTCGGGAATTTCTGTTTCCTTATTGTAGAATTGAGCATTTTTTGGCAGAATGTTATTTATTGCAGTCCCGCCATAACAAATTAATTTTTTCTTAATTATAAACTCTTCTACTATTTTCAATATTTGTTTTATATCTTGATTATTTACTATACGCCGCCCGATATATTCTTCGTTCTCATCTATTGCATTTCGCAATATTGCCATCTCACATTCTTGAAATGTCATATTGTTATTGCATTCCGCATTCTTAAACTTGATACGCTTTGCCTTTTTTGACTTTTTCTTAATATACATCCGATTTGAACGTTCCTTGTTATATTTATTTACCATATACATATAACACAATATTTTTCTACAACTAAACTTCTTTCTTGATATATTCTAACACGTGCGCTAATGGCAATATACCGCCCTTATTGTCGTTAAATAGTTTTCCGTACTTCTTTAGATTATCATCTATTATATAAAAACGGTTTGTTACTAATTGACATCCGTGCTTTCCAATTAACTCATATACATCTGGATTATTGGAATTATTTACCGTTTCAGGAACAACCAATCTATATTTCTTGACATCTGTACAAATATCACATTTGTCTATGATGTTCACTATATCATAACTTTGATTTAAAATGTCTGTATATGTGTTTTGATTTAAACTATCAGAACCACTTTCTAAATTTACGTATTTGGAAAACTCATAACAATCCGTTTCAGTTGATGTGCATTTGCTATCTGATTTGTAATTACGATTAATAGTTTTGTCTGTTATTATAACCACTTTTCCCATAACTTCCGATAATTTAGTATTAATGTTAATTTTTGTTGGATACAATTTCGCACGAAGTGTAGAATCAATTGACTTAGCAACCGATTTATAAATAGCAGGGTCGTTTGATTTTAACCGTAAATGTATAAATAACGGGTCTTCGTAGTTTGGACTAGGCTGTGTAAATGCTTGTGAAACAATCACAGCCAATATATTATCTAATAACACCTTATTATCTGTATTTATTGTTTCTAATTTAGCATCGGTTGTATATGTGACAAATGGTTTTTCATCTATATATAAAACTTCAAAATCTAATAAACGACAACCTTGTTTTAATAATTCCTTTACCATTTCTGGGTTTACATATCTACCTGTTATTGCGCTATTATATGAACTTTTAATTACATACTCTTTCAATGGACGAGATGTATGCTCTTTTCCAATTGACATAATATTATTTGTCTCATCTGATTTAAGTCCTTCAAACTCAGATTCGGGTGACCCAAACCCTTCAATATTATCAACACGGTTATTGCTACATTGTGCATTCTTACAAGTTTGTTTATGTTTTATGGCTTCAAGTTGTATTTTATTATACAAACGATTTACTTCTCTACGACGCCTTAAATAACGCAAAAAAGCGTAAATTAAGATGATTGCGGCAATAGTAATTGTTATTATCTGATACATTTTCATATTACGCTTCCAATATAAAGTTTATTGAGACAATAAATGTTTTATCTATAACAAATATAATAGTAAATATATAGTATATATAAATGGCAGGTGGATTACTAAACATCGTTGCACTTGGAAACAACAATTTATTTCTAACTGGAAATCCTAGCAAAACTTTTTTCAAGGTTACATATTGTAAATATAGTAATTTTGGTCTTCAAAAGTTCAGACTAGATTACAATGGTTTAAGAGACTTGCGTTTGACAGAAGATTCCATATTTTCATTTAAAGTTCCACGATACGCTGAACTTCTTATGGATACATATATTTCTGTAACTATACCAGATATATGGAGTCCGATTCATCATCCGGTAAGCGGTGCGTTAAATGGAACGGATTTTCGGTGGGCACCCTATGATTTTAAATGGATTGAACATCTAGGTACTAATATGATAAAAGAAATAGTTATTAGCTGTGGGTCTCAAACCTTACAAAAATACACTGGTGAATATCTTCAATTAATGGTTGAACGTGATTTTACAAATGAAAAAAAAGAACTGTTTAACCAAATGACTGGACACGTACCGGAGTTAAATAATCCAGCCAATTCATATACACGCGCTAACTCATATCCTTCTGCTATTTATACGAACTCTACAACGGGGGCAGAACCATCTATTCGTGGAAGAAATATATATATTCCTATTAATTCTTGGTTTACATTAAATAATGGTTGTGCGTTTCCTCTCATCGCACTACAGTATAATGAACTCGTTATCACAGTTACTATGCGTCCTATCAGAGACCTTTTCACTATACGTGATGTATTTGATAATGAAAATCAGAGACCTTATATACAGCCTGACTTCAACGAAACTAGATTTCAAATGTATCGGTTTTTGCAGTCACCACCAAGTAGACCTGAACCTATATATGAAAATGATGACCCTGTAAATGGAAATCTTATTGGGTTTCATCCTGTTGTATATGAAAACCAAGTATCTACTTGGAATGCAGACATACATTTGATTTCTACTTATTGTTTCCTTTCAAAAGAAGAAGCTCATATTTTTGCAGCAGATGACCACGTATATTTAGTAAAAGATGTTTTTGAGCATAAATACGAAAACATAACTGGTGCAAAACGTATCAAGATAGAATCAAATGGTATGATTGCTAGTTGGATGTGGTATTTGCAACGAAACGATGTAAATATGAGGAATGAATGGTCAAACTATTCTAATTGGCCATATAAAAACATACCAGTTGATGCTTCTGTTTATAAAAATGATACCTCCCTTATCGGCGAATATCCGAACGTAGACCCAAAGGATACACGTACAACGGGCATATTTTATACTGGCAATTTTATAAGTGATAATCATAAACATATTTTAGAAACTATGGGTATTGTTTTAGATGGGGAATATCGGGAAAGCATATTAACTCGTGGTATATATGATTATATTGAAAAATATACTCGCACTAAGGGTTATGCCAAGGAAGGTATCTATTGTTACAATTTTTGTTTGAATACTAGTCCATATGAATATCAGCCATCAGGTGCAATTAACTTGAGTAAATTTAAAAATATTGAACTTGAATTATCTACCTACGCCCCACCAATTGACCCTATAAATTCTAGTTTTGATATTATATGTGACATTGATGGAAATCCTATTGGCGTACGTAAATCTAACTGGAGGTTGTATGAATATAATTACAATATGACCTTGTATGAGGAAAGGTATAATGTTCTATCATTTGTTAATGGTAATTGCGGAATGATGTATGCTAGATAATCCCCATTTATGTTTGGTTTATTATGCGATAATATAGTATAAGGGACTATATTATACATATGACACAACCAAATTATTCTAGTAACAATGAACATTTAAGACAACTAGCTAGACCGGACGTTATACAATTTCAAACCGAAAATATGAAACATAAAATAAGGAATGTTCATAAAAAGAAAAAAAGACATAACTACAAAAATATAGAAACTTTGGAAAATATAAATGACAACACTTCCACCATAATTGAAGGGATGAATGTTCTTCCTATTGCAACATTTGACGAGAATGATTGGACTGGAGGAGATAACATATACGAAGGTACCGGAACGCAAACACCTACAACGAATACGATTGGAACCGGTCTTGTGGATTTGATTGTTGAGAAGATAAAGGTATGGATTGATTATACGGCTATTTTCATTACAAATCCATTAACTAAGAAGGATGACTATAAGACACCACTTCCACACGATGCACAGGTTATACGGAAATATATTGTTTGGGGAATAGCTTTACTCGTTTCATCAATCTCTATCTACAATTGGGCTTATCTAATGATATACAAAGACCGCGGTAACCGGATTGAGGTATATGACATTTCTCGTGAAAGATTGAAATCTGCTAGTTCCAATGGAAAAATATATGAATTATTAAACTTCTTACTTGACATACCTACTTTCTTCCCTGAGAAACTACAGGAGTATATGCTCAATGTTATTCCTGACTATGCAACCTGCTATATTGGAGTTATTGCCTTCTATGTGTTATTATTTGCATTAATAACTACATTCTATTATACTTCAGCTGGCTCTATTCTCACTATGATTTCTGATATTGGTACCTTCAATATGAACAACTATGTATTGGTTTTTTTGTATGCTACTTCGTTATTATTATACGTATTGTCGTTCTTTGACGTAGAATTGATATCTACTGCGTTTAGCATTGTAACACTTATTGCTGGGTTTCCGACATCTCTCGTTCGGGTAGTGTTTGCGAATATATTTAAAATATTCTTTATACTTATGTTTGCTGTGCCAATTGCAGCTGCTATGTGTTTATTATATTTATTTGTTTTTTCATTCTTCGCTATCATCATATTTGGGGGATTCAGTAACGTATTTAATATCATCACTGATATTGATAACTATATTAAATCAAAACAAATACCTATTAAACCGAATACCATTTGTCACCCACTTACTATATTTGACCGATTGCTTAACCTAGTATACAAAACGTTTAACTTTATCGGATTAAATGTAGTAAAAATAGGATATATTGTTATGCTGTTAGTTAGTGGAATTGAATATGCCAAGAAAATCAAGCACCCTGTTTTAAAATTTGTTCTGATAATACTTAATGGATTTGCTATCGTTATATTGGGAGAGAGGTCATATAGTTATTATATGGAACCAGCAGAAAAAGTAGAGGAAGAACCTCCATTAACCAATGAATTAGATAATATTGGGTATATGGATGCCATCAATGCTGACATTAATACTGCTACTACATATCTAAAAGATGTCTATGATAAAATGCCCATACCGAACATAACCGAGATTACAGCTCAAATTCCGACCCTAGAAAAAGTAAAAGAGGTATATAGTAAAATACCAGAATTCGGTGAGAATATACAAACTACTATTGCTGAAATCGGCGATAAGTATAAACCTCTACAGGCGGGCGATAGTCTAAATGTACAAATACAACAACCTAATGTGACAACCCAATGATAACTTATTCTCTGTTGTTACTATATAATGTATTTGTGGAGAGTTCTATTATTGTGTTTATTCTCCTGCAGTCTATTCATTGATATGAATTGTCAGTCATCACCATCACCGCTACCACAAATATATGTTTATGCTTATTCTTGGACCCCTGGGTTTTGCCATAATCAAAAATATCCGGGGTGTAGTAATCCTTTGTCATATTGGACAACCAACTTTACTATACACGGTCTATGGCCCCAATATGCAACTAGTGGGTATCCTGCGTCTTGTACAACAGAAGCCTTTGATGCGAGTGTTCCACAACAAATCGGCATGAACAAAATGATACAATATTGGCCCGATGTGCAATATGATGTTGATAGCACACATTATGATAGTTTCTGGCAACACGAATGGTCCAAACACGGCACTTGCAGTGGATTATCACAAATTGAATACTTTAATCAAGCGCTAGATTTAACCAACCGCATTCCTACACCAGCGGTATTATATGAATCTATTGGGTATAGTATCAGTGCCAACGCATTACGTATAGGATTGGGTGGGGCGGATTACGTCGCACTACAATGTAATAATCAAATATTAAATGGTGCGTATACTTGTTGGCAACAAACCAATAATATTCCATCCGTGCAAATAGTATGCCCAGCTTCTGTTGTGAAAGAGGATACGTGTATCAGTTCTGACAATGTAATTGTACCCTCGTTGTAATATGTATTCGTCTATGTATATTATTTGTAAAAATATACATATAAAAACTAACCAATGATAGTAAATACATATATCCATACTATGAGTACATCTAGTAATCCGACGCATTCTACTTTGCCTATGGTTAGTATCTGCACGCCAACATTTAACCGCAGACCATTTATCCAGAATATGTTCAATTGCTTTATTAATCAAGATTATCCAAAACATTTGATTGAATGGATTATCGTAGATGATGGAACTGACAAAATAGGGGATTTGGTCCTTGCATCAGGCATACCTCAAATCAGATACTTTGAAGTTCAAGAGAAAATGACACTTGGTGCAAAACGTAATTACATGCATCAATTTGTTCGTGGTTCTATCATCGTATATATGGATGATGATGATTACTATCCGCCCGAACGTGTTTCTCACGCGGTTGAACGACTCCAAAGCAAACCAGAGGCAATGTGTGCTGGTGCAAGTGAAATTTATATTTATTTTAAATCTATGAATAAAATGATACAATGTGGTCCTTATAACGATAATCACGCTACTGCTGGAACGTTTGCGTTTAGAACCGAAATGTTAAAGACTACTAAATATGAAGACCACGCAGCATTAGCAGAAGAACGCGCATTTTTAAAAGGATATACTATTCCTTTCGTTCAGCTTGACCCATTAAAGACAATTCTTGTATTTTCACACGACCATAACACCTTTGATAAACGCAAAATGTTTGAACAAAATCAAGACCCAAAATATTTCAAAGAATCACCGAAAACGGTTGATTCGTTTATACGTAAGACACTGGAAGCACCCGTTAAAAAATTCTTTATGGAGGATATTGATGGTCTTTTAGAACACTATGAACCGGGCAGACCTCATATGAAACCAGATGCATTAAAACAAATCGCTGAAATTGAAGCAAAACGAGAAAAAATGTTAGAAGAAGCTCTAGCTGCACAGAGAGCAAATGGACCCATTATGTTAAACCAACCTGGCAAAGAACCTATACAATTATCTAGCGAACAAGTTGTTAATTTCATTAAACAGATTCAAGAAAAGTTGCAAGCAACTGAGCAAAAGAATACTCATAATGAAAAATATATTGGACTCCTGCAACAAAAGTTACTAGAACTAAAACAAGTACCTGCGACTGTTCCTAATATGACTGATAAATTAAGTGAATATATTCAGGCAAATCAGTCTTTACAAGAAAGATTAATTGCTAGTGTGACTGAAATATCTAACTTAAAACAAGAAATCTTCCGTCTAAACCAAGTTATTTCTAATTTCAATACAGCAGACTCTAATGATAATATTACACTTAACATCGTTCAAGAAGATAAGTCTTCTGAAGACAAATTACCTAACATGAAATCTCACCCAGAATGCATTGTTGATATTTCTGATATCTAAACTTGTTATTGTTTGTTATATTTGTGATGATAACCATCATAAATATATATGTTATATTGATGTGTCGTCACTCACATCATCGTTTATCGTTAATACTTCCTTTTTTACATTTTTATCCAGATAACGATATATTCGTTTGATATCTAGCTTACTTACTCCATAATTGTTAAATATTCCTTCATATTCATTGATTCTTGTCGGCTGATTACAAAAGTCTTCCCCATTGTTCAATCGTATTTCTTGGAACATTGCAATCAGGTCGGAACGGTCTGTATCTAATAATTGACATAAATTCGTTATAAATACAGTATTATTGTATTCGGTTGAATATTTGGTTAAAATCTTTGTAAACCTTATTTCAGATAATTTACATTTCTGTCTATTTTCTGGAAATGCATTGTGGTAAATATAATTATTATAAAACGTTTTTATCAAGGAACTCATTTCATTAAACTGCCATATCTGATACTGAAATGTTATACGGTCAATATAATCGGCATAACACATATTGTCTAGCAATTTTAAATACACCGGCAATGTTTTGTTTTTTCTACTTGCTGCAAATGTATCCACTATATTCTCATGCCATAGCAGTGCTACGATTGTTCTCTCTGTTTCATTCATTATCAATGTGTGTTTTGATATATGGATTGGTGTTTGTATTAAAGTATTTGTTATTTTTTTTGCATCCTCATTATACGATTTTGTATGAAATATTGTCTCTATTATATCTGTCGTTAATAATTCGGAACCTGACTTAAACATATCATATACAAACCCCATTTTTCTCATATCCGATTGTATATAATGCAACATCGTTTCCATTGTTATATTTGGTTGCACGTCAAATGATGGCAGTATATTTGTTAATATTGTCTTCACTTGTTCATTGGTTATCGGTTTTAATTCATACACGTTACATACCTTAATCAATTCTTTAATCTTTTTATCCACATTATAATTGCCTATGCATATTATCGGATTCAATGTTGAATTCTCTAACCGTTGCTTCTTTGTTTTCTTTTGTCTGATTAATTTTATGAGTGCATTTATCCCTCCCTTGTCACCGTTATTCATTCCATCTATTTCATCCATTACAATCGCTATATTCTTTGCCCTTTTTGTCATCATAGATAATACATTCCGGTTTGACATGTTATTACTCGCTATTGTATCTATCAAATTCTTATTTCTTACATCTCCCGCATCATATTTAACCACATCATAATCCATCTCTTTTAATAATGCAAGTATAAAACTTGATTTTCCACTGCCTGGAGAACCATATATATAAAAACCCTTCTTATACTGAATATTATCTGTATTTTGATTGAACTGTCTTAATTTTAATTTTATATCATCTGCTATCGCTTTCCTATCCAATATGGCATTTAAATCTATTTGTTTTAATACTTCTTCCATGTTCTCGGTATACTATTATTATATGGATATGTTTAAGTTTTATTCCAAACGAATAAAATATGTATTGTTGTATTTTGTTCGTTTATCGAGAAAATGCACTGAAATCGGCGGTTACTGGCATATAGTTTGTACTTGGTTTATTTGGCAATGCGCCAAAATAATTTGTGTTATCTACAGATTGAGGCATTGACCCTCGTGGTCTTCTACCGGAATCTGCCTGCATATTGGGATTTATTATACCTCCCTGATTTATTGAGTTGGTTTGCAATTGCATTGGGTTTGTTTTAAATAATCCGGCTACTCCTGACGCAGCACCTGTTAATAATCCAGC
>Ga0181597_10006172_pt1 | contig 11251 bp, 9 predicted proteins | sample 041ome_5_FD_148647 | JGI IMG/M metagenome (GOLD analysis project Ga0181597, IMG submission 148647) | Coastal salt marsh microbial communities from the Groves Creek Marsh, Skidaway Island, Georgia - 041403US metaG (spades assembly) | ecosystem: Environmental > Aquatic > Marine > Intertidal zone >... | reverse complement strand
CGTTTGACATGGCACATGGAGAAGCGACAGAGTCCTTTAAGATAAAACGTCGTAGTATTGCAAAGCATTTTGCATCATATATTCGTTCTTTTGATCCACAAGCAGCTGGTACGAAAGCAGGCCTTCCACTTGGGGTCGGCACAATTAACGATACAAGCTATCTGTCTTCTGAAAGAACAGAGACAATTTCGTTGCCCCAGAGGTCATCTCCAACCAATTGGCTCACTTCAGCATTTTGGGGAGAAACAGATACTTACAAAAACGGAAGTGGATTTGCTGATTCTGCGGAGCAGCTGGTGACAGGAATGTCCGGTGAAATTTCTACTATCGTAGAAAGTGCTAAGGAGGTTATCGAAAACCTTCGTAACAATGACGAGCTCTATGAAAAGGTCGAGGGTGCAATATTACCCGCAGCCCCGTTAGCTGATGCACCAATGCCGCAAACGGGCAAGCTTTCAGAATCTGCCGAGCGAGCGATCAGTAAAACTGGTCTATGGGGTTTGTCTGTACCGCAGAGATACGGTGGGTCAGGCTGTAGCCATATAGAGCTCATGCAAGCGATTACACATCTCGCCTGCGTCAATCCGACGGTCTCTGGATTGCTGTCGGTCCACTCAACAATTGGTGCTGTTTCAGCACTCACTACATTCGGTTCCGATGATCAACGCCAACACTGGCTGCCGCGATTAGCCGCAGGAAATCCGATGTCAGTTTTTGCAGCAACCGAGCCTGATGCGGGTTGCGACCTTCATAGGGTTGCAACACAACTTGATTATGATGGTGAACAGTTTCGACTAACTGGAACGAAGATGTTTATTACCGGCGCAACGTATGGTCGCTTGGTAAAACTCCTGGCTATTTCCGAAGGTAAGCCAGTTAGTGTTCTTGTTGAACTTCCTCGTTCGGATACACCACATTTTACATTGCAGAGCTATGGTCTTCATCCGCTCAAGCACGCTCACAACAATGCTCTGAACTTTCAGCAATTTCCAATAGACTCTTCGTGTGTATTACATCCTGGCAAATCTTTAGATGGTCAAGAAAGAAATGGGATGTCAATTGTTTGGCATGGGCTCAATCGTGGGCGCGTGGCACTTGCTGCCCAGGCAGCTGGAACAATCAGCCTGTTATTGAATCAAGCAGTTGTGTTTTCAGGTAAGCGACATACCTGGGGTCAGCCTATTCAAAAGAGGGAGCTTGTGCTGGGCCGTCTGGGAAGAATGGCATCTGCGAGACTTGTCTGTGAAGCTTTGTCTGGGTGGTCAGCATCGGTAATTGATAGTGGTGGATCAGGAGAACTTGAAGCTATCCTTACCAAGGTTATAGCGGGTCGTTGCCTGCGTCAGGTCGCGGTTGATGCTCTAGGAATTCATGGAGGCCGTGCATTTCTCGTCGGTCATCCACTCGGAGATTCATTTCATGATCATTTTGCCGCAGGGATCTATGAAGGCGAAAATGACTTGCTCGGATTGGCACTGTTTAAGGGCATTGCAAAGCAGCATCCGCTTGCGTTGAAGAAAACTTTTTTGGAATGGATGCGATGGAGGTGTTCACGGAGTCTGAATCATTTTTCAGCCAAGGAAGATGCCGCACTGTTAGATGGTGAACTCCGTGATTTGGCGATTCAAGCTCGTCGCGGTCTTGTTGCCATGAGTCTCCAGGCCGATCGCCTTTTGAGAAGGTATGGCAGAACGCTTGCTGACCGGCAGCTGATACTTACAAATCTTTCTGATCAAATTCAAGGTTTTATTTCGTGTCTTGCTGTAATTCACTTTGCAGACAGGAGGGGCGATAGTGATTCTGTTCATGCTGCAGTATGTTGGTGTCGTCCTGTGATCATGAAATTTCTTGGGAAATCGCTCGGTTCCCGTGACTACCAACGACTTGCAGAACTCGGTCGGCTTTCCCTCGGAAGTAATTCGGACTATCGGTAGCTCGTTGTAATTGCTGGCCACCATGAGCAGAGATACCAGGCTCTGGGTGTGGTCCATTCGACAAACATTTCTAAGCTGTTGAATGAGCGTGCTTGGGAGGCCCCACCAAGCAACTCATCGAAGAGTCCTTGTGGTTTTTTATACTGAATAACTCGTACTGATTCTTCTTCAAGTTTAGCCAGAGTGACTGCTCTGGCGATCGCATCTTCAAGGAATCCAATCTTGTCAATGAGTCCAAACGCAATCGCCTGATTCGCTGTAAAGACCTGTCCGGTAGTAACATCCTCAATGGCTTTATCATCAAGTTTTGGGCGGCCTTCGCGAACAATATCCTTGAAACGATTAAACATTTCATCAACAAGATCCTGAACAATTCCTCGTTCTTTCGTGGCAAGCTCTGGCGAGCGTTCTTTAGTAACACTCAGCATCTCTTTCAGAGGGCCACTTGTAATCGAGTCATCCGTGACATCAAATCGCTTGAGCAGCTGTGAGAAGTCAAAATGTGGAACTATTACACCGATTGATCCAGTGATTGTGGAGGGCTCGGCAAAAATTGTGTCATCTTGGCCGCCATTAGCCATTGATACGTAGTATCCGCCACTAGTTGCAATACTACCCATACTTACAACTACAGGAAGATTTCGCTCATTGGCCAATTTTTTCAGGCGGTAATGCAGTTCGTCACTGCCGCTCACGGTTCCACCCGGTGAATCAACACGTAAGACTATTGCACGCACAGCTTCATCGGCCTTGACTTGATCCAATTGATGTCTGGCGAACCCATCACCTCCCATAATGGTGCCACGAATCTCAACAATGGCGATTTTATTCGAAGCCGACTCTGACAATGAATGGTACTGCTCAATAACTTTTGGGTTTGTTTGAAAATATTCAGCATTTGCTCCTAGGGCGACTGCCGCGACGACAACTGAAATTCCAGTGATAATCCATGCCAATCGTCCCCTCCATCGGTCCCAACTACGTGGCCGTCCGAGGGCAGCATTCGAGGATTCCGTAGTGATGGTGTCGGACATGATTATCTCTCCAGTGTCAGGATTTTATCTTTCTAGTTCGGAAAGCAGCCAGCAAATGGTTGGTTTTGCTTTTTTGTGCCAAACTGCAACACGAACCGAACGTTTCTTGTTACAGTTCGACGTTGCCAGTTTCCAGTAATTATCGCTACCTTAACATCCTCGCGCAAACCGCGTTCAGATTTGTTTTTTATGGCCCATTTCAGGAGTAATTCACCTTGTTTGTCTGTGTTAGTACTGAATGTTTTCCCAACCTGCCGCTTGATCAGGCGATGGAACGTCTAGCAGAACTCGAGTTTACGGCAGTCGAAATTGACATACACGAAGGTGGTACGCATCTTCAGCCGGAGGATGTACTTGAGAACGGAGACGCCGCGATCGCCGCTTGCAGTGACCTTCAGCGGCTTCGCCCTGTTGCGCTATCCTTTGCAGCACCAGAAGACGTGAAGCTATACGATAAATTTGATGCCTGTTGTCGTCTAGCAAAGACGCTTGATATTGTCACACTCGTGGTTGAAGCATCCGAGTTGGGAACTCCATTCAACGGTGAGATTGAGCGTTTGAGAAAGTTTGTTGCTATAGCTGCTTCGTATGGAATGGTTGTTGGCGTCAAGACAGCCTCTGATCGAATGACCCAGGATGTTGAAACGACGGCGTCGCTTTGCCGAAATGTTCCTGGGTTGGGTGTAACGCTCGACCCCAGCCACTCAGTCTATGGACATAAAAAGCCTGCCTCCTGGGACTCAATATTGCCGAATGTTTGTCATGTTCATCTGCGAGATTCGCGTGCAGATGAATTTCAGGTGCAGATTGGTAAGGGCACGATTGAATATGGGAGAATTGCTACTCAGCTCAGTCGTGTTGGGTACGACCGTGCATTGGGCATCCATTTACCTCCACTTGAAGGCGTAGATCAAGTAGGCGAACTTCGGAAGATGAGGCTGCTGCTAGAAACGCTTGTCTAACCCTGTTGCTTAGATGGTGCAGTTCATCATTACTCGAAAGGAACGACTTGAATAATCGTCCTAACGCAGGAGACTGCCCGTTGATTCCACGCGAGTAGCCATTTCTGCATATGCCTGGGACTTTTCCGTATCGCCTTGCTCTGCATACATAGTTGCCAAATTTCCATAGGCCACTGACAATGATTGTTCTTCAAGCTTTTCGCGATCAACTGCCTCGACCATGAAGTCCACTCCTGTGCGGCTCAAGTCGATTGCGTCGTCGCGTCTCTCAACTTGCCAGTAAGAGATCGCCATGCTGATGAAGGACTCACCAACACGTCCCAGTTCATTGTCTTGAACAACCTGTTCGTTTTGATTCCATAATGGAATTGTTTTGTCAAACCACGTAACGGCCGTAGCATGATCACTATTGCGAAGACTATGCATAATACCGATTTGGAACATGAGGTTACCAAGGTCCCGTCGTTCGGCGGCTGTTAATTCACGGTGCTCAGCACCGCGTTCAAGATACGCAACAGTGAGTGTGGCATTGTCGAGCATGTCCTCGGCATCGCCTCGTTTTCGAGCTGCCTCAAGAGCATCATTGAGTCCACACCCAACCTGCCAATCCACCTGTCTTCTTCTCCAAGGATCGGTGACCGAATCATTCATCTGCTCTCTGATTGCAAGAAGCCGTTTTACCCAAGGTACAGCTTCAATAGAGTTTGCTGAGCCAGCAGCAACAGCCAGAACACCACATGTCAAATCAAGTTCGAGACGGTCTTTGTTGGGATCTTTTGAATCAACTTTTTCAACAATACTACTTGCTCTGCTGATCCATTTTGGGATCACCCGATTCTTTTGCTGCCATGTGCCTTGAGCAATTGCCTGAGCAGTGCCAAGGTGGGCATCAAGAAGAACCTGCTGTGCGACCGAACGAACGTTTTCGGATCGACTCGCTGCGAGGGGAGTCGCTTTCCGAATGGCTTCAGTGAATAAGTCAACAGTTTGTTCATAATCTGGTGTGGCTTTCTCGAGCTCTATACGGCCTCGTAGTCGCCCTGCCTGTGATGCCAGAAGAGATGAAACGTTTGGTCGCTCGATGAGTTCATCGATAGCAATTTGTGCGTCTTCTGGACGATCAAGTTTGAGTAGAACTTCGGCTCTCTTCAGGCCAGTCCAAGCATCTCCAGGTCCAAGTTCTTCTGCCTTCTCAGCCAACTGAAGCGCCGTCTGCCAGCGGCCTTCATCGCACATGAGTGCAAGTAGCAGACGGTGGGCCCGTAAATGAGTGGGATCAATCTCAATCGCATATTCCAAGTCTGCAACAGCATAGGCTGCAGAGGACTTCATCTCGCTTTCCGCACGCAAAACAAACGAATCGGCGTCGAGTGATTCAAGTAATACCGCTGTTGCTGAATTCGTTCCTTTTTCAAGGCTGAACATGACACCTCGCTCTGGAAAAACTTGGCCGATGGCTGCACCTTCATCATCAAGAATCGCCACAGTCCTGAGATCAGCAATTTCAAGTTGCTTTGAGAGTTCAGAGGAAGGCACAGGTTCTGCCAATTTGATTTGGATTGCCGTTACAATTCCATCTCGAAACGTGACAGCAACTCGTTCGAAAGGGTCAATTTCCCAGAAGAAACACTCGTTTCCATCATCACGTGGAATCGCCTGCCCGGGCCCCCACTCACTATCGATATCAGCACGAGTTGTCTTGCCGGGATAGGCTCCACGAAAGCTAGCCGGGTCTATGGCAAGGGTAGGTGTTTCATCTGGAGCCTCGGCAATTGGCGCGCTCAATGGTGCTGATGGAGTGGCTTCGTCAGGAGCAGATGCAATGGGTTTCGGTTTATTAGCCGAGTTGCCCGTAGTTTCAATCGCTGATGTTTCATTTACATTTGGCGGTGTCTGAAGAAGACTTCTTGCAGCTGCAAGTGGTCGTTGCCATGTCGGTGTGTCTGCCGCATCACCTTTCTTGAGTACGCTTGTTTCTGGTCCAAGAGAAGATGGCTTATCTTTCTGTGTTATCTTTTCCGGACCCGGCGAGCTTTTTTTCTCACTTGGTTTTGGCAGGAGATCATTCCACGCCGTTTTTATGACTTCTGGGTCAAAGAGTCGGGCAGCACGTTCTGATAAAGTGGGCTTGCTCTGGTGTGTGGAATTTTGATCGGCAATCGTCACCTGTGCCGTTTCTGATGATCTATTTGTTTGTTTGAGGTGCGACTCAGAAGACGGATTACTTCTGGCTGATGGCTGGACAACAGGGACAATGGCCTCTTCAGGTGCTGTCTCAGTTATCTGTGTTTTAGATGGTTGGCCGATTGATTCCACCCAAGACGGTAATTGCATCGACGGACCAGATGTTCGTTCCGCGGCTTCAGACGAAAAAGCAGCAGTTGCACAAGTGATGAAAAAAGCCGTTGAAATAATGTGTTGGCTGAAGCGTTGCATCACAATCACGATTTGGGGCCTCCGAAGTCACGTCGGCAAACACTATATGAATGCCACTGTCGCAAAAGATGACAGGACACTAGAAGTCGCTGGAAACTGAGTCCAGACCAAAAAACAAGTCGAAACGTCTCAGGTGCTTCCTGATAGCTTCATTCGATAGCCTAGGGAAGATAGAGCGTTGCGGTTATTCCCCAATTCAACAAGAAGAGGCTACAGTAACCTGGAAGTTCTCATAAATCACGTAGTTCTGTCGATGTTAGTTGAATGGTTAATCAATCAAAAAACGAACAACATATTGTCATTGTCGGAGGCGGACTTGCTGGTCTCTCTGCAGCGGAATGGCTCCTCCGGCAAGAAACGCCTCCGAAAATAACGATTATTGAGTCAACAGACCGACTAGGAGGTGTAATTGAAACAGTGAGTCAAGGAGAGTGGCTCATAGAACGTTCGGCGGATAGTTTTCTTTCTGTACGTCCGGCAGGAATTGAGTTAGTCGAGCGTCTTGGGATTACTGAGGATCTCATCAGCATAAATCCAGAAGCTAGGAAAGCGCTTATATGGAGTCCACAGAAATGTGGTGAAAGTGGTGTTCTTCTTCCCATACCCCTAGGATTCAGACTGCTTGCTCCAGGACGAATCATTCCAGTTTTACGATCTAACATTCTTTCTGTCTTTGGACGTTTGCGGGTTGCTGGTGAACGATTTATTCCTCGGCTGTCGCATCACGATGCTGATGAAAGTCTTGAGTCTTTTGCTGTTCGGAGGCTTGGGCGAGAAGCATTCGACAAATTAGTTCAGCCACTGGTTTCAGGTATTTGGACGGCTGATCCGAGCAGACTCAGCATGGCGGCGGCGTGTCCTGAATTCTTCAAAATGGAACGGGACTGGGGAAGTCTTACGAAAGGTGAAAAAAAGAGAGTTGCGCAGATAAAAGGTTCGCCCGATGCGAGTGGGGCTCGTTACGGACAATTTCTATCTTTTAAACATGGCATGCAGACACTGATAAAAGCACTGGAGTCGAGGCTTCGGAATGCTGGTGTTCTGGTGGTTCAGGATCAAGTCAGTTCCCTGCAGCGTGATGGTAGCCAATGGCATGTTGTCCTTGATAATCAAGCTATTCGAGCCGATGGAGTTGTGCTGGGAGTACCAGCCTCAATAGCTGCGCCAATAGTTTCAACGGTGTCTCCAAATTTGTCAGCTGAACTGAGGAGAATTGAATTTGCAGGCGCTGCTGTTGTTTCACTTGGAATTGACCAACAAGACGTATCTCACTCTTTACGAGCCGCAGGCATGATAATTCCAAAAGTTGCAGGAAAACGAATGCTGGCTGCTAGTTTCTCGAGTAGTAAATTTCCTGGCAGGGCTCCACCTGGTGCTGTACTTATTCGGACATTTATAGGAGGAGCGCTTGATATGAGCATTACTGAGCTCACTGATGAAGAAGTCGTTGAAGAAGTTCTTGTTGATCTTCAAGCGACAATAGGCCTACGCGGCAGCCCATTGATTGTTCGAGTAGATAGATGGCACAAATCTATGCCACAGTACAACATCGGGCATGTTGAAAGAATGAAAAAGATCAGACAAGCTGAATCAAAATTGCAGTCGTTTGGATTGGCAGGTAGCGCTTATGAAGGCGTAGGAATTCCTCAGGTCATCGAGTCGGGGCAAATTGCTGCAGCCCACGCAATAGAGAACCAAGCTATCCCAAAATAAATAGAAGCTTGTCTGGACTGATGTTAAGTGCTTTCAGCCGTGTCGGAGTCATCCTTGGCTTTTTTCTTTTTCTTCATCGAGATCTTCTGGACACGGACTTTTGGGAGACCAAGTGGGCTCTGGCCCTCTTCCCACTTTTCCAACTCTTTGAGCTTTGTGATTCGCTCTGCCCGGCTTAATACTCCTCGGTTACCACCACCACCTTTTCGGACTCGGAGGCTTTTATTCATTGTCATGGCGGAGATCCCTCAGCGATTGAAATTATATTTTTGGTGGACGTGCTCGAATGAATTCAACTTGTGAATAAATCAAAATATAAGTGTAAATCACGTCTTGGGTCCTTCAAGCCCCATTCTCTATTTCAAACGCGCAATTTTCTGCAGAAAAGCGTCCATTGTATCATGCCGGTCATCAGGATCCGCCCTGAGGCAGTCCATTATGGCATCAGCTAAACGGTCTGGGATTTCATTGTTCAGTTCTCGAATATCTGGGGCAGGAGTGTCGTGAGCCAAAGCCGCGCGAGCGTCTCCGCCAGGCCACGGTAGCTTTCCACTGCAAATTTCATAAGCAGTAACACCAAACGAAAAGATATCGAGTCTGTGGTCTGATTGCCGCCGTCGAATGACTTCCGGAGCCATATAGTTCGGTGTCCCCGTTCGGTTTCCGGGTCGAAGGAACGCTGGCTTATCCGGAACAGAAAGACCAAAATCAAAAAGCGTTATCGTGCCCTCAGAGCTCATCATCAAATTTCTTGGACAGATATCACGATGAACAAAACCGGCTTTATGGACTACTGTAACACCTTGTGCTGTTTGTCGAATCATATCGATTCGATTATCGAGTGAAAGTGGCTCTCCTCGCTTCAAACGAAAGTGAATGAGGGTGCCGTCCAGAAAGTCTTGGACGATGAACTGTCCGCCGTCGTGTGTTTGTCCGTGCTCATGGGTAGTGACAACATGGTCACCGGCAATAAGTTGGCCAATTTCACCTTCGGTCGGTTTGTTTAATCCTTTAAACCGAGCTTCTATTGGGGCCACTTTGGTAATGTTTGGAAGTTTTAGCCCTACTATTTTACCGGATTCTTTGTCTCGTGCCTTATAGAATTGGGACATAGTCCCTGCAATGCCTTCACCGATCGGTTCGAATCGCCTCCACACATGAACTTTGGAAGTTCCTCCAAAATTTAGTAATGGGCCGAGTAGGCTGCGGATGTTCATAAGCGATGAAGCTGCCGAAAAAATTAAATGTATGGTCAGTCACTCTTTAGTGATGACATTTCTGCATGCGCCTTGGCTAGCTCTGCTTCAATTCGTGGAATTTCTGCCGGATCGTCAGGCTGTTCTTTTTCGGCAGCTAGAAGTCGTTGGAGTTTTGTGATTTTCTGCTGCAGAACATCGAGTCGTTTTTTTGTTTTCTTGTCCATGAATTTAGCCTGACTGGCAAAGTCAATAAATTAATTATCCAGCCCCGTTGCTTCGGTTGATTCATCAGGAACGTCTGTGGTGGTCTGCTCACGGAAGGCAGATCCTGCTTCTGGACCTTGATAACGATCAGACTCAGCGGCATCGTTCGGAGCAGACTCAACACGAAGTGGTACGCCGAGTTCCGGACCAGAGGCTTGGTTTGGTCCTGTGTGCAGGTTTCTGAGCCACCCGGATAACATGATAATGGCAACGGCAAGCCCAAGTGTTACCCCAAGCCAGCGTGCAGCGCCACTCCGTATCCAAGCCGTACCAGTTCCTCGGCCAACAAGCCCGCTTGCAAAATAGAAAACGACTAACGCCAGAAGGAATTTTACACCAAATATAGCATGGTAACTTGTTTGCTTCATCCACTCACCTTCACCCCACCCTTGCGATTTAACAGTGCTGTTAAAGAGAAGGAAGTTCGTTAATCCACTTACAAGAAGAAGCGTAATGGCGATGATGACCCAAGGCAGCCATTTTCGTCGGATGCCTTCCTGGAGTTTTTCACGACCGTCATCTTCGGCGTCAGCCAAAGCAGGCAAAAGAGCGAAACGTGAAAAGAACAGTCCGCCAACAAGAATTACTACACCAAAAATATGCATCCATCGCAGCAGAAGTAAAAGTGCGTCCATCGAGAATTCCAAAGGGAGGTATGGGGAGCCTGTCTCAAGCAAGCATCAGTACGTTTTGATAAATATCACCACATTATCTTAGTTGTCACAAGAGCATGGTGTCCAACGAACAAGACAAATTCCGTTCTGCAGGGGTGATTCACTCCCGAAAATATTTTTTGAGTAATACTACGCTATATCTTTGCTGAGTATTTTATTTCACTGGATCGGCAGCATCTAGCGAGAGCAAGAGGAGTAAGCATGTTTTCCGATAATCAATTTGGTGACCAGCCAGTAGATGAGAAGTGGATGCGGGTTGCTCTGCGCGAGGCGAGACAGGCTATTGATGAAGACGAGGTGCCCGTCGGAGCAGTTGTTGTTGCTGCCGGACGAATTGTTGGTAGCGCTCACAACCAGAGGGAGCAGTTAGCGGATCCGACAGCTCACGCGGAGATGATTGCTCTAACACAAGCAGCCTCATCATTGGGTTCCTGGAGGCTCCTCGACTGCGTCCTGTATGTCACTCTTGAGCCTTGCCCTATGTGCGCCGGTGCGATAGTACAGGCAAGAGTGCCTGTTGTTGTGTGGGGCGCCAGCGACCCAAAGGCCGGTGCGGTCGAATCACTCTATCAGCTTTTCGAAGATTCCAGGCTCAATCATCAGGTCGAGCATGTAGGGCATGTTTTGGAACAAGAATCCAGTGAACTGCTTTCAGCTTTTTTTCGACAGAAGCGTCAGAAAAGCCAGGCAGAATAAAATTCTATCCATAGCCCTAGGAAAAGGGTTGAGATTACCTTTGGTCCAATGGCACAAATTCACGAAGCGTTTCCCCTGAATAGACTTGCCGCGGTCGACATATTTTTTTTGTCGGGCTTCGGTGCATTTCCATCCAGTGAGCAATCCATCCGGGAAGGCGTCCCATTGCAAAAAGAACCGTAAACATCTGCTCCGGTATGCCCATTGCGCGGTAGATGACACCAGAGTAGAAATCAACATTCGGATACAAATTCCGTTCAATGAAATAGTCATCTCCACGAGCAACTTCTTCCAGTTGCTGTGCAATATCAAATAAAGGATCGCGTCGATCGATTTTGG
>Ga0181597_10006163_pt1 | contig 11264 bp, 7 predicted proteins | sample 041ome_5_FD_148647 | JGI IMG/M metagenome (GOLD analysis project Ga0181597, IMG submission 148647) | Coastal salt marsh microbial communities from the Groves Creek Marsh, Skidaway Island, Georgia - 041403US metaG (spades assembly) | ecosystem: Environmental > Aquatic > Marine > Intertidal zone >... | reverse complement strand
CGAATCGCCTCCCGAACTTCCCGCTACAGGCCCGGGGGCCGAACCCATGCAGCTGATTAACTACTACATGGAGCATATGTATCCCGAGCAATTCAAACGCGCTTGCCATCCCATTTTCTTTGGACGAGCAGTCGCCGACGCCATGGACATTTCAGGCATTGACGGTGCAAGTCACTGGGATCAAGGCGCGCTGTTTCGCTATCGAAGTCGCCGCGACGTCGTCGCGATTGCGACAAATCCCGCGTTTGACGAACGCCACGACTACAAGATGGCAGCACTCACGAAAACTATCGCCTTTCCCGTTGAACCAGTCTTTTATCCTGGCGACTTCAGGATTCTGTTTGGCCTGCTGTTGTTTGCCATCATCGCCACCTTGGACATCTTGGTCTATCGACGGCGTCCATGATGCCGATAGACCGAAGTTCAGGCAGACAAAGCAAAGCCTTTGTAGCCTGCCTGCACAACTCCATCGCAGTGGGCACGATAGTTGCCGACACCGCCCACATAGGGCATGAAGATGCGCGGCTTTCCTGGAATGTTGGCGCCAAGATACCAGGAGTTGCAGGAGGGCGCGGTGAGCATAGTACCATTGGCCACGGTGTTGACATGCTCAACCCATTCGTTCTCAGCTGCCACTTCAGCTTCAATTGAACGGTACTGATGTTGGCCAAGGTAACTGATGCAATCAGCAATCCAGTCGACGTGCTGTTCGATAGAGACGATCATATTACTCAAGACCGACGGGCTGCCAGGTCCGGTGACCGTAAACATATTGGGGAATCCTGCTACCTGTAAGCCAAGGTAGGTTTTTGGCCCAGCCGCCCAGTGCTCACCCAGCGTCTCACCGCCTCTGCCACGAATATCCATCTTCAGCAGCGCGCCTGTCATGGCGTCAAAGCCGGTCGCATAAACCAGGACATCACATTCAAAATCGCCCTGTTGAGTCTTGATACCGTTAGGCATGATGCAATCAATTCCGCCTTGGCGCAGGTCGACCAACTGCACATTATCGCGGTTATAGGTCTCGTAATAGTTAGTGTCTATCACCGGCCGTTTGCAACCGATCGGGTAGGCCTTGGGCTTAAGGCCCTCAGCGACCTCCGGGTTCCTGACGGTTCGGCTGACCTGTTGCCGATAGAGATCACAGGCCATCTCGTTGGCATCAAGGTCAATACCAATATCTGCATAAGTACGGATTGCCGCAAACCCTTGCTCATCAAGTCTCGCCAGACGTTGCTGCTCCGTCGTTTCTTTGATCAGATCGACCGGCTCAACATTGTCTGCGCCGCCAAAACCGAAGCCATAGCCGATAATACCCGCCATCGACTGGCGCTGGGTTTCGCGGATTTCAGCATAATTCGCTCGAGCCTTGTCAAGAAAGGCTTTTGTCAGCGGGGCATTACGCGCAGGCATGGTGTAGTTTGGGGTACGTTGGAACACCGTCAGATGCTCGGCCTGTTCCGCAATGACTGGAATCGCCTGAATACCTGATGATCCCGTGCCAATAATACCCACACGCTGACCCGTGAAGTCGACCCCTTCATGGGGCCATTGTCCCGTGTGATAAATGGGGCCTGCGAAACTGTCCGCCCCCTCAATCACCGGAGTATTGGGCACCGACAAACAACCCGTGGCCATAATGCAGAACTGCGCCTGATAGTGGGTTCCCGCCTCAGTGCTCACTCGCCACTGCCTGGAAGCCTCATCATAATGGGCCGCTGTGACTCGCGTATCAAAGCTGATCGATTCTCGAAGGCCAAAGCGATCGGCGACATGACGCGCATACTCCAGTATCTCAGGCTGCGCCGCCATAACTTCAGTCCAGTCCCACTCCTGCTGAAGGGCTTCAGAAAAACTGTAAGAGTACTCCATACTGGGCACATCACAGCGGGCGCCAGGGTAACGATTCCAATACCAGGTACCCCCCACATCACTGCCTGCTTCCAGCACCTGTACCTGCAGGCCAAGACCACGAAGCCTGTGCAACATATACATACCGCTAAAACCTGCGCCAACAATTATGACGTCAAGTTTGGAAAAATCTTTCTGCGTATCCACGGCCACTTTCCTGCGCTGATTAATAGGATAGGGCACAGTGTGCCAAGAATTTGCGCAGAGCTCAAAAGGCTTTTCTCGCTTCGCGCTACGATCGTGACATCGACAAGATACTGCAAACGCTAGCGACACCAAAAAACGTAGCAAGCGCTCACAATCTAGGGCAAAAAAATTCGTTCACCCAGCTCGATGCGAGTATCCGCGTGTCTGTCAGAGGGCCCAGCAAGGAAGGCCTAATCTCACACCCATTAACCGCGCCTGAAAGCGGCGCTTCTTGCCCACCAAATCATCGACTAGTTGCTTCTGCTGCGGCCTGCAACAGCGTATATTGCCATCTTGAATGTGTTTTTTGATGGCTGAACCCACTATGCAACCCAAATTTATGCTGCTGATTTCCCTCTGCCCGCTACTGGTTACTCAATTAGCCTGGGCCGCGAGCCTGGACGAGAATTTCCCGGGCGTTGAGGTCCTGATGTCGCAAGAGGAACAGACCCAAACCGGTGTCTCGAATCTTTCACCGAAACAAGTTAGAGCGTTGAATGACTGGTTGATTCGGTACACAGCGGAAGACGCACCGAAGCTGATCGACAAGAATCCAGAGGTTCAGCGGGTCAGAGATGAGCCGATTCGCTCGCGTGTTGTCGGCAGTTTTAACGGCTGGCGGGGCAAAACTCGAGTCACTCTCGAGAATGGCCAAGTCTGGGAACAGCGTTTGTCGAATCCATGGTATATCAAACTCGAGAATCCTGAAGTCGAAATCAGGAAAACTTTTTTCGGCTACTACGAGATGACCTTTATAGCGCAGGGCAGGACCATGGGCGTCGTGCGCGTAGAGTAATCTGGATGATCAATTTAAGCTACCTCAAAGCTGACAGCTGACCCTATTATCGCGGATAAGTTCCGCTGCAATAGGCACTGAAACCGAGTGCAGCGCACCAAATTGGCACTAAATTGTCGAATTTTTAACAATTTTTAACAAAATACCGCTCTTTTTTCACATTTTCTCCAGTTTTTATATGACAACTTTATTTATTGGGCTAAACTTCGCGGGCGAAAATAGTCTGTCGTTAAAAACGGCTGTTTTCAAAGCGGTTCAATCAGAGCTTTATTTGTAGAGCTTTATTTGTAAATAGCGCTTTATTTGCAAATAAAACTTCATTTTATTCTTGGGGGTTTAGTAGATGTTGAGAAAAACTCGATTAGCGAGTGTGATCAATTCGACGACGATCGCAAGTACCTTGGCTGCCACTGCTGTAGCCGTACCGGTATTTTCGATTGCCGAAGAAGAGGCACTCGAAGAAGTAGTAGTCACTGGTTCACGCATTAAGCGTGCCGACCTGGAGAGCGCCAGCCCGGTCACAGTTATTACCCGTGAGGAATTGATCATTTCCGGTAACACTGATGTAGGTGCGTTTCTGCAGAGCATGCCCTCTGCGTCAGGATCGCCGATCGGAACAACCACCAATAATGGTGGTGACGGTTCTGTTCGCGTTGACCTGCGTGGCATGGGTTCAGCCCGCACACTGAGTTTGGTCAACGGTCGCCGTACAGTTGACGGTGGTGACTACCAAACAATACCCACCAATATGATCGAGCGCGTTGAAATCCTTAAGGATGGCGCATCGGCTGTCTATGGTGCTGACGCGGTTGCTGGTGTGGTAAACATCATTACCCGTTCAAGCTTTGACGGTATTGAGGTTTCCGCTCAGTCATCTACTTGGGCAGATACAGAGAATGGTAATCAAGACTCTGTCAATCTGATCATGGGTAAGCAAGTCGATGAAGGTCATTTCGTGTTTGGCGCAGAATACGTCAAGCAGGAAGCCATTTATCAGCGCGACACGCCCTGGGATTTCATGCAAGACAGCTACTACATTTATCCGGAAGGCTGCGAAAATCAGGTTGCGGCACCCTACGATGGCACCGCCACTGGAGGTTGTTTTCCCATCGGCTCTTCACGTATTCCTGAAAGTCGCCTGAGCTTCCTCACCCAGGGTACTTTCTTGGTGGGTACGCCAGCTAGCCAGCCTTATGAAGTCGGCTCTATGATTAAGCATGACGGCCGCACCTACAACTATGCGCCGGTCAACTTCATGCAGACTCCCTATGAGCGTACTAACCTGTTCGCTGAAGGTGCCTTTGACCTCACAGATAATGTGCAGTTCAATGCGACATTCCGCGCGAGCAATCGTACCTCTAAGCAGGAACTCGCACCCCTGCCATTTACTGGCGGTGACCCCATGTATGATGGTACCTTCAATGGCACAGCTTATACTGGTGTATCTGACCAAAACTATTATTTGCGCCGGGCTGTCGATTCTTACAACGCTGCGAATGCGGCTGCCATCACTGCAGGCACCGTGACTGCCTTGGTGTACGAGCCACTCAGCAATCCACGTCGACGCATGATTGAAACGACTCGTTACTTCACGCAGGACGTGCTCCAGTATGAAGGTCTGGTTGAGCTCACCGGTGAATTCCAGGATTTGAATTGGAATGTCTACGTCAACAAAGGCTACAACAGCACGACAGCTAAAGACTACGGTCAGTTCTCTGGTCGTCGCCTGTACAATGCCCTTGGGCCATCAGCAGACCTGGACGGTAACGGTCAGCCAGAGTGTTACACCGATGTCGCGGACGCCTCTACCCTCATTAAAGGATGCGTACCGCTTAACCTGTTTGGCGGTGGCTCTGTTGAACGGTCGACCGGTGTAATCACCGCGTCTACCCTGACTCAGGATATGATCGACTACGTCTCCCTGGACACGGTTGACACCTACACGGCTGAACAAACGACCGCTGGCTTTAGTTTTTCTGGCGAGTCATTTGAACTACCCGGTGGCAAATTGGGATGGGCTGTGGGCTATGATTACTGGCTGCAGGAATTTGATTACACTCCTGACTCCGCCAAAACTATCGGTGCAGTTACCGGTAACGTTGGCGCGGGTACTGTTGGTTCCTTGAAGAACGACAGCGTCTTTGTCGAATTACTGGCCCCTGTTTTTGACAACGGCGTTCAATCGGTCGTGTTGAAGGCTGGCTGGCGCTACGATGACTGGGATGCGTTTGAAGGTGACACTACCTGGCAACTGGGTGCTGAATTCCAGGTCGTTGAAGACCTGAAACTACGCGCAACAGCAGGCACCATCTTCCGTGTACCTGGCATCTTTGATCTCTTCGGTGGTCTGGTTGACTCCTTTCCACAGTACAGCGATCCCTGTGTGATTACAGGTACCGAAGTTCTGCCAGCGGGTTGTGCGCAGGTTGGCGTTCAGCTTGACAGCCAGGTTAACGCGCAAGTTGGCGGTAACCCTAACCTGACACCTGAGACCGGTGATACGCTGACCGCAGGGCTCGTCTGGACACCCACCTTTGGTGACCATGGCGTAACTGTAACCGTTGACTACTGGTCTATTGAACTGGAAGACGGAATCAGCTCTTTAGGCGTGCAGACGACCCTGAACAACTGCTACATTGAGCAAAGCGCCGGCGCTTGCGGCTTGATTACTCGAGCAGCTGACTATTCAGTATTGAGCGTACGTGATACTCAGCTGAACGTCTCCGAACTGACCGCCAAGGGCGTTGATTCAGAAGCGCGTTGGAGCTACGACTCAAGTATTGGTCAATTGGAAGCGTCTGTCCTGTGGGCACACATGCTTGAGCGCACCAACACTGCGTTCGCTGGCGAACCAGAGAGTGATTTCGCTGGTAGATACGTTGGCTCAGCCTTTGCTGAAGACAAAGTCAGCTACAGCCTCAGCTGGGGTTGGAACGACCTGAGTGTAACTTATCGAGGCGAGTACATCAGCGCGCTGGATGCAGACACCTTCTGTAACTGTGGTGCTGGTAACCGTGATGATGGCAGCTATGTTCAAGAAGTTGAATCACAGCTGTATCATGACCTGACTGCTACCTACGCTGCGCCGTACAACATACGAGTCTCAGCTGGCGTCACTAACGTGACCAACGAAGCGCCTCCGTACCTGGATGTTGGCTTCAATGCGAACACTGACCCAGCGACCTATCGTGAGTTTGGTCGTGGCTACTATGTTCGTCTGGCTTGGGCACAATAATTGGTACTTCTGTCCAATTGAGAAAAAGGCCGCTGACGCGGCCTTTTTTTTGCCCGCGGCTTTGTCAGGTAGCAAGATCAGCAGCATGTCAGTGGTATGGCGCACGGCTACATTGCTCGGCGCGCCTGTTTTTTTATTCGAGGTGGCGGCAAGTTTATCGAGGGGTCAGTACTTATTGACAGATCAGCGGTTTTTTCACAGATCAGCCTAGGAGATAACTCATAGCGTCATCGAGACCAAAGCTGGTCATCTTCAGATAATGCATAGAGCGACTGCGCTGCTGCGATCAAAGGACCCTTGTAGGCACTCTCCACCTGCTCTGCCTCCAACTGCCATTTATAAGCGAAGTATCGGGCCGCGGCGCGAGGTGTGGCTGCGACTGCGGCAGTAATATAGTCAACAGGCCCCAGCTGGCCGCCGATAAACCAGCCGGCATCATCTGCGCTTTGCGGCTTTCTCAGCCGCCCTATCAAGCAATCAAATGGCAATACCCAGACGACGGACGCTTCAAAAAACCGTTCTGTCACTTTACCGGTGGCAGTGAGCTCATCGATGATCGCGTCTTTGGTGCTACCGATCCAGCTCTGAATTTGGGTGCGACTGAAGGCCAGCTCGGTCGAATCTGGTGCAATTGAAGATGGATTATTGCGTGCATCAGCGACTTTTTGCCGCTGAGGAGTGATCTGACCATTTCTGGCCATTAGCAGCCAAGCCAGTGGTCTATTGTCTGCTTCCGTCAGCAGCGATTCGGCCCGAAGCAGCTCAAACCCCAGGTGTCTAAACTGCTGACACAGCGCCTCGAAGCGAGCCTGGCTAATGGCTGAATCGCACATGGTCATCAGGCGCTGCTCGTAGGACGCTATCTCATGGCTCATTCGCGCCAACCAATGAGAGACTTCCTGCGGCTCATATCGAAGAAGATTCTCGTGTATCTGAGCCACTCGATCATACAGATACATCACCATGCCATCCGCCGCTTGCTGGCCATACTGCAGCATGATCTGCTCCATTGCGCCAACGGCCGGGTTCAATTGCTTAGCCGCCGCCTCATAGGGCTGGCGATCGCCGCCTTGAGCCGCAGCAAAGCCCAGTCTCAGCATCTTACTCGCGGCCTCAATAAAGTCTGAGTGCTGAAGCAAACGAAGTGCCTCAAGTTTCTGCACTGACTCCTCGAAAACGACGCCCTGGTCATGGTGCATAACCAGTACCAGCTCGCCATCGGTTGCGACTAACCGCGCTGCTTCTGCAAATGCATCGGGCCCCGCATACTCAATGCCGAACTGGCTGGTCACCAGGTCATAGGCGCTTGAAGCAAGAGAAGTTGCTCGACCCTCGGCAACGGTACCCGTGACGTAGGGAAATCGCTCGCGGATCATCGCGATGGCAGCGGCGGAGATATCAACACAACTATAATCTGCGCCTTCCTTGCCAAAAACTGAGAGCGCGCTGGACAGCAAGGCGCCATCACCGGTCGCTATATCGAGCAAGGCCGGCCTGTTAAAGCGCTGTTGTGCGCCGCTGAAAAACCGATACCAAAAGGCTTCAAGCTCAGGGAATCGCGCGGCCCCTTCAGTCGGCTTACTGACACCGGCGATGTCCTGCCAATAAGCATCCTCGCTCTTCGCTGCCAGGGCCTGAGGTGCGTCGGAATTTGCCATAGGGCGTGGGTCACTAAGAGTCGGTACGAAGCCAAGAGTATAGCAGCGCCACTTCTATAACAGTAGTTTGATCTGCTACACTCCCACCCCTCTAAGACCGCCCACGACAATGACTGACATCGACCCTATAAGCCGTGCAGCGCGACATGCGGCGCACCATCAAGACTGGGCCAAGGTGGCGCAGTTAGCTACGGAAATACTCCGCCTGGCACCCAACGATCCCGAAGGTCACTTTCTTTTCGGTCTAGTACACAACGCGTCACGGCAACCCAAGAAGGCGATAGAGGCTTTTGAACAAGCGTTGGCGTTGGATGACCATCGATATGATGCGGCTGTTGAGCTGGCAAACCAGTATTGTATCGCGCGCCGTAATGGCGAAGCCGCTGCGTTACTGGCGAACTACACAGACAAGCTGAACAATAGCCCTCGCTATCTGGATATGGCCGGCAGCATTTATAGTGATATCGGCCTGGTGCACAAGTCCTGGCCCTTGTACAAGAAAGCCAACGAGCTGCAGCCAGGTATAGATCTGTTTCAGGCTAACCTGGCGGCGGCGAGCGTCTACCTTGGCAAGATCGACGAGGCGCGAAACCTATTCACCTCCCTGCTGGCGCGAATGCCAAGCCATCGACGCAACCATTACCAGCTATCGCGGCTGGCCAAGGCAAGGGACGACTCACATATCAAACAGATGCAGGCAGTACTGAAAACCTCTACTGAGACGCCCGACAAAAACATCTTTATGTACTACGCGATCGGCAAAGAGTTGGAAGACCTGGGTCGCTTTGATGAAGCCTTTGACTACTTTAAAAAAGGTGGCGATACGGTCAACAGCATTGCTCGGTACGATGTGAAGAACGACATCCAGTTGATTGATACCATCATTGAGACCTGTAGCGAGCAATGGCTATCGACCGACAAGAATATAGAGCCCATCGACAGGCACGCCAGAACACCCATTTTTATTGTGGGTCTACCTCGTACTGGCACTACGTTGACGGAACGCATCATCTCCAGCCACTCTCAAGTTGAAAGCCTGGGGGAGACCCTGTTCCTGCAGATGGTGCTACGTCGAGAAAGCGGGGTGGAAAGCGTTGAAAACATGAACTCAACTATGCTTCGTGCGCTTGCTGGCCGCGATATGGGCGCGGTCGCCAAGGGTTATATGGATTCGGTCGCCTATCGCTTTGGCGACACCCCCATGTTCATTGACAAGTTACCCTTCAATTTCCAATACCTGGGATTCATCGCCAAGGCCTGGCCTGAGGCGCGTATCGTCTATTTACACCGTAACCCCATGGATGCCTGTTTCTCCATGTACAAACAGGTTTTTACCTGGGCCTATAAATACTCTTATTCGCTTGAAAACCTGGGGCACTACTACGTCGCTTACGAGCGGCTACGACAGCACTGGCAAAGGGTGCTAAAGGATCGCCTGATCGAAGTCGATTATGAGTCCCTGGTGAGCGACCAAGAGCAGCAGACGCGCTTGCTGCTCGAGCGCCTCGGACTACCCTTTGAACAACAGTGCATTGACTTCGACCAGAATACAGCGCCCAGTGCTACCGCCAGCTCGGTACAGGTCAGAGAGAAAATCTATCAAGGGTCAGTCAAAAACTGGCGCCACTATGAGGCGCAGCTTGCGCCGCTGCAAGACCATCTTGAGCAAGCCGGCATTAGCGTTGTTTAGCGCCGCAAGCTCTCTGACTCGGCACGCGAGGCTTCGGTGAATGAACAACAGCACCAGTTGAGCGCCATGGCCAGGCGCGCGGTTGAGGCCCGTAATTGGCCGTTGGTCGACCAGTGCGCGACGGCCTTGATCCAGCTCAATCGCCGCAGTGCTGAGGGCTACTTCCTTCAAGGGCTGGCACATAAGGCCGCCTCACGCCTCGACAAGGCCGCCAGCGTCTTCAAGAAAGTGCTGGCAATAGATGCGACACGCTACGATGCGGCTGTCGAATTGGCTTATCAGCATCTGTTAGCGGCGAACAATAACGAGTCTCTGAACCTGCTTCGCCGCTATACGCGATCGCTACAGAACAGCCCCCTGTACCTGGACATGAGCGCCAGCATTTACAGTCGCCTCGGCTTGTTTATCGCGGCCCAGCCGTTACTGGAGCGTGCCCACGAACTGCAGCCCAATGTCGACATCTTCAAGGCAAATCTGGCGGCAAACACCGTGATATTAGGTCAGACTGAGCGGGCGAAAGCGCTATATACCGAACTACTGGTCCGTCAACCGCAACACCAGCGGCATCACTATCAGCTCGCCAGACTAGATAAAGCCCAAGACTCAAACCACTTGAACCAGATGCTTGATATTATCGAGCGCAATGGCCAGCCGCCGAATAAAAATATCTTTCTGTATTACGCCATCGGCAAAGAGCTAGAAGACTTGCAGCGCTGGTCAGAGGCCTTCAGTTACTATCAACGGGCAAGCGATGCGGTGTCCAGCGTCGCTGACTATGATGTCGGCAAAGACCTGGCGCTGATCAATTGCATCATAGAGACCTGCCATGCTGACTGGCTAGACGAGCAGCCACTGCAGATTAGTCAGCCACAAGACAAGACGCCTGTATTTGTTGTCGGCCTTCCTAGGTCAGGAACCACACTGACAGAGAGAATCATTTCCAGCCATTCACAAGTGGAAAGCGCCGACGAAACCTTCTTTCTGCAGGCAGCGATTCGAAAAGCCGGCGGTAACCAGGCGCCGGGTGCCATCAGCCCCAACATACTTCGCGCCGCAGCTCGCAAGAAACCGTCTGTAATCGCCAGAAGTTATCGCGATTCGATAGACTACAAACTCGGCAAGGCGCCCTTTTTTGTCGATAAGCTGCCAGAAAATTTCATGTATCTGGGCTTTATTGCTCGATCATTTCCTCAGGCCCGCATTGTCCATCTGCGTCGCCATCCCATGGACGTCTGCTTCGCGATGTTTAAGCAACCCTTCTTCCGCTACGCCTATTCACTGGCAGACCTGGGCGCTTATTACCTGGCATTTGAGCGCCTATTCAGACACTGGCAAGCATTGCTCGGCGAAAGATTAGTGGTGGTTGATTATGAAACGCTGGTCGCCGATCAGGTCAACCAGACTCGACGCTTGTTGGCACAACTACAGCTGCCATTTGAGCAGGCCTGTGTTGACTTTGACCAGAATGCGGCACCCAGCGCAACTGCCAGCTCAGTTCAGGTGAGGGAGAAGATTCACCAACGCTCGGTGGCCAACTGGGAACATTTCAAGCGAGAGCTCGCGCCCTTGTATCAACAGCTTGAGGCCGGCGGGATTAAACTGTAACGCTCACTTTACCTCAGCGAATGGCCAGTCGAGTCTCACGCCACGTCCCATGCGGCTAATCTGACCTGCCACCGCCAAAAGAACTCGACTCATCCTAAAAAGCTACCCATTGCGACCAAAAAGAGTAGATTGGTGTCCTGTAAATAGGCGCGCTCAAAAAATAGACTCGTAGAAAATAGACTC
>Ga0181597_10006160_pt1 | contig 11270 bp, 9 predicted proteins | sample 041ome_5_FD_148647 | JGI IMG/M metagenome (GOLD analysis project Ga0181597, IMG submission 148647) | Coastal salt marsh microbial communities from the Groves Creek Marsh, Skidaway Island, Georgia - 041403US metaG (spades assembly) | ecosystem: Environmental > Aquatic > Marine > Intertidal zone >... | reverse complement strand
GTGGCTACCTTTCTGACACTAAAGAAGATTTAACTGAATGGATGTCAGTATTAACATCAACTCATAAATTTGGTTTTAATAAAACCGTTCCCTCGTTCTCATGTGGAGCCCATCCAGGTCTAGTAGATACCACTGTCAGAAATTTTGGTAATGATATTATGATGAGTTTAGGTGGCTCATTACATGGTCATCCTGAAGGTACAATTTCAGGAGCAAAAGCAATGAGACAAGCATTCGATTTAAACATTAACAAGAAATTAAACAAAACAAACTTAGCTGAGTACAATCAGGCAATAGAAAAATGGGGCTACATAGATGATTAATGTTGTTGTACCAATGGCTGGTCGTGGACAAAGATTTTTGGATAAAGGAATCTCTACCCCAAAACCATTAATAGAAATTAACTCTAAACCATTTATCGATTATGTAATAGATAGTGTTTCATTTGAAAAAGCAAATTTTTATTTTCTGATACGTGAACAACATTTAAAAGATAATGATTTTGATAGAATATTTAATAGAAAAAAAATTAACTATAAGATTATTCCAGTAAAAAAAGATACTGAGGGAGCTGCTTGCACTGTTTTATTAGGAACTAAGGAGATGAATAAGGATTTTCCGCTTATTGTGAAAGATTGTGATCAAATTATGAATTGGTCAAAAAAAAATTTTTTAGAATTTGTTAATAGAAAAAATATTGATGGAACATTAGTTACAGTCCCTACAAAAAATCCTGGATTTTCATATGTTGAATTATCAGATGATATGAGTAGTGTCATCCGAACAAAAGAAAAGGATATTGTAAGCTCATTTGGAAATACAGGATGTTATTATTTTAATAAAACTCTAGATTATGAATATTATGCAAACTTAATGATTACAAAAAATATAAGAGTAAAAAATGAGTTCTATCTAAGTCAGGTTTATAATGAATATATTTTAGATAATAAAAAAATTAATCACTATCCTATAGCAGAAATATTTTCAATAAATACACCCACTGAGCTTGAGAACAACAAAAATGATATTCTTAATTTTATAGAAAATCATTAACATTGTATATGAAATTTTCAATTATTGTACCATGCTATAACGAGCAAGCAAATTTGCCGTTGCTTATTGAGCGAATTTTGCCACTACAAAATGATTATGAGCTTGAATATATATTAGTCGAGAACGGATCCACTGATAACAGCAGAGATTATTTCAGAAAAAAGATTGATGGAAAATATAAAAATGTAATAATTAATTATTTAGATATAAATAAGGGTTATGGTTTTGGTCTTAAACAAGGATTGAAAATAGCTAAAGGACAATATGTGGGTTGGATTCATGCTGATATGCAGGCTCACCCAGATGAGCTAAGACAAATTTTTGATTCCGCATTATCAAATCACTCTAATCAAAAACTTTTTCTTAAAGCGAGTAGAGTAAATAGACCCTTTGTTGATAAGTTTTTTGCTGTTAATCAAACAATATTTAGTTTTATCGTTTTTTTTTATAAAATGTCTGACATTGGTGCTTCACCCTTGATCTTTTCAAAAGAATTAATTGATAATTTTGATGAAATGCCAAATGATTTTTCAATTGAGGTTTTTACTTTCCTAATGGCTAAAAAAAAAAATTTTTACACTGAAAGATTTAATATTAATCTCAATAAAAGAGAAAACAGTAAGTCTTCTTGGAACACAGGATTACTATCTAAGTTTAAGTTGAGTTTAGTTATTATTAAAAGTAGCTTGTTAATTAAGATAAATGAATTAAAAAAATCAGATTAATTCAATTTACACTCAAGTATAATATTAAGATTTTACACTCCAATATTCATTAATAGATTTTGTTTCAAAGTTGATAAAAAGTTTATGGGGTGTCTTTTTTAGTTTTTATACTATAGATATGCATCGCAAATATGATCCAAATAAATTGAGTATGAAAAAAATCGACTATAATTGCTTCAATAAAAATCATTACAATAATTAAGAAATAAATGAGGCTATTATTATATTCTTTTTTTTTGTTGAAATTTTTTAAATATTCAAAAATAATATAAATTGGTAATACTAAAAATATAAGAAAACCTATAATTCCATAATTTGCTAGCGCCCCAAAATAATCTGAGTGTGGATCAGTGTAGCTATTAAAATTTTTAAGTACGATGTCATGATTAAAATAATTAGAACTTTCAAAAAAAATATAATTATAATTTTTTGCTAATTCTATAGCTGTATATTTAAGTTTGAGAAAAAGTGAACCATAAATATCGTGTTCCTTCATATTAATAACAAAATCAGTAAAATAGTAGTGTTCAAATAAATTTAAATTAGATGAATTTATGGTGCTTTTCTCAACTAAAATATAATGCGTTACAATAAAATAAAACACACTTAATGTTATAATGCTTAGTGTTAAAAAAACTTTAATTAATTTTTTATTTAGTAAATTTAATTTTTTTATAATTAAATAAACTCCTAAAATACTAAAAAAAATTAAAAAAAATTTAGATTTCAATAAATAAAATACTGTAAAATATAGAATTATAAGTGTCGAAATTATTAATTTCTTATTAAATCTAGATAATAAAAATAAAAAGCCTGGTGCCACAAGATGTGCTGGTTGATTATAATCCATGAATATACTTCTGAAATTAATAGGTGATGTTCCTACATATGGGTAATAAGTTAAGTCCCTAATCATCCAAAGACCGTTGGGCTCATGTCCTAATTTATATAAAAAGTATGAGTAAATAATATGTGCAGATATAACTAGAGAAACGGTAATAAAAGAATTTTCTAAATAATAGATTAAATTTTTAACATTTGATAAATAAAATTTATATACGGTATATATTGCAAGCATATAAACCCAAATCAGCAACTCATACAGATTGTAATAATCCTGAAAGTCTAGAGAATATTTAATTAACTTTAATATTAAAAGTAAGTAGATTATTGCTTCAAAAATATTTTTTTTATCAAACTTTAGTGCAAACCTAATAAAATCTAATCTAAAAACTAATAGAGTAAAAAAAATAATAACTACAAAAATTATTTCAACAATTGAAAATCTTGCAAATTTATATTCAAATTTTAAGTAATGTTCAAAAAAAAATGATAAAATATAGGTAGATAAAATTAAATAAATTAACTTACTTTTTAAGAGAATAGATTTTTTCAAGCTTAACATTTAAAGTTTATAATTAATTGCAATATTACTATACAAGTGTAATTTTATTTTATGATTAAACAAGCTTTAAAAAAAGGGCAATTGTATATTAATTACTTAGGACCATCCAGCGCAGTGCTTGGCAATTTAATTGCTACACCTATTTTAATTTCTAATTTAGGTTTAAATCAATGGTCATTATTTGCATTAATTAATATTTTACTTCCTCTTGTTTACTTAATTCTATTTGGTAGCAGTGAAATTGTAAGAAGATTGATGATCAATATCTTTTTAATTAATGAAAAGACTAAAAAAAGTATTGATCTATTTTTTAAATATGAAAAAAAGATATTTATAAGATTTTTTCCTGGGATTTTAATTTTATCAATCACTTTAATTTTATTTAGCTCAAATAATTATCCAACATTTGAAAAAATAGAATTGTCATTTTTTTTTATATCTATTGCAGTATTGATAAAAATGTTTGAATTTTATTACTCTGAATTACTGAATGGTCTTAAGCAACATTATAAACTGCATATTTATGGATTCATTATTACATTTTTAAAATGGTCAACAATAATTTATTTATCTTTTCTTAGTAAAGTAAATATTAATACTCTTTTAATAGCTATGATCATTTTTTCTTTTTGCATGATAATAGTTCAAAGAATATTGATATTAAATTTTTTTCATGATACCCAAAAAAAATCTAACATCCAAAATAAAGAACTTGTTTCAGAATTTAATGAAAAAAAATTTGGAATAACAATTTTTTTATTATTGTTATTACAACATTTTAACAAAATTATAGCTTTCGGTATTCTAGATACAAAATCAATATCATACTTTGGGATTGCTTTCATGTTGAGCAGTGTTGTTCCATTAATAATAGCACCAATAGTAGTTTATTTAACACCTGAAATATATGAAACAGCAGAATTGAGTACAAAAAACCGGAAAGAGAAATTTTCTCGCTTTTTAATTATACAGCTTTCTGTAATAACTACATTACTAATAATTACCAATTTATTTCTTGAACCAATACTCGCTCTTTGGCTAGGTAAAAAAATTAATCACTTAGATGTATTATTATTTCTTATACCTTTATCGATAAGCACTTTATCAACAACTATGCTTACTTCATTAAAAATTTTATTTATTGCAGAGAATAAAATTTATTTTATGAGAAGGCCACTAGAGCTAGTTTTTTTTCTATTTATTTTTTTAACAACAATGATGTATTTTCAAACCATAACTGTTGAAATTTATCTTTATTGCTTGTCTATTTTAAAGTTTTTTTTAGCAATTTATTTTTACATAATTTTTTTAAAAAAAATCTAACTTTAAAATATATAAAATTGTAATTAAAATTTAAATTTTTCTATAATAAAGAGCTGAAAAATGAGCAAACTTTTAAAATAAAATACTTAAATTTGAAAAATAATATAAGATTAAATTATGATACAAAAAAGCTTAATTCAATTAATTGAGCCACATTTTCATAATAAATTAACTGAAAAAGAATATGAAATTAAAACTTTAAAAGCTAAAGATCTATTAGTTCATACTAGATTTGATATAGCTTTTAAAATTTTATATTTAGAAAATATAGATAAAAAAAATAAATTTGCTCAAGAATTTTATGAGGAACATATAAGAGCTTTTAGCTTAGGTAAATTTACGGAACTAGGAAATAAAAAAAAAAATAATATTGATGAATATATAAAAAGTTTTCTAAAAATTTTTAAAGATATAAAAAAAAATGGATTTAACAATGATAAAACATTAATTCCATTATCCTCAAAAGGTTACATTGCAAATGGTGCACATAGAGTTGCAAGTGCAATTTATACAAATAAAAATGTAGATTGTGTGGAGATAAACGCAAATGATCCTAACTATAACTATAAGTTTTTTTATAATAGAAAAGTTTCAACTAAAATACTTGATACTGTAGCGACTAAGTTTGTAGAGTATGCAAATAATATATATATTGCCTTAATATGGCCTACAGCTCAGGGACACGACAAAGAAATTGAGCAAATTATTCCTAATATTGTCTATCGAAAAGATATCTTACTCAATCCTAATGGTGCTCATAATTTAATTTCTCAAATATATTATGGTGAAAAATGGATAGGAAATATTAAAAATAATTTTAGAGGCTCGCAAGGAAAACTCGTAGAATGTTTTAGAAATTTTAATCCTGTGAGAATTGTAGCTTTTCAAGCTAATAGTTTAAATAAAGTTATGAGCATAAAAGATAAGATACGTAAAATTTTTAAAGTTGGGAAGAGTTCAATCCATATTACTGACTCACATAATGATGCTATAAGGGTAGCGAGGGTAGTTTTTAATAATAATAGTATACATTTTTTAAACAACGCAAAACTAAACAGATATATATCTACACACTTAAAAATAGATGAATTTAAAAAGTTTATTATTAAAAATAAATTAAATAGAAATGATGTGTTAATTGACTCTAGTTTAATTTTATCCTGCTATGGAATGAGAGAAGCAAAAGATACTGACTTTATTTATAATTCAGAAACTAGAATTAAATTTAAATTTAACAATATAAATGTTCACAATGAGGTACTAAAATATTATCAAGCCACAAAACACGAGCTAATTTACAATCCAAACAATTATTTTTATTTTAATGAATTAAAATTTATATCTTTTGATCATCTTTACAAAATGAAAAAAAATCGTAATGAAATAAAAGATAAAAATGATTGTAAGATGATGGAAGCTTTAAGGGAAAATAATCAAATTAAAATGATTATGAATAGGTTAAAGCAAAATTTTTATTACAGTATAATTAAAATAAAATATAAAGTTGTTTTACTCTTAAAAATTCTAGGATTACATAAAATTATAAAAAAATTAATTTTATATGAGTCTACAAAGAAATAAACTAATGAAAAAAATAATTAACTTTTATTAATGAAAATACCTCAAATAACTGTTTTGATGTCCGTTTATAATGGAGAAAAGTTTGTCAAATCAGCGATAGAGAGTGTTCTAAATCAAACTTTTAAAGATTTTGAGTTTTTAATTATAAATGATGGTTCTTCAGATACTTCTTTAGAAATAATTGAAAAATATAAAGCTCAAGATCAAAGAATAATTTTAATCAATAGAGAAAATAAAGGTTTAATAACTAGTTTAAATGAAGGAATATCATTATCAAGTGGAGCATATATAGCTAGGATGGATGCTGATGATATTTCAATTCCTGAAAGATTAAGTGAACAATTCAATTATTTACAAAAAAACCCTGATGTTGACTTAGTTGGATCTAATATAATTTTTTTCACTGACAACATAGTAAAAGGTACCTCTAACTTAGAAATAAATAAAATTAAAAATTTAAATTTTTATAGAAATACATTGGGCTTGCCTCACCCCACTTGGATGGGTCGAGCTAATTTTTTCAAAAATTTTGGTTATGATCAGAGAGCGATAAGCGTTGAAGATCAAGATTTATTATTAAGGGCTTATAATTCATCTGAGTTTGTAACTTTAGAGAAGCCTTTGGTATTTTACAGAATATATAAGAAAATTAATTATAAATACAAATTAAAACAATTGGGCTTTTTGTTCCTCTCTAGATTAAGAAATATACTGAGCCTTAGACTATTTCACTATTTTCCTATAATTTTAATTATTTTTATTGTCTCTTTTGTTTTTTGTATTTTTGGAATTAAAAACTATAATATGAAAACTAACTTAAATTCTAAATATCAGGCTATATTTAATAAAATAACAAAAATTTTATAGAAATTTAAATATTTTAATTATTTAATATTTTTTTTTAGAAAATGTGTATCTTTTAATCAAAGGTGCAGCCAATAGTATAAATATTACAACAAATTTAGATCTATGTCTTATTCCTGTACCAAAATTTCCAACTCCAATCCCAAACACAAAAATATAAGATATTAACATTATAAAAATAATTCTTAATACAGGATCACTCCATATAGCTTTTCTATTTTTAAAAATTAAAAAGGATAAATACATATATAAAAAAGCGTCAAACATACCAATTAAATGCTTTAATTTATTTACATCCCACGGAAATGGTGAGAAGGCCAGGTAAATAGCTCTTACTGGACCTTTGTAAAGCATTTCAATTGGAGATGAAATAACTGTCCACTGAGGCCATGATGCTACTCCTCTGGTAGCAATATTTGTTTTTTGTAGAAGTACTTGAATATTTGTTGAGGTTTCAAAAGAGCCTAGGTAAGGCAAGGAAATTTTATTTGATAAGTAAAACCCAGAGGCTACGGTAACTAATAAAAGAAAAAAAATAATCTTCACACTAATACGAAACCTTATTAATAATTTAAATAATATTCCTAAACTAGATGCACCAACTATTGCAAGAAAAACTATGGCACCTACAAACATACCACCATGAAAAAAAGTTGCCCCGATAAAACCAAACATTGCTACAATTATAGATTTAAGACTATTAGTTTTAACCCAGCTAACCACTCCTAATAAAGCTATTAAAAGAAAGAAAACCATATAAGCTTCTCGCATAACTATAACAGAGTATAAGATTAAAGATGGAAATAAAGCCATAGTCCAACCTACTTTATTTGCAATATCATTATTCCATATTTTTCTTGCGAGTAACCAGCCCAATAAAATAGAGCCAACTCCAAAAAATAAACTAATTGACTTTGCCAATAATAAACTACGGCCTAAAAGTGAATAAGGTATTGCAATCAGCCAACTAATAAATCGAGCACTAGGCCCAGTAAAATTATTCAACACATGAATAAATCCCTCTTGACCCAACCGCCAGGCACGTTCTTCAAATGTAACAGCGTCGGCGGTACTATCTGGTAAATCAATTATATAATTACCAATTAGCAAAAAAATAACTCTTATAGCAAAACCAACATATAAAATTTTAGAGATTGATGGCCATCGTATTGTTATTAGTAAAACTAATAAAAATATTAAAGATATTGAAGTAAAACCAAGTAAATTAGCCATGAGATTATCAAATATAAAAATTTATATAAAACAAATTATGAAATTTTGATAAATTAATTTTTTATTTCCAAAATGTTTTAATTTTAAATTCATAGATTATAGCCTTAATTTAGATTATCTTTAGAAAATAGGTATTTTAAATCAAATATGATATGGTTTTTTTTACATAAACTTGAAATAAATTTCATTCCCATAGTTTTAAATTTTTTATGTGCAACACTTATTAAAATTGCATCATATTTATTTTTAGCTAATTTTGTAAGTGGAATAATGTTGTGTATTTTTTTTATTTCTTTTTTATCTGCCCATGGATCATATAAATCAAGATTACATTGATGTTTTTTTAATTTGAGAATTATGCTTTGGACACCAGAGTTTCTGATATCTGAACAGTTTTCTTTAAAAGTTAATCCCATAATTAATACTTTAGATCTTTTAATTTTGATTTTACTCATATGCATTTTTCGAACTAATTCCGAAGCAACATATTTGCCCATACTATCGTTAATTTTTCTTCCAGCTAAAATTATTTTTGGTTTATAATTAATACTTTCAGCTTTATGCGTAAGATAGTAAGGATCTACTCCAATACAATGACCACCTACTAGTCCAGGTTTAAAAGGTAAAAAATTCCACTTACTTTCTGCAGCATCTAATACAGCTTTTGTATCAATATTAAGTTTATTAAATAAAATATAAAGCTCATTAATAAACGCTATATTTAAATCACGTTGAGTGTTTTCAATTATTTTTGCTGCTTCTGCAACTTTGATACTAGGAGCTTTATGAGTGCCTACATTTATAATATCTTTATATAACTCATCTACTATATCAGCAACTTCTTGCGTTGAACCAGAAGTAATTTTTTTAACATTTGAAATAGTATGCACTTTATCTCCAGGATTAATTCTTTCTGGACTATATCCACAAAAAAAATCTTTATTGTATTTTAATTTTGAAAATTTTTCTAAAACCGGTACACACTGCTCTTCTGTGCAACCAGGATAAACAGTAGACTCAAAAATTATCAGATCATTTTTTTTAATTATCTCTCCTATCATTTGGGTAGCTTTCAATAATGGTTTTAAATTTGGCTTTTTAAGTTTATCTACTGGGGTAGGAACAGATATTATAAAACAATTTGCAAGTTTGAGATCTCTTTTATTATGAGTAAATTTTAGTTTTTTTGATCTTTTCAGTTCTTTTTTACTGAACTCTAAATTTTTATCAATTGCAGCATTAAGTTCCTTAATTCTATTTTTATTCGCATCATAGCCAATTACAAATTTTTTTTTTGCAAATTCTAATGCGAGAGGTAAACCAACATAACCTAATCCTATAATTGCTAATCTAATATTTTTTTTTTCATTAATCATATTTGATAATATTCTTTATACCATTTGACAAAGTCAGATATCCCCTTAGTGACAGATGTTGTAGGTTTGTAATTAAATTTTTCTATTAAGTTATCAACATTTGCATATGTATCTGGTACATCTCCTGGTTGTAGTGGCAATAAGTTTATTTTAGCTTTTTTATTTAGAGCTTTTTCCAAAGCAGTTATATATTCCATAAGTCTAACAGGTTTATTGCTTCCTATATTGAACACACGCCAGGGGGACTTGCTACTAGCTGGATCAGGTTGACTGCTTTTCCAATTAGAATTTATAGTTGCCGGATTATCTAAAGATTTAATTATTCCTTCCACGATATCATCAATAAAAGTAAAATCTCTAGTATGTTTTCCATAATTGAATACATCTATAGGTTTTTCCTCCAAAATAGCTTTTGTAAATTTAAATAAAGCCATGTCTGGTCTTCCCCAAGGTCCATAAACTGTAAAAAATCTTAATCCGGTGGTTGGTAGTTGAAAAAGATAACTATATGAATGTGCCATTAATTCATTAGATTTTTTAGATGCTGCATATACAGATAATGGATGATTAGCGCTATCACTTTCTGAAAAAGGCATTTTAGTATTAGCTCCATAAACACTTGAAGTGCTAGCGTAAACTAAATGTTCAACTTTATATTGACGACAATTTTCTAAAATATGACCGAAGCCAACTATATTGCTGTGAATGTAAGCTAATGGATTTTCTATAGAATAGCGCACTCCTGCTTGAGCAGCTAAATTGACTACTTTATTTGGTTTATAATCTTTAAAAACATTTTCTAAATTTTTTTGATCACTAAGATCAATTCTATAATGTTTATAATTTGAAAATTTGTTTAATTTTTCAAATCTTGCTTCTTTAATTTTGGGGTCATAATAGTCATTATGGTTGTCAATACCAATTATTTCATCACCTCTCATAAGTAATTTTTCAGACAACATTGACCCTATAAAACCAGCTGAACCTGTTACTATTATTTTCATAATTTCAAATAAAATTTATTAATGAATAATTTTTGTATCATAATTTATTTAAACTTTTACAACCAATAATGCTCTATTCTTCCAACTATACTTATAAAAATTTTTAAGCGCTTGATTAGCTATTATTTCCCTAGTTTTTGAGTCTTGTAACTTATTAATTGAATTAATCCACATTTTAATATCATCACTCTCAACTAATATTGAATTGCTTTCATTAAGCACTTCTCTTATTACAGGTAAATCGGATACAATAATTGGTTTTTTGTGTGACATATATTCAAAAATTTTTAAAGGTGACATAAACTTTACTGTATCTGATTTAGAATTACCAAAAATAGAAACTTTTTTTGCATAAGGCGCTAAAAGAATATCAAAAGAATTTAGATATTTAATTGTTTCTTTGGGTGATACAAATCCATAAAAATATATGTTATTTAATTCTAATTTTTCCGAATAATTTTTCCAATATTCAATATCATTTTTCAATCCACCAACTAAGTGAAATGTTATTTCATTTAAGTTTTTTGCACACTCAATAATTGTATCAATGCCTCGTCCTTCATATAGATGTCCAACATAGCCAGCTTTTAATTTTTTCTGACAGCCTAAAAGTTTTATTTTAGTGTCAAAATTTTTAATTTCATCAGCACCATCATGAGCAACTTGTATTTCAATTTTATCTAAATATTTTTTTTCTAAATATATA
>Ga0181597_10006157_pt1 | contig 11273 bp, 6 predicted proteins | sample 041ome_5_FD_148647 | JGI IMG/M metagenome (GOLD analysis project Ga0181597, IMG submission 148647) | Coastal salt marsh microbial communities from the Groves Creek Marsh, Skidaway Island, Georgia - 041403US metaG (spades assembly) | ecosystem: Environmental > Aquatic > Marine > Intertidal zone >... | reverse complement strand
CTTAACCCCAATGTTTTGAATTGTTAAAGCGAAATTCAAAAAAATGACTGCAATACCTAAGAGTTTTGACTCAGAACTATTTCGGGATTGGCGAACGGGTTCCACAGTTGCCGGGATATTTTTATGTCTCATTGCCTTTCCGGTTCTTGGGTTCATAAGGAATGATTATTTCTTTAACAGCATACTTATAATTCCACCTATCGGCATTGGAATTGCTATCGCGGCAACCTTGCACTACAGATGGAAAGGTGTTCTTGCATGCTGTTTGGGTGTAATTGCTAAGTGGTTGCTTTTTGGAGGATACATAAATTCCTTATTTTTCTATCTAGTTATTTTATTCTCTATTATCCCTTGGGCCTTGGCGCTAGCAAATAGATTCAAGTTAGTGGAGACAGAACAAAGCGTTTTGCATCCATTATTTTTCCCATTATTTGTCCTAATCTTAGTGGGGTGTATTAGTCTTTTTATTTTAACCTTCTCGGCATCTGAGCCAAATATTCTTACAACTAATCAATTTGGTTTATTTGTAGACTTTTTTCTGAGGTATCTGCCCGTTATTATCGCTGCCTTTTTAGTTTGGACCAAATTATTAGGCTGGATTCAAGCGAGGGAACTAAGAAAAAAAAAATTAATATCCTTACTTGGAACGGTTGGGTTAATAGCAGCCATCTGGTTATCAGCAAAATTTCTTCATGCAGGGGTTCGTGCCACGCAAAATATCTTAATGTTCGAAAGTGCTTATACGATGGAGAGGCTTTTAGACCACGAAGAGGAGCGGCTTTTCTCCTTAATGCGCAGCATCTTCTCACCTGTATTTGATATAGAGTCAGAGGTTGATTTAAGCCGTGCTGCAGGACTATTAGAGGGAGAGTTCTCATCGGAGCCTTTAAATTATATTGGAATTTATGAAGTTGATTTCGAAAATAATGTTCAGTCAGATGAAGCGCTAATCTCCAAGTTGTTTTATGAAAAGTATGACCCCGAGTTGGAATTATCCGAGCAACGCCTTTTGTCAGACTGGCTGACAACATTTTTTGACGAAGCTGTTATGGATTACGTGTTCCCCACCACAGAAAGCGGCTTTATATCTCTAGGAAACGAGCATTCCAGTATTCAGCTTGGAAAAGATAACCGGATTTTTGAATTAATTCTTTTCCTGCAGCCGCCAGAAACGCTTGCAAATGACAATAATCAAAATATGCGATACAGGCTAATTGCGGCCGTTGTCGATTCTGGCTCACTTTTAAAAAACATATTAAGTGATGTTTGGCCTAGCGGAGAGATTATATGGGAAAAAAGGACGGATTATAGCGAGTCCAGTGTTCGGTACCAGTCCGATGGGATTGCTGCACTTTTCCAGGATCGCGATCTTGTCGGAATTTCAGTTCAGTTTGTAACTGAGAGGCGGGGTGCAACAAACGTTTTTAATCTATATCTACCTACTTCAATTACGGCATGGCTCTTCTCGTTATTCCTTACTTATATTTACATTTTCGCAATACTGATATGCATCTTTCACTATTTTTACACACGGCTAGTTCATGAGCTAGATTATGCAAGCATGTTGCGTTTTAGCGGTAACGAGATTCTTTCTCGATTTAGAGGAATAGGTGTTGTTGCAATATCTAGTGAAGGGCAAATATTGTTCTTGAATAGTGCTTCTGAACGAATATTGGGATACGATGAGTCAGACGCACTTGGCCAATCTTTTTGCGGTCTCACTGATTTTAGGCTTCTTGATTCAGATATATCGGGTGAGTGCGCAACTGATATCCTAATTCGATCTATTTGCGATAGTCTCGCAAGTGAACGAGCATCTGAGATCACTGCAGAAATAAGAGCTGCTAATGGACAGAAAATGGAACTTTCGATCCAGCCTGAATTTGTGCCAGACGAAATCAGGTTAAATGAAATTGGTTTAATTAGTATTGAAAGAATTTCAATGCCAGCAAGATACCTCTTAATGATTCAGGATCATTCTATCGAGACTGCGAGGCAACGATCCCACTTAACTAGGTCAAAGCAAAGAATAACCAGCCAGTTAATCGCGGGGCTTTCTCATGAATTCAATAATTCACTTGCCGTGGTTTCTAATAGCCTGAATGAAATTGGATTGGTGTCGGACTCGAAGAAGGTAAGTGACTATGTTGAAGATGCCTTGCTGGCGACAAATAGTTCGTTAAGAGTAGTTGAAACATTACTCGGCATTGGTGACCAAGTGGACATGGAGGGAGAGTTATTTGATGCTGCGGCAGCGCTTGTCGCATCCAAAGACTTATTTGTAAACACTATAGCTAATTCAGAAATTAATTTTGAATTACAGACCCCAGCTGAGCCCGCTTTCGTGCGCGCTGATTTGCTGGGTTTTAGACGTTGTATGTTGGAGTTGATCGTTAATGCGACTGAAGCTATCGAACGTAATGGTATTTCGTTTTCAGGGAAAATATCAGTAATCGTGACAAAGAAAATGTCTGCAGATGATGGCCTAGAGAGAATCTATATAAGCGTCAGTGACAATGGTTTTGGAATGAGCGAGTCGGTTTCGGATAGATCGATTGAGCCATTTTTTAGTAGTGAGCCTGCTGATAAAAGTGGATTGGGTCTTTCCGAAGTTAGTGCGTATTTCGTGAGGTTCGGTGGGGAAATTGAAATAAATAGTGAGGAGGGAATTGGGACTGAGGTAGTTGCATTCCTACCGTATGCTATCGATGGAGTAAAGAATGATGCGAAGAGAAGTAACCAACCAGACAGTTCCAGCTTAAAGATATTGGTCGTAGAAGACGAACCCTTGGTTAGAAAAATTGCATGTAAAATGTTCAATAAACTTGGGCATACTGTTTGTGAAGCTGCAAACGCAGATGAGGGCCTGTCTATACTTTCCGAATATGAGGCTGACATCGTATTTTCAGATATCTCAATGCCTGGGTCTATGAACGGCATACAATTGGCGGAAAAATTAGCTCAGGAATATCCTGATATAGAAGTCATACTGACTACAGGATATTTAGATAAAAATCTTGCGAAGCGTGCAATGTCTACTGCTATGATTATCCAAAAGCCCTATAAATTAGCTGACTTGCGTAACGGTATTTCTCACCTCAACACAGAAAGGTCAGTTAAAGATGAGTGAGTTTAATCAATCCAAGTATCATTCAGACTATATCAACCGCATACTCATTGATGTTGTTCGAAGAACTTGTAGTGATGAAGGATTTATCATTGCATCAGTTAGCAAGCATGACATTAGCAGCTTTTCAAATGTAATTGCTTATACACAGAGTTCTAGGGATTATAACTGGGGTAAAAATTTGAATTCCTCTGAATCAATAGATCTTGTAGATAAAGAATTATTCCATAGTTTGCTTGATCCTAAAAATGAAACAATTGTGAAGTATTCCCCTCCCCGAGAACTGCTCAGTAGCTCAGTGATTGATGTGCAATCAATCACAAATCTTGTGATTATTCCAATAGCACTTGATGAATATATGGTTGGCTATCTATGCTTGTCTAGAGCAAAAAACGGCTTCACAGTAACGGAATTAGACGAATTCAAGAAAGAAATATTTGCTCTGGCCGGCATAATCAACAGTCTGCACTTGCTCAGAGAAATGGAGTCGAAGAACTATCAGCTAAATAAAATGGAGACATCAATAGCTGATGGTGTAATAGATATGAATGAGAGTGGTCTTATCTCTTACGTGAACCCTGCAATAAAATCTATATACGGCTATACAGCTGAAGAGTTAGTTGGACAGCCTGTTACCATCCTTATGCCAGAAAAATACCGTGCTCCCCACAAAGCTGGCTATGAGCGATATCAAGCTAGTGGTGGCGGACGAATTGTTAACTCATCCGTTGACCTTGAGGGTTTGCATAAAGATGGAAGCGCATTTGACCTTCAAATGACAATTTATGAAGTATGGCACGGGGATAACAGAACATTCAGGGGAGTTATTTCGGATCCAGCAAAAAAGAAAGCTGAAAAACTATATATTAACAGCAAGCAAGAGCAAGCAACACTTTATCGATTTGCCCCCGTACCTATATTTGTTCTTGATTGCGAGGGGGAAATTGCGAGTTGGAATATCGCTATGGAAAACCTAACCGGTTTTCTTGAATCGGAACTGGTCGGCAAATCGTTACTTGGCCTTCCAATTATCTCTCCAGAAGATATGGGGAAAGTTGCCCGAGAAATAGTCCTTTCTTCTCATGATGCGGCGCAGGAGACTAACGAGTTTCACTTTCATAAAAAGGATTCATCTAAAGCTGAAATACACAACAAAGATGCCAGATTGATGTCAATGACGTGGGCTAAAGTCACGGGTCCTCAAGGAGAATTTGATGGCTCAGTCTGGATCGGCCAAGATATTACATTAACTAGACAGCGAGAATTGGAGCTTCTACAAGGCCACAAGCTCATGGCATTTGGGGAAATTGCCAGTGAGATGGCCCATGATTTCCGAAATATTTTACAGGTTGTACAAGGCAATGTTGAGTCTGTTCTAGATGAGCTAGATGAGAACCAATCTGATTATATAGACCCGCTTAAAGATGTGTTGGAGGCAGCTACTCAAGGAAATACAATCACAAAGCAGCTACTTGATTTCTCAAAAAAGAAGAGTGTTACGTATAGCCTTATTGATACAAATAAGTTTATTGACTCTCAAAAAGGCATCCTGAAGCATGCGTTTGGCGATCAGATATCGTTACATATGTTTTTACAAGATGACTTGCCGAAAATCAGAATAGCAGAAGGTAGGCTGTCAACAGCACTGCTCAATATATGTATCAACGCAAGGGATGCAATTGGTGGTGTAGGTGAAGTAAAGATAGTGTCTAAACTACAAACTCGCAATCTTAAACAATACTTGATGATCTCTGTAGAAGATAGTGGGCCTGGAATGGATACTGATGTGCTAGAAAAGATAGCTGAGCCGTTTTTTACAACAAAAACTTCTGGTACTGGCCTCGGCTTAGCTATGGTTAAAAACTTCGTTGACGAGTCGAAGGGAATTCTTGAATTTGATTCAGAGGAAAATATGGGTCTGAAAGTTAGTATGTTTTTCCCATTGCCAGCTATCCGAAAAAACGACCCGCCCTCAAAGCATAATGAGCAGAAGTCTGCTAACCATGTGCTTATTGTGGAAGAAGATCCCACGGTGCTAAAGCGTGGGGCTGGAAATTTTAGAAAGCTAGGGTTTACAGTGAGTAAAGCTTCTAATGTTCAAGAAGCAATGGGGACACTTGAAGCAGACGATACCATTACTTTGTTATTCGCGGATGTTAGATTACCAGGCCTCTTGAATGGGAATGACTTGGCAGTATGGGCATCGAATCATTTCCCTTGGGTATCTGTAGTAAAAACATCTGGCTATGATGTGGAAGACTCGGATAAATCTGGGTTCCCAGTGCTTATAAAACCGTATACGCAGGATGCGCTAAAGACAGTATTGGAAGTTGAATTCGGCCTGAAATTTGATCGTTTATAGGTTAAGCGCATTGAAATTTAATCAGGAAAACCGTCAATGAGCTTGTTTGGTTGACTATTTCAGGTGTGTTATCGAATAGGCAAGAATTAGTTAGTTTAACAGTATGGAATGTCTAATGTTTAGTCACCCACCATATCCCACCAGAAAGGCTGATTCAATCCATATCTTGGATAACTATAATGGCAGAAAGTGAGTTGAGCAAGACCGAACATGTGTCTGCCGCTGATTCTAAAGAGCGAGAAGATCGATTGGTTTGGGTAGATGAAAGATTATCTGAAATTGAATACCAAAGTTACCGAGCAACTACTTTTTGTGTAGTTGGGATTGGTTCTGCGGGTGTAGTTTTGCCTTTCATCGACGCTAATGCTGAATTCGGAATAGAACTATTTGTAAGGCCGGCTCTTATTTTTACTGGTGTACTCATGTTGCTGCTAAGCATATCTTTATTAAAGAAAAGATATGAAAACTCAAGTCTCCAAGAAAATGCTGCGCTCGCAGGGTTGGTATTCTCACTTGTGTTTCCTTCATTCACATATGAGCATAGCTGGGTAGGCTTTGGATTTATGGCTGCTGTTTTTCTTCTATGCGCCACCACTCTGGTGGGTAGACGACGGATAATGACGATTCTGATTGTTTCTGTTTTATGGACGTGCTCCATTTACTTGTTGTTTTTTAGTGGTTGGAATGAATTTATATACATTGCTCCTAGCGGCCCGCGCTCGGGCGCTGGTGACGGTCTGATACGAGTAACGCTTGCTCTTTTTGCGTGTTTCATAGTGGCGTTTTTCTATGCAAGATCGCAGACCAAAATAAATAGGCTTCTTCGCGACACCACTCAAGCAGCAGTTTATGCACAAGCAGCTGAGAAGAGACTTTTATCTAACATGAGTCATGAGGTACGTAATCCTCTAAATGGTTTGCTGGGTATGTTAGAGGTGTTGTCAGAGTCCACTAACCTAGATAAGGCTGATCGAGAAGTCCTATCCGTTACTATGCGCTCAGGTACTATTATACATAAACTTGTAAATGAAATTTTGGATTATCAAAAAATGAGGGAAACAGGCGTCCGTATAAAACCTGAAGCGTTTGATGTCCGAGAAGCCATATCTTCTATGAAACTAGGCTATGAGGCTATTTGTAGGAAAAAAAGCATAACCTTTAGTTTGTCAACGAAGATTGAGGATTTTCCTCATTACGTACTAGGTGATCAAATTAAGATAGAACAACTGACTATGAACCTTGTTGATAATGCGATTAAGTATACGAAGCCCGGCGGCGAGGTTAAGTTACTTCTAGAGTATAAGGAAGGCAGTGTAATAGCCGAGATTTCGGATTCCGGAATTGGCATGTCTAAGGAGACGCTTAAGAAAGTATATGAGAGACACTTCCAATTCGCTAGCAGCGATAAAGCAGGATTGGGAGTCGGCCTAGGGCTGGCGATATCTAAAGCAATTGTGGAAGCAATGGAAGGCGAAATATATATCGAAAGCGAGCTTAATGTTGGGACTGTCGTAAAAGTGATTTTTCCCCTGGTTGCTATCGAAGATCCTGCACTCGAGGAAAAAGGTGAGCTCTATACTGAGAGTGAATCAGGAGCCAAGGCTGGGAAGGAGCTTAAAGCACATGAATCGGTATCAAGTGTCACTCGACATGAAGATATGACGATTTTAGTTGTAGATGATCAGGAGCTTAATTTGCGAGTAATGACCAGGCTGCTAAAATTAATTGGTGTGTCGGCAGATTGCACAACCAGTGGAGAATCGGCGCTGGAAATGCTTAAGCAAAAAAAATATGATCTTGTGATAACCGATATCAACATGCCAATAATGAATGGCATTGAACTACTAGGCGATATGAAAGTTACGCATCCGGATACTCCGGCTATAGCCATTACGGGTAACGTTCTTGAAGAGGATGTTCAAAAATATTTGTCAGCCGGATTCGTTAATGTACTTGCCAAGCCGACTTGCAAACGTGATCTAGTATGCGCCCTAGATGAACTTAGAATCGGTGAGACCTTTAGAGTTTGATGGGGTTGGCAAATGGTTCATTTCGGAATTGTCAATTTGCATGGTGAGAAACATCAGCGCAAGTGGCTATCCAAAGAGGAACGCAACTAAGTAAAATCCGGTTTTTAGGTTGTTTATGAAAAGTGAAGACTATCGATTAGAAGTATTGCGCTTGTATGAGATTCTGGACACCGCTGCTGAGGCGAATTTTTACAATTTCACTGAGCTTGCTTCTCTAATTTGCGAAACACCCATTAGTTTGGTCAGTATCGTTAGTAAGGATCGGCAATGGTTTAAGTCGAATAAAGGATTGGCTGCTGACGAGACGCCGCGTTCGATTTCATTCTGTGGAAAAGCGATTGAACAGGATAAGCCGTTTATTATTGAAGATGCATTGGCAGACCCAAGATTCGATCACAATCCGCTGGTAACGGGTGCACCAAATATCCGCTTTTATGCGGGTATTCCCCTGACAGTGGAGGAAGGCGTTACTCTTGGAACACTTTGTGTTATCGATACTGTCCCCAGAAAACTCGAGGGCCCTCAGCTGGAAGCGCTGAAAAGGCTGGGTCAGGGGGTGACAGATCTCATGGAACTCCGACGAAAAGCACACATCTTAAAGAAGCTCAGTGCGTTGTTTCCTATCTGCTCCTGGTGCAACAGTGTTTTAACAGCCGATGCAGAATGGGTGTCGATGAACAGCTATCTGAGTGACAATATGCCATCAACTCATGGTGTGTGCCCGACCTGTCTGGATAGAGAGCTGGAGTTGCTGGATAACGAAGTCTGATAGCACTTTCAGTCAGACTCATGCAGTTGATTAGTGGGCAGTATGATAAGAGGTCAGAGAAAAATGCATTAGCTCTGATGATTGACAAAGCTGCTAATTTTTCCGTCGATTTAGTCTGGCAGTAGAAGCTCTTGCGCTTCGAAGTGGTCAGAGCGTTGTTCTCAGTGTGAGTAAGATGGGAGAGGGCGCCTGGTGGGCTATAGGTGAGAAGTGAGAGTGAGATAAGCGGTCGGGGCGATGGAAAGACAGTCTCGCTAGTCGAGCGCACCCAGGCACCGGATCGATATGTTATTTGATCTGCTACCCTACTGTGTATTAGATTTCACAAACGAACCATAACTCTGATCAGGCTTCGTTTTTAATCCTTTTACACGAGTGAGAAAGGGCTTCAGATGCACATTAAAGATCGATATACCTATTTCCTTTGCGCCGCACTAATAATACTTGTTGGTACGGTTGCACCCGTCAAAGCTCAAGATATGAAACGACCCAATATCGTACTGATTCTTGCCGACGATCTTGGCTATACGGATATTTCCCCCTTCGGCAGCGAGATAAGCACTCCAAATATTGCCCGGCTCGCGGCACAGGGCCTTTCATTCACGAATTACCACACGGCCGGGAGCTGTGCGCCGGCGCGGGCCATGCTGCTGACCGGGGTGGATAGTCATCGCAATGGTGTACCAAATATCCCTGAGGCATTGCCTGCAGAGCAAATGGCCTATGAGCACTACCAGGGTGTGTTGAATGACAAAGTCGTCACGCTCGCAAGTGTATTACAGGACAATGGTTATCACACCTATATGACCGGCAAGTGGCACCTTGGTCATACCCCGGAGTTATTACCCTCGTCCCGCGGGTTTGACCGGACAATCGCGATGGCGGATACAGGAGCGGATAACTGGGATCAACGCACCTATTTGCCCATCTATGAGCAAGCCAACTGGTATGCCGACGGTGCTGAGCATACGCTGCCCGATGACTTTTATTCATCAGAATATTTTATCGACAAGACCATAGAATTTATCGAATCCAATGGGTCAGACGACAATCCATTTTTTGCTTACATTCCGTTTCAGGCGGTTCACATGCCGGTGCAGGCACCCCGCGAATTTTCAGACAAGTATGCCGGTATGTACGATGAAGGCTGGACAGTCATGCGTGAGCGGCGGCGTCTTGCTGCCGAGGCAGCGGGAGTCATTCCGGCCGGGACCCAGGCTGCGATTACCCCCGGCACACTGGACTGGGACAGTTTGCCCGATGAGCAGAAGCGCTATAACGCCCGGCGCATGGAAGTGTATGCCGGCATGGTGGAAGCAATGGATATGCATATTGGTCGCCTGATGGCCTACCTGCAAAGCATTGGTGAATACGAGAACACGCTGTTTATTTTTACTTCTGATAACGGCGCAGAAGGATCGAACCTCATTCGGCAGGATGGAAGCTCGCTCTTGGCTCGGTGGTTTGAGAGAGTTGGCTATAACTCAGACTATGAAACCTTGGGCGAAGCCAATTCCTGGAGCTCCATTGGTCCCAGCAATGCGACGATCGCAGCGTCGCCGCTTTATTACTATAAGTTTCACGCCAGCGAAGGTGGCCTTAGGGTGCCGCTGGTGATGGCTGGCCCGGGTATTAGCAGGTCTGATGAACTAACCGATGAATTTGTTTTCGTCACCGATCTGGCTCCTACTATTCTGAGTTTGGTTGATGTAGAAAATCATCAAGGTAACTGGCAGAACAGAGAAGTGGAGCCAATAATTGGAAAGGACTTCTCTGCTTTTCTGGCTGGTGAAGATGCAGCCGTGCATAGTGATTCAAATCCCATAGGTTATGAATTGGGAGGCAATAGCGCGCTGTTCAAAGGTGACTACAAAATCGTGATAAACGCGGTAGGGCAGAACGATACGGACTGGCATCTATTCAATATAAAGACCGATCCCGGAGAAACCACCAATCTGGCGCAGCAAATGCCAGCCTTGCTTGAAGAGATGCTTGCGGATTACGAGGCCTACGTCGAAACGAATAACGTGCTGCCCATGCCCGATGGGTATAATCGGTCCGGACAGATACTAGGGGATGCCCTCAGGCAGCAGTGACAAGAAAAAAGGGTCAGCGTAAAAACACAGCAGGTTTTAGGAATCAAAGGGGAATCAAAGGGGTCAGAGTACTTTGGAACAATCAAAGGGGTCAGAGTACTTTGATGAAGATACGCTGATTATTTTCGCTTCAGATAACGGCTATTCCTGTGGCCACAATGGATTCTGGGGCAAAGGCAATGGCACCAATCCTATTAATATGTACGAAAACTCCATCAAGGTGCCATTCATAGCCTCCCACCCCGGTGTTATTCCTCAAGGGACAGTTCAGTCAGCTCTCGTTGCTTCCCATGACTTCATGCCTACATTGCTCGATTATGTAGATCTACCTTTGCCCGATACCAGCTTGCCCGGAAAATCATTTCAGTCCCTGCTGCTCAACGAGCCAGTAGTAGGACGAGAATCAGTGGTTGTCTACGATGAATATGGTTACTGCCGAATGATCCGCACGGAACGATGGAAGTACGTGCATCGATACTCCAATGACTCCAATGAAGACGGTCCAAACGAACTCTACGATCTGCTTAACGATGCGGAAGAACGCATTAACCTGGTTGACGATCCGCGATACACCAACCAACAAAGCGAGTTGAGGCAGCAGATGGAAATCTGGTTTGATGAATGGGTCGCCGCGGAAAAAGATGGAAAGTCGTTTTTCACAGGTGCCGGACAAAGCAGAACCATTGGTCACGGGCTAGGAGATGATGCAGATGCTTTTGTCTATAAGGCCAGGCGACGGTAGAGGTCGATAATATGAAGCGACGGGAATTTAATAGGCTTTTCGCACTTTCTTCCCTTACCGGATTGAGCCCTTACGCTTTTTCGCAAAGTGATGATCAGCAGCAGAGAATAAGCGACATTATCCGCGAGTATTCGGAGCAGGGAATTC
>Ga0181597_10006156_pt1 | contig 11277 bp, 6 predicted proteins | sample 041ome_5_FD_148647 | JGI IMG/M metagenome (GOLD analysis project Ga0181597, IMG submission 148647) | Coastal salt marsh microbial communities from the Groves Creek Marsh, Skidaway Island, Georgia - 041403US metaG (spades assembly) | ecosystem: Environmental > Aquatic > Marine > Intertidal zone >... | reverse complement strand
CTACTTATTCGTGTAGCTCTGGGTGTGTTTGTACTACCGAGAACCAGCGTAAATTACTTTTATCTCGTGGAGGTAATCAACGTACTGGTGGTAATATCGACATCTAATTTATTTTACTAATATTTTTTTAAGAAATTACTACTTATTACAAGTAATTTTATAAATATAAAGTAATAACTATATATTCTCGAAATAAGAAGACATTTTTCATTAAAATGAATGATACTGTTGTTAAATTAGGACAGACATATCCAAATATTGTATTATTTTTACTAGGATATTCTTTATACCAAAATAATTTAAGAATATTATTTTTTGCTATATGCTGTGTTGCTACACTTTTAGGAAATGAAGCATTAAAGCGTATATCAAAACTTCTATTGCCGAAAACCTCTAAATTATTAGGTAGAGTTCATAGACCAATTGGTGCTAAAAATTGTGGTGTTCTAGTTAATTGTGCGTCTCCAGTTGTTGACCATCATATTGGTATGCCATCTGGACATTCACAATTGGCTTGGATGATATGTGGATATATATTACTAAATATATGGGAAGATGAATTGAATTTAGTAGATGATAAGAAATATAAGACAAAGGAACAATATATATACTATATTGTTTTATCTATATTTTTAGTGTTAATGTCTTTGGTAGTTTCTATTTCAAGAGTAGAAATGAATTGCCATACATTACAACAAGTTTCGATTGGTGGTTTAATAGGTATAGTATCGTCATATGGATTTTATAAATTACGATACTATTTTAATATTAAAAATGATGATAAAATTCTATAAAAAAATATAAAAAATATTAAAAAATATCAAAACTTTTTTTGATTATGAATACATATAATATGGGAAATCATCATTATCTACAATCTTATTTAACAATTTACTAACTAATGTAATATCAACATTAATAGGAAAACTAATTTCTCTAATATCAACACATTGTAGAATATTATGTTTTTCAATAACTAAGTCTATTTGTTTGACAGGCTCTTTATTTTTAGTAGGCTTTTTATTTTTAGATTTTTTAGATTTTACTTTATCATCAATAGCATTATCTTTTTTATTATTGCTAGTAATTTTCCTTTTTTTGTTAATATGTTCTATTTCTTGCTGATTATCTATAGTATTAGTATTATCATTTTGTTTCAAAAGTAATTTGATAACATTAAGTTTTGATAAGATAGTCTCTATGCGTCTTTTAATACCCCTAACTCCATCTTCTTTTTCAACAGTTTTACTTATAATATGACGTAATATTTCATCTCCAAAAAAGACTTCGTCGGCAGTAATATTATATTCTGAATATAACTCTGGTAGAATGTAATCTTTAGAAATAGTTAATTTTTCATCTCCATTAAATTTATCCAATTTAATCATATGCATTCTATCTCGAAGAATAGGATTAATTTTTTCAATATGATTTAATGAAAATACAAATATGGCTTTCGATAAATCAATTGGTATTTCAGAATAATATTTATCCTGGAAATGGTCATTTTGCGAACTGTCTGTCATATGAATAAGCATATTATTAATCTCATTACCTCTACTTGTTTCACTAACCTTATCCAATTCATCAAAAAATATAATTGGGTTCATACACTTTACACTTTTTAAACCTTCTACTATACGTCCTGGAGTAGAACCTTCATATGTAAAGTCGTGTCCAACTAGATGTGATGAATCTTGCATACCACCAAGTGATATAAACATAAATGGCAACCCCAATGCTTTAGCCATACCATTTTTAATTAGAGTAGTTTTACCAGTTCCCATAGAACCATGAACACCAAATACATTACCAGATTTATTAGGGTTTATTATCATTTTTGAAATAACCTCTAATATATGTTCTTTAGCATTATTTTGACCATATGCTACATTATTCATAACATTCCTTGCGTTTGAAAGAAAATGGGCAATTTCATTAGAAGATGATGATGTATTACTGACAGATAAAGTTTGGTAAGCACCCCAAGGAACTTCAAATAAACCTTTAATCCAAGTATTTGTTTTACTATTACTACAATTTTCAACAATTGTTAAAACTTTACGTTTAATATAATCTGGCAATGCTAGATTTTGTATTTTATATCGAATTGGTAAATTATCACACGCTGAAATTTGCTGTATATTCTTCTCTGATGCTATCAATTGTGTCATTTGTTCTACATTTAAATTAATAAAATAATCAATCATACTACATTGTATATCTTCCTTTTTATTAAATGTGGATACGTATTCTTCGAATAAAGTAATTCTTATCTTCATTTCTTCCTTTGTAATTGTTCCACTGGATACATTTGATTTCAAAATTTTTTTGGCATATGCTTCTAAACTAATGAGATTATTTCCTTTATTATTATTATTTTCAACATCATAATCTTCATCTTCATCATCATCATCATCATCATCATCATCATCATCATCATCATCTTCAACAATAGATTTCTCGATAATATCAGTAATATGTGAAAAATGATCTGTTAATTCATCATAATTTTCTTGTACCTTATCATTTAAATTTAATAAATCTCTGTTCATTTTTCTATAAGAACTGCCTTGTTGGTTCTGCTTACCGTCAATTTCCTTGAGTTGTAGTTTAATATTATCCATATCATTTTTGACAAACTTAATACTTTGAGTTAAATCGTCCAATAATTTTATAATAGAAGATTCAACAGATTTTTTATTCATACTAGATACATCAGATACATCAGATGAAGTAGATGAACTAGATGGAGTAGATGGATTTGTAGACTTTTTTTGTTTTCCCATTTTATTATAACATATTTTTTTTTTCGTGGATATATCTTGTATAGGCATATTAAAGGGGAATTTACTAGAATATAAAGCGTATGAGTTCTTTATTTTTATTTAATTTTGTAATATCTTTAAATTTAAAATATAGATTTAGATTTAGATTTATAAAAATTGAATTTAAAGAATAAAAAATATAATAATTATTATTAATTAGAATATTTCCATATAAAGAATTTATTAGATATATATAATAACTCATTAAAATGTCGTTCAGATATACCTCATTGAATAAAGAACTAAGTTCTATTCGTGAAATACGTTTTAGTTTCCTTAGTCCTGAAGAAATTAAAAAACGTTCTGTAGTTCATATAACAGAATCTAACTTTTATGATAGCAGTGGAGAACCTCGCTATAATGGTTTATTTGACCAACGTATGGGTGTAATTGATCGTGATAAAAAATGTTTAACTTGTAAGCAAAATAATGTTGATTGTCCTGGACATTTCGGACATATTGAATTTGCGAAACCAGTATATAACTTACAATTCATTAAACAAATTCATTTGATTTTAAGATGTGTCTGTAATCGATGTTCTAAATTATTGCTAAGCAAGGACGACCCAATTATTCAACAGGCATTAAAAAGAAAACCAGAAGAACGTCTGGATTTCATAAAAAATCGTATTAAAACCACAACATCTTCAAAATGTGGAGTATATTCTAATAAAAAGGATAAAGGTGTTGATGAAGACAATCACGGATGTGGGGCAGAACAGCCTACAAAAATTAATTCTAAAGATTTTAATCACGTTCGCGTAGAATATATTCGTGAAATTAAAAATGAAGAAACTGGTGATATACATAAAGAACCCATTGAACAGCCTTATACTGCTGAAATGGTTCTTAATATTTTCAAAAGAATATCGTTAGAAGATGCCAAGATTATGGGATTTGAACCAGACTGGTGTCTCCCACATTGGCTTATATATAGCGTATTACCTGTTGTTCCACCTTGTGTGCGTCCATCAATTCGTATGCAAAGTAGCCAACGTAGTGAAGATGATATTACATATCAATATAATAATATTGTTAAAACAAATAATGTTATTTTAGAAAAAATACAAACTAGCAAACCAGCCGACCAGATAAAAGATTGGCTTGACTTATTACAATGTCATGTCTCTAATTTAATAGATAATAGTGGCAAAGGTGTTATTAGCGAATCCCGTCATAGAGCAGGTCGCCCATATTTGTCTTTAAAGAAGCGTTTACACGGTAAAGATGGTCGTATTAGGAACAATTTAATGGGTAAGCGTGTAGATTATTCTGCTCGTACCGTTATTTCTCCAGACCCTAGTCTCGATATTGATGAATTGGGAGTTCCGCTTCAAATTGCTATGAATTTAACGTATCCTGAAAAAGTCAATAAGTATAATATTAATAAGTTATATAAGTATGTTCGTAATGGGTCTCGTAAGTTTCCAGGAGCAAATAGTTATCAATCTATTACTGATGGTTTTGAAAGTTCATTAGAGGAATTTGTTGATACAAGTAAAATTGTATTACAATATGGGGATATTGTTAATCGACATTTAATGGACGGAGATACTGTATTATTTAATCGACAACCCACTTTACATAAAATGGGTATGATGGCACATATTGTTCGTGTTGTACCTAGTAAAACATTTAGGTTTAATGTTGATGTATGTAAGCCATATAATGCTGATTTTGATGGAGATGAAATGAATATGCATGTTCCTCAAAGTATTCAAACAGCGATGGAAATTCGTCATTTGGCTGCTGTTAATAAACAAATTATATCTCCTTCTGGAAATAGTCCTATTATTAAGCCATCTCAGGATAATTTATTAGGTCTATATAAAATTACAGATGATAATGTATTCTTTACATACGCAGAATTTATGAATTTAATGACAAAGGTTATCTCTTTTAAGGGAAAGTATCCTGAACCAGCAGTTGTAGAAGGAAAGAAAATTAGATGGACTGGAAAACAGGCAATTTCTATGGTATTACCACCAATTTCTATTAAAGATGAAAAGTTAATTATTGATAAGGGGGTTTTATTAAAGGGTCGTATTGATGGTAAGATGTCTGGTCTGATAATTCATATAATTTTCTCAGAATACGGATTTAAAGAGACAAACAGATATATGAATGATTTACAACGTGTAGTTAAAAGTTATATGGTTCGTAGTGGATTTAGTATTGGTATGAGTGATTTAATTGTTCATCCTGATATTAGGAAGCGTAATGAGGAGATTATTGTTAATACCAAGAAGGATGTGATTGATATGACAAAGCAAATTCATTTGAATATTTTTGAAAATATCAGTAAAGATATTGAAGGTGTATATGAAGCAAAGATTAGACAACGTTTAAGCAAGGCATCAAAACAAATTACCGATGATACGGTAGCAACATTGAATGAAAGTAATAATCGTGTTAAATATATGATTAATTCTGGTTCAAAGGGAAAACAAGAGAATATTATGCAAATGATGTGTTTAGTGGATCAACAAATTATAGGAGGTATGCGAGTTCCATTAGGTTTCTCTGGTCGTTCATTGCCACATTTCCTAAAGTATGATTGTGGAGTAGAAAGTAAGGGATATGTTGTAAATAACTTTTTACAAGGTCTTAGTCCAACGGAATTCTTCTTTCATACTATGTCTGGACGTGAAGGTTTAATTGATACTGCTGTTAAGACAGCCGACTCTGGTTATTTACAGAGAAAATTAATTAAAACAGTTGAAGATTTGAAGGTGGAACATGATTATACTGTGAGAAACTCGAATAATAAATTGGTTCAATTAGTTTATGGAAATGACGCATTTGACCCTATATATTTACATACTCAATCACTAGATAATTTGATTTTACCAGATGACGATATGTTGAACCAATATTATATTAATCCCAATGATAAATGGGAAAAATATTTAGATAGACGTACTTTAAAAGCAATGAAGGATAATGTTAATTGGAAGAAGAAGTGTATTGAATATAATAAGAATTTTGATAGTATTGTTGATAAAATTAATAATATACATTCCATATATGCACCCATTGATGAAAATGTTAATACATACCGTAATGTTCTATTTCCTATAAATTTCAATAGTATATTGAATAATATCAAAACAATTTACAAATTAGATGGGAAGAATAAGAGTGATGTATCTCCTTTAGAAATAGTTGATATATACGAACAATTATACGAAGATTGTAAATTTGCTACTAATTATAAAAATCCTATGTTTCAGGTTCTAATGACTGAATTTCTAGCACCATCAATCTTAGTAAAGAAAGTGAAAATTACAAGAGTTGCCTTAGAAAATATGATTATTATAATCAAAAATAAGTATAAAAAATCACTAATTCAGGGTGGAGATTGTGTTGGTCCAGTAGCAGCACAAAGTATTGGACAGTTAAGCACACAAATGACTCTTAACAGTGTTGATTGGACTACTGATATGCTATTTAGTATAGATAGTAATTCTACAGTTATTAAAATTGGTAAATACATAGATGATATGATGGAAAAATATAGTGATAAAGTTCAACACATTCCAAAAAATAGAACAGAATATTTAGAAATTAAAGATATAAATGATGTCAAAGTTCCAAGTGTTTTATGTGGTAATAAGAAAACAGGGGGTCATATTAATTGGTGTGGTGTTTCTGCCATTACTAGACATCTTCCAGTAGGAGATTTAATTAAAATTAAAACATCAAGTGGCAGAGAAGTTGTTGCTACTCAACAAAAATCATTCCTTATTTGGAATGGTGATGAAATAACAACACAAGATGGAAAAAATTTAAAAGTTAATGATTTGATACCAGTAAATAAAATTTCTTACTACAATGAAAGTGAATATTATGTTCCAGAAAATGCTGAGATAATAAATGACATTTTCTTAGATAAAGTTATTAGTGTAGAATTTGTTAAACCTACTAATCAATATGTATATGATTTAACAGTTCCCGATACACTTAACTTTGGTATCTTTAATGGAATACAAATGAGGGACACTTTTCATTTAGCTGGTGTCGGCAGTAAATCAAGTGTTAATCAGGGTATGCCGCGTTTAAAAGAATTACTTGGACAAAATAAACCTAAAACTCCAAAACTAAATATATTTTTACCAGATGAGTATTCTGGTGATATAGATAAGGCTAATCAAGTATGTTATAACATTGAACTAGTAAAAATAAATGATATATTAAAATCGGACGCTATTTACTTCGAACCAACCAATGATTTAAGTGGTGTATTAGAAGAAGATAGAGAAATTATGAAATTATATGAAGTCTTCTCTGATTTAGACCCACAATCTACACAAATTCCTAGTAATCCGTGGTTAATACGATTAGAATTTAATCGTCATACTATGATTGATAAAAAGATTACAATGGACGATATCAATTTAATATTAAAACATCACTTGCCAACATCAAATATTGTTTATGCTGACGACAATAGTGGTAAATTGATATTTCGTTTGCGTATTGATTTTGATGCTAATCAAAATAATGCTGATGATGATATTTTAATACTACACGAACAGATAGACAATATTAAAAATATTATCATTAAAGGAATAAGTGGCATTGAAAGTGCTTCAGTACAACCAAATGCTAATCGTATTGTTAAAGAAGGTGGTAAATATATCGCAAAGAAAGAATATATGATTGAAACTGACGGTAGTAATCTATTTGATATTCTAACAAAATCCTATATTGATGCTACTAGAACTTATTCTATTAATGTTGCAGAAATGTATGATACATTTGGAATTGAAGCGGCACAGGCAATATTAGAACAAGAACTTACTAGTGTATTTACTATGACTGGTGAATACACAAACCCCAGACACATTCATTTACTATGTGATGTAATGACTAATCGGGGAACTATTATGGCAGCAAATCGTAATGGTATTAATCAATCCGATAATGATATTGGTCCATTAGCAAAGAGTTCATTCGAGGAAACAACAGAACAACTTAAAATGGCTGGTATTTACGGTCAGATTGATAAATTAAAAGGTGTCTCTAGTAATATTATGGTAGGACAGATTCCTAAATGTGGAACTGGTAATAGCAAAATCTTACTAGATGAAGATAAATTAATGGAAATTAATGGCGAAGAAACAGATTATTCTCACGTTAAATATGATGGTGTTGAAGTTATTAATCAATTGTTTGATACAAGCGATTATTGTGCTGAAAATAGCACTATTCAATTTAATATTGGAGCCATTGAAGGTGATGATATTCAATTAGATGGAATTGCTATACCTGTTGAGTTTTAAACATTTCACAAAAAATCTATAGTAAAATAATAAAAATAATACAATTTATATACAATTTATATAAAATATATACAATATTAATTTAAAAATAATAAATTTTTTCTTTTTGATATTTTTCTTTTTATTAAAAATTAACTAAATATTCATATACTTTCTCACTAGCATTTTTACCTAATTTACGTTTATCTGATATTTTAATATCTGCTAATAAATATTTCTTCTTTATATTCTTATCATCATCGCTTAAATCTTTTATACTATCAATACTTTTATATGCTGATAATATAGCAATCATAGAACCATATTTAGATATAATAGCTTCAGCACTACTATTACTAACATTTGGTATTAAACCCAAAGACATTATATGATACAATTTAGGAGTTATATTATCCTTCTTTCTAGATTTAATACTAGATAAATAACTAATATTAACCTCTTTGTCGTCATCAACTTGTGTAGTATTTAACACATCGTTAGATTTATTACTAGATAGAGATAGATGTTTTGTATAATATTCTAATTGATATTTTGAAATATTAAGAACAGAGGGTTCTTTAATTATCCTTTCTAGTAATTTAATTACTAGTTTAAATGTTTCTCCTATGTTTAGTGTTCTAAATGTTTCCATACCATCACGCACTTGACTACTTATCCATGAACCCCAAAATAACTTTTCTTCAGTGGGATTTAATTTGCTAGTATCTCCCTCTAATATATAATATAGTTTCTTCGTTTTATTTTGAATGTGATATGACATCATTCTTACTTTCTGTTCTTTATAACGTCCATCTTTAACAGATGCAATCATATCTGATACCGTTTTGCGTTCAAATAAAGCGACCACTTCTACCTTTGTATCAATCACTTCACAAATTGCTATATCTCCTACATCTAAATTACTAACGTAAATTTCCGAAAAACACTTTTTAAACAAATTTATTAAATCTGTTTCACGATTATCAATAATAATATTATACATTTTTGATTAGATTTTTGATTAGACTTTGATTTTTTGTTATCTAGTTAAAATAATATATAAAATATACTATATCAAAATCTTACATATGTTTAAGTTAGTTTTACCAATATAATAACTATTAATGTCAAAAAATTTTATGAAATTACACATTCTAGTCTATCATTCTCCAATTCTTTTATTTTATCTTCTAGTAGTCTAACATAACAATCAACACAATGAAACATATGTGAATTCCAATCATAATACCAATGTTTTTCTTTAATTAGCCAATTTTGGAATATATTTATATTTTTTTCTTCATCTACATCTTCATCTGTTGTAGGATAATTTATCCACTTATATGTTTTATAACATTTTATACAATATTCGATATATTTATCTTTATTATTTTTATTATTTCTTTTATTTTTAACATAATTATTGATTTTGTCTTTATTATTGCTGAAATGTAATTCAATTACTTCCATAATTTTACAATATAGATTAATATTTTACAATATCTGTATAATTATTTTGTTATGTATTTAGGTTTAAATATATTCATATTTAGTAATAGAAATAGTAATATAAATGTATATTGAAACTAGACTAGAAAATAATATAAAAGTTTTACTTGTTCCAGTTAGGGATAGTAAAATTATTACTATAAAATTAATATTTAAAATTGGAAGCGACAATGAAACTAAAAATACACTTGAATTAGCACATTTTGTTGAACATATGTTTGCAAAATATACATCTTTTAAATATCCGAATTATTCTAAACTAATTTCTAATATTAAAAAATTAGGTATTGATAGAAATGCTAGTGTTGATTATTCCATTACAGACTACTATATGAAAGGTCAAAGCATACATTTCGACTTTATGTTAGATGTATTATACAATACATATGTAGATTTTAAACTAGATACAGAACATTTAGAACAAGAAAGAAATTCGGTAATAGAGGAACGTAATACAATACTAAATGATAGTTGGACAAATTTAACTACTGATATTAATAAAAATCTATATCCAGGTCATATTAGAGAATTATCACAGCGAGAGAATATCAAAAATGTCAAAAGACTAGATGGTAAAGATATTATAAACTTTTACAATAAATATTATAATAATCAAAATCTAGTAATTGCAATTGGTGGAGATTTTACACCTGCTAAAACTATTAAGAAACTTAATCAGACATTTGGTAAATGTAATAGAAATGGTTTAGTTACCAAATTTACTCATATTACAAATTTTAATGTAAATTCTATTAATAAACCAATCATATCATTTGTTAAAAATGATAATACTACATCATCTAAATTAAATATTATTTTCAAAATACCATATACATACTTTGATAATGAGAAATACGCAATATATTCAATATCTTCTATTTTATCTAATGGTATGTCTTCACGTTTATATAATAGATTACGTGAGAATGCTGGTCTAGTTTATTATATTAAATCTAGTGTTCAATTAAGTAATACATCAAAAACATTAAATAATTTTTGTCTAGATACAGAAGTTGCCGATAATAAATTAACTGATGTTATTGATATTATTATCGATGAATTACAAAAAATAAAAGAAGCCGAAATTACTAATGACGAATTGATTAAACATCAAAATGAAACAAAGACTTTTAAATTAGTAGAAAAACAAGATAAAAGCCCAAATAGATTATTAAATAATTATTCTACTTATATGCTATGGAATAAAAAAATTATAACAGATAAAGATGAACACCAAATGTTTATGGATATTACTAAAAAAGATATAAAAGATATTGCTAATAAAATGTTTGATATGTCAAATGTAATGATAATGTATAGCGGTAAAACAAATAAAAACAAAGATATTAAAAATATATTAAAAAAATATAAAAATATAATATAAATATTTAATATTAACTGTTAAATTATAATCTATTACAAATTTACTTTTTATACTGATATTTAACTTAGTAATTACTTATTAAAATTACTGTTAATTTTTTTTTATATCTATTAATATATCAAAAAACTAATCACTAGAAAATTATTTGAAAATAATATTACAAATGACAAGAACAACTTTGGCATCTATTTTTTCAGTTGAAAATGCTCCAGTATATATAACTATTATATTGATAGTATTTGGATTATTATTTAATATTATATATTATCAATTTACAAAATTCACAAAAACT
>Ga0181597_10006147_pt1 | contig 11286 bp, 9 predicted proteins | sample 041ome_5_FD_148647 | JGI IMG/M metagenome (GOLD analysis project Ga0181597, IMG submission 148647) | Coastal salt marsh microbial communities from the Groves Creek Marsh, Skidaway Island, Georgia - 041403US metaG (spades assembly) | ecosystem: Environmental > Aquatic > Marine > Intertidal zone >... | reverse complement strand
CACTTTGGATGCCTCCTTGAGACGACGATGAGGTGTTCGTTTGTGTACTGCGCGCGCGTCTTGCAAATGCAGATGTTCTTCCTTGGAAAAGCCGCGTCCCGTCTTGTCTTTAGTTTAGGGTTTTTTTGTGTTTAGGGTTTATAAAATCTGCGGACCGAAGCGCGTTTAAGAAGACAAAGACAAAGAAGAAGAAGACAGAGAAGAAGAAGTTAAAGTTAAAGAAGAAGAAGAAGAAGAGTAGTCGTTTTAGTGCGTGTGTGTGTGTGTTATTATCTTTTTCTTTCTCTCTCTTTTCTCTACTATTACAAAAAAGGCAACAGAGAAGTAGCGAGTCGTCAGAGAACAGCACCCGCTTTTGAAGCTTTCGCCGCCGCGAGAAACGCGTGTTCTCTCTCTCTCTGACTCTCTCCTCGTATCAGTCTTTATCTCTCTCTCTCTCTCTCTTTTAAAATATTTGATGTGATTATATAGTAAATGTAAAGCGCGGACTCTCCTCCGCGCGCTCTCCCTTCGACCCCTCCTCATTAAGTTGACTCTGCGTCGTCGTAAGTTTCTCAACTTATCCATAAACTTACTTTGTCGTATTTTACGAACAATTTTTAAGAGTTCATGTCATCGCCTAACCCATCCGCCGGGGCAATCTTCGCCACCGCCATAAACTTATCGTTGGAATACTTCTTGTACACCGCGCTCAAATTCGCCGTCGGCGCCGCTCTTTGTAATCTCGACACCGCGTCAGCGCACTCCAAAATATCGCTCTCGGCGTACCTCGTGTGGATCTTCATGTTCGCGTCCCATCTCCCTTTGTTCAAGCACCTCATCGCCACGTACACGCAACTCGCGGCTAACATAGAGTTGGAAAACTTCAAAGCTCCGTAATCCACCAACGCGCACTCTACCAAAAAGTTGGACAGTAATTGCATTTGCTTGTCCGCTCCGGCAGCCTTGAAAAATCTGCTCAAGAAATGAAACGGCGTCGGCACGGTCAAATGAAACCCGAGCTCGGACAACATGTCCTTTTCCATCTCAATAATTTGCTCTCTCGTGTACGCCTTGTCGGAGATGTACACGAAGTCTCTCACTTCCGGCGCCCAAATCTCTTCGTACTTGGATGCCAACAACATCGCCGTCACGCCAACCAATTGCAAATTCTTCCTCGACACCACCTTCTTCTCCAAAAATCGATCGATCAAGTTGTGCGTCAAAAACAACGTCTCCGGCATCAACTTAAACTTCAAGTGCACCTCAACCAACCAATCGACTAAAATCGCGCGCATTTTATGGTTGATATCCGTTTGCGACCTCATGTAATTGCAACTCACTCGGGTCAACGGTTCCACTCGAAACCAATAGTTGAACATATCGTTCACGAACTCCGTCACCGCCAACGGGTTTTGCTTATCCAAAGCGTCGATATCTCTCACTTCTCTCAACTCTTTGTTGGTCAAGTTTTGCGAGTACGTTTGCAACGGATCGTGCTTCGCCAACCGAGAGGATCCACCGAGCTTATTCTCTCTTCCGTCCACTTCCGGGTCGGTGTTGTTGTTGTTATGTCTAGTGTGAGCGCTTTTGTTCCCTCCTCCGGATGATTTCGCCATGGAAACGTCGGGGCCATTATTTTCAGAGGAACTTTGAATCGGCGCTTTCGGCGTGCGACCAGATCTGGTTCGGATGTATCCGTGTTGCTGAACCTCTCTGCTTTGTTTTGAGTGTAATAAAACGTAATAATAATTTACGAGTAGAAAGAAGAATATATACAAAGTGTAAGTTGTGCGCACTTTTGAAAATCTTGGCACCCCTTCCCCCTTAAAAAGCGAAAGGGGAAAGACTTTTGAGAAAAAAAAACCATCGTCTCATCTCTCTCGAGAGAGAGATGATGTAGAAGAATAAAAACAACTGTACGCGCTTTGACGACTTTTAAACGCGAGAATTCTTTCTGACGTACCCTTTCTTCACCGCATCTTTTGAATTATTATTATTTCCTCCTCTCAAGTTTCCGTTGATTTCACCGAGCGCTTGGCGCCTCGTCGTCGGGCGATGATGATGATGATCCATCGTTTCGTACTCTTGTTTGTCCGTTTAAGGTTCGCCTCTTAGAGAAAAGGGGACGGAAACTTTAACGAGACTTTCGTATCTAAATCGAGTATAGATTTCGAAGAAGAAGACTCTAGAGGAGAACGACAGCAGAGAGTATTATTATTGCAATGATGCGATGACGAATACTTTCGACGAGAGACGACGACGAGATAGTGTGTCTCTTCGTTCTCTCTCTTTCTCTCTCTCTCGAAAGTGGTGACAGAACAGAGCGCTCAAAATGTGATGATTTTTTCTCCTAAAAAAAAAAGAAGAAGCAAAACGACAAACGAGAGAATTTTTTTCAACGACACAAAAAAATGTCACGTGTGCTGTTTTTTTGCATCTTTTGCTGTTCCCCTCACAACCATAAACTAAATGTACTCGAAACATATCACGAACAACACGAATGAAACAGAAGAACGAAACGAGAGTAAGAACGATGAAAAAGAGTATTTATTTTGTACGCGTGCGTGTGTGTGTGCAGAAACAGTGCTGTGCTACTCTTTTCACAAACAAGGAAGAATTCTTCTTCGCGGGTTTTCTCGTTTCGCGCGAATGTCGTATTCTCGTCAAATTCGACATCATCAGAATCTCGCCAAGAGGCGAACGAGCGCGATTCGCGCTAAACTCAAAGCGGAATCTTCGAAACGTTTTGGATCCTGTAAAGCGATTTTTTCCACGTCGATGGCGTCTTTGATAGATGGAGATAAGGTTGCAGAGAGAGGCGCTGAAGTGGTGAATTCATCATCGTCGACGTTGATGTTGTTGTCGTTCGCAAAATTGGATCGAGAAGAGGCGGAACTTTCGAGCTTCTCGAGGACGGCGAAGATCGCGCCTCTGAGGCGAGCGATGCGCGCGGAGGCGTTCTTTCCTCCTCCTCCTCCACCTCCTCCTCCGGAGACGTCGTTTCCATCACTCGCAAGGGTAGGTGAACTCACGTACTCGCCCTCGAAGAGTGGAATCGCATCGCAAATCAACTCTGGCCACGCGTATCGAGGCGAGCAGTTTTCACCAAGTTGGCGCAAAAGCGCCTCGTAACACGAGAGGACGCACTCTAAATTTTCGTCACTAACATCCTCGTCGTTTTTGTTCTGATTCTTCTCTTTTAACTCTTGCAAAGACATGCAATACTTCGCTCGAGCGTGAATAAACGACGCCGAACTGCCTTCTTTGCGGTCGCGTCCGCCTCTCGTGGACCGGAGCGCGTCGGAAACTTTCGAGATGAACTCGACGCCCCGAGGGTACGAGTACGCATCCGCGTCGTTTGCGCTCGAAGAAGAAGGCAAATTGAGCGTGAGGAACTTGGTATTTCTCAGTAACCGAGAACACACGCGTTCGATTGCTTTCTCATCTTTTGCCGCGTCGAAGTGCTCAAAGACTTGGAACAAGTTTTGTAAACCGTAATCGATGTTCCTCTTTGCGCCTTTGCGGTGGGCATCTTCGTCTTTTTCTTCTAAGAATCTCTCGGCGAGGACGCGATTGCAATTTTTCCGATGGAATTCATTCAATCCTCTCTCCGCGCACAACCGCTCGAATTCATACACCGCTTCCGAATCTCTCAAACCGAGCATCCCGAACGAATTCGTCAACATCGTTTCGACGATTTTTTTCCCTCTTCGAGGACAGAGAAAGGTCAAGTAATCCGCCGCGAGCGCTCGAGTTTCTACGCCAGAGGTAAGCATAGAACTGACTGCTTCTAACGCGTAGTATTCCACAAACGCGTCTTCGCTACTGTCTGATTCGTGCGTGATATCGTCTCTGTGGTAGTGTTTATCATCGCCGCTGCTAATCATCGTCATTGCGGTCGCGTTGTTCAACGTCGTCGTCGCGTTGCGCAAAAGCAAAGCAGTTAGACAAACGAAGAACGAATCCGCAAATCGAGAAATGGTGGAGAATGCCATCAACCCATCGTCGTCAAATACCGCGCTCATGAAGGCGACACTTTCCGGCGTTAAGAATCTCGCATTGCTCGTCTTTGCCGACTTTCGCTCTAAACATTGGTCCCAGATTTTCTTTGTCGTTTGCAAATTCCTCGCCGTCGCGTTAGGCGATTTGTGTAAAGACATCGCGACGAATAACTCTAAAGAGTTACTCGTGGATAAAGACAATTCCGCGTCGTCGCCGAGTAAGATTTTCAACACCGAACGCGCGCCATCTGCGGTTGGACCCCAACACTTCGCCCAGTTTTCTTCCAGCTCGCGGTCGTTTTGAGGTTGCAACAAATCGTAACACTGCGTTTTCCACCGATCGCGATGGGCTTTAAATTGCGAGTGCGTGTACGCAATCATCCGTTCGCCGTACTTGCTATTTTTCATGCGTTGTATTTCTAAAAGTTCTTCGTCGTCGTTTCCCGCGTCCATCATTTGACCACCGTTCATATCGTCGTCGTCGTTGTCCTCATCAGCGAAAACCAAAACCGGTCGCGTTTGGATGAGGGCAATCAACGCTTCTAGGATTTCAATCTGCGGTCTCACCGCTTGGCTACGCAAACGCCATTCCGCCCACGCAGAGTGCGCGTACAACACGTTCACGCAATCATCGGTCCATCCTACTGCTAACATGGCGAGAATACACGGCCAATACGATTTACACTCTTCAATCCGCGCCGGCGGAACGCCACCGTACCCGCCGCTACTTTCGTTGTTAAAGGCATCCTTCTTCTCAAACACGGAGAGATGCGCGAATCGTTCGTGCTCAATTGAACCGCTTTTGATGTTACTATATCTAGTCGCGTTGTTACTGTTGCTATTATTATCTTCGTTGAATACACTCAAGAAATCCGCCGCCTCGGCGTCCAACGGCTGAAACGCCTCGGAATACTCGCGAAACCATCGCGTCAAGTTCTCTCTGCAACCGCTCAAACTGGACGGAAAATCCTCGCCCGCGTTCTCCACGAACTGCGTGGTTAACAAAGACCACAAAGCAGATTTCTTCCTCGCTTCGTAATGCTCCAATCGTGAGTGCTGTCGACGTCTCCACACCCTCTCGTCGTCGGCGCCAAAGTCGTCGTCTTCCGTCGCCAACGATACCGAACGCACCATTTCTTCATCCAACTCCTTCTCGATTTCACGAAATACCTCGATCGCTTTCGAGCTAAATTCTCGCGCGGCTTCTAACCGAAAATCAGACCCACCGTCCATCGTTTTCTCGCCATCGCCGCCTGCGCCGCCGACCGAGGCGGACGCGCTCGCCAAACGAATCTTTTGTACCAAATCTTTCACCAAAGGTTCAAACTGCGCGATCTCTTGCTTGTTTTTCGAGGATAAGTGCGACCAAGACGTGGACTTCGTTTTGATGTCTTCTGAATCGTTTTTGTCGTCGTCTACATCGTTGTTTAAGCTTTCTTCGTCTTTGTGCATCATCTCGTCCTCGTCTTCTAAATCGTCGTTTCCATTTTTGTGACCAAGAAGAACCCGTTGTTCGTTTCGAACGAGAATTTCGTTTCCGGTTCCCCAAACGAAGAATGTTTTCGACGACGAAAATGATGATTGTTTAGACGACGACGAAAAGGAGGATTTTGTTGAGGAAGACAGTCTCGCCAAAACGCGCAGGCCGTCCTCGGGGTCTTCCTCCGTCATACTACTTCGTCGTCCTACCGTGTGTACGAAGAGAGGAGAGACAATGCAATGGAGATTGTAGAGCAAAAATTTTGAAGTTCACACAAGTCGTATGCATAGTCAAATTAAAAGGGCAAAAAAAACGTTCAATGTTCTCCTAAATGCGACGCGAGAGAGATCAAAGAGTATCAATCGATCGTAGGACAAGTAACGTGGCTATCCAGTAACACGCGTCCCGACCTACTCGTTAAAATTCTCTCTGAAACATTCTCGATTTTGATCGATCCAGTGTCTGCACTCCTGGCGATGCCTTTCGATCCAATCCTTTTTCGAGCACTCCTGGGAACAATACCAGACTCGCTTACACTGCGAACACCGACTCAGTTTCCGTTGCCACTTGTTACAGAAAGCGCACACGTTGGGCGACATGCGAAACATTCGATGTTTCGGTTTCCTACCGACCCAATCCGTGTGTTCGCCTTCAAAGACGAAATTCTCCGGATCGCGTTTATACCCGCACACGTAATTCGCGAGAACACCTATGCCGCCAACTTTAACTTCAACTAAATCGCCGTGTTTTAACCATTTCGGTTCTGGTTTTTGACCGGCGCCGACGCCGGAGGGTGTTCCCGTAGCAATCACGTCGCACGGTTCTAATTTCATCGATTTCTCGATGGTTTCTAACAGTTCCTGATGGCCGAAAATCATCGCCGGCGGGTCCGATTGGCGCGCCTGAGCGATATCGAAATCTTGTCGCAGTTCACCGTTGACTCTGGTCACGATCGTGCACGACCCTCCGGGTTCTGAGGGACTCGTGTCAAAAATCGCGCCTTCCGGCGTAACGCCTTCGGCGAAATAATAATCTCGCGTTTGATAAAACGGCATCAAACTCGAATTTTCGTAATCGAACCACGGAACAATCCAAGGCCCAATCGGGCAAAACGTGTCCACACTTTTTCCTAAAAACCACTGCTGGTGCTCCTTCTGTCTAAAACGAGCGGTAACATCGTTCACGATCGTCGCGCCGTACACTTTCCCGCCCTTACCCATGACCAACCCAACTTCGCCTTCGTAATCCACGCGTTCGTCAAACTGGTCCGGATCGGGACACATAATGCACTCGCCGTGGCCAATGATCGATCTCGAGCTCTTGTTAAATATAATAGGCACCGTCGGTTCGCCTTTTGCACTGATATTTGTCATTTGCGTGTCTACTTCACCGATGTGTTCTCTGTAATTCTTCCCCACGCAGAACACGTTCATGCTCCTTTCTATTCTCGTGGAAAACAACGGCGCTATGACTGGACTATTCAAACTCCCTTGCGGCGTCCCAATTGGCGCGGATCTTTCTCTCACCGTGTGTCCGTCCGGAAATCTCATGTATGCCTCTTTCCTGTATGGCTTAATGTACGCGTCGTTTTCCATTTTATCGTTCGCTCGGTTTACGTCCTCCAATTTTTCCAAGCCAAAATCGAGCTCGACTGCGTCTCGTATATCTTTGCAGTGTTCTAAAACCCACGTGAACACTTCCATCTTCGCGACGCGTTCGCCGTTAAACTGCCCCTGGATAGATTTGAACCCTTTGGTCATTCGAAAGAAACAGACTATTCGTTGGCCTTTTTTGTTCAACATGCCTTCTTTGTTGTGGAACTCCCCGCGTTCGTCGATGGATATAAACAACCCGTGCTCGGGCATCTCGTGGAAATAGTCCACGCAATACTCCGCCAGACGGGTCGTCAAATGCAGATTTTGGGTGTTCATCTTCGGTAAAATCAATAGCACTGCTAAGAATACTACTTTCAACTGCGTTCTTTTGTCGTTGTTTGCAAGAGAAGCGCGTTCATCGTTCTTGCAAAAGTGTTCGTACGTGTGAGAAAAGTTGTGGTTCAGAAACGTCCAACACAAAGTTGTGAGGAAAATGTCCAATTAAAAACTAATACTAAACTCTCTCTCTCTCTCTCTCTCTCTCTCTCTCTTTTAAAAACGATGATGACGATCGTAATATTTTGTGATACTGCTCAACTCGCCGTCTTTCTTCTCTCTCACTTCTTCTTTGTTCTTCTATGCGCGAGCGTTTTATCTCGTCTCTCTCTTAATCTCTCTCTCTCTCTCTGGAAAGAAAGAAAGACATTTTCTCTCCTCTCTATTATCATCGCTGCATCCCCATGTAATACGCCACAATCGCGCACAATAACACCAAAATTGGTAACACCATCCCTAAAATTGCGTTCCCTCCGATTGAAACGTCGTCTCTCCCTCCTTTCTTCTTCTTCGTTAAAGGCGCTTCGTCGCCGAATTCTCCCTCGAATACGCCAACTTTAAATTTCTTCAGCAATTCCCTCGCGTGTGGTGAGTGCCCGACGTCCTCGAAATCGTCCGTGCCGTCTTTATTTGCCGCGGAGAGCATGATTTCTCCACCACCCGGGTGGTCGTCCATGAATGGGGTCACGTCGTAGACGATGCCGTCGATGGCGAGCCATAAATCCTCCAGAGTGTTGTGTTTACACAACTCCTCGAATCCAATCTTTTTCTCCGTTGAAGTCATTTTTGATTGATGGTTTTCCCTCCCCGTTGATGTTCTTCTTTGTTCTTTAACAGATGATACAGATGATGATGAAGAGTCGTCAAATAATAATAATAACACTAATCGTCTCCTTAAAAAACGTCTCTCGTTTTCGATGCACTCTCTGATGGTAAAAAGTGAGTCTTCTTAAGTTTTAAATAATACGCGAGGAGAGTTGTGCGCTCTAAAATGTGACGTTGACTCGAGTGGTTTCGCTCCTTATCTGAAAACACAAATAAAGTTCACGAGAAGCGGGATGGAAGGAGTACGAGGAGTACACGTGCGAAAAAGCAGCAGCAAAGCTTTTGTCTGATAACAACTAGCTATTTATTATTATTATTTCTTCTTCTTCTTTGTCTTCGAAGACTTCGTAGGCTGCGCGTTCGCCAAAGCGCCAAAGAGAACCCCTTTCCCTCGACGAAGAGCGAAAGCGCTCGCGGAACTGAAACCAAACGCAATCGCGCCACTCACGAAACCGACCAAGGCGGGTGAGGTAAGAAACGACACCCGGACGCCTTTCCTCGTTCTCTTCAAGCATCTCTGACAGTGTAAACCAGCCGATCTTCTTCGTTCTTTTCGTCGTTTAATGTTGCCTTTTTTGGTTTCTTCGTTTTCAGCGCCATCCGCTTCGTTTTCGGCGTCTTTCGCGTCTTCGGATTGGCGCTGCGCGAAGGACTCGAGGGAAACCATCGACGCCGACCTGATGATGAGAAGGAGAGAAGAAGAAACGCTCCTCGTTAGTATTATCAAGGCGACAAAAATGTAGTACAAATCAAGAACGAATGGCTGAGAAACATCTCGATTTGATGATGATCGATGAAGTTTTCTCTCGAACAACGTTTCGTAAAATCTCACCTGCTCGCACTTTCCGCCAACCATTGCTTTTCCGATTTCAAATGGCACCGACACCGGTTCATCGCCGGTTTATACGCCGCTCTCAACACGTGCACGGACGTCCCAACCCCGACTACAGAGGCGAACGCGGTGAGTACGTGTATAGGGACGCAGGCGAGAGAGAGGAGTGCAGTGGTCGTCGATATCGCCGGGAGGAAAAAACTTTCGGTTTTGATTTTGGATTTGACGACGAGTTTTTCTTCTTTGTTGTCTTCGTCTTTCCGGTCGGGAGCTCTTTTCGACGAAGAAGACAAAGATGAAGAAGAAGATGCCGGTTGGTTGTTCGTTTCGGAGTCTTTCTCGCGCATTTGTGTTGTATTATTTATAGTAAGTAGTATATGGGTAATGCTCTGCTCCTTTAAGCGCACGAGTAGAATGTGTTTGTGAAGTAACGAGAGAACGAAAAAACCTCTTGACTCTGCTTCTTTCGTAGTATGTTGTCTATTCAACGAACACTTTTACAAAACATTATATTATTCTTCATTCTCTCGTTCTCCATTTTTACGAAAGCAGACGACCATGTTCTGAGCGCTTTCGGAATCGAATCTCACGGTTTCGTCTAAATCTCCGAAACACTCGATGAACTCGAACCCCGCGGCGTTTGCAACCGCCATCAACTCGGGCAACGTGAAGAGCTTACACTTGACAATCTCCTTGGATTCGTAGTGCGGGTCTCGGACGAACAGCGCTTTGATGACAGCTTCTTCTTCAAAGTTATCATTTTCTTCTTCTTCTTCTATTTCTTCGTCTTCTTTGTCTTCTTCTTCCTCTTCTCCGTCGTCGTCGTCATCGTCTCTCGCTGCTACGTCGACGCTGAAATATTTTTGCACGGATACGGTTCTGTGCAGAACTTGATTCTTGGCGTCGAAGAAATCGTTCTCCGGGTCGCCCCAGACGACGCGCATCGTTTCCTCTCTTTCGCTCGCGTCGTCTTCGTCTTCTTCTTCTCTTCTAATAGTACTACTATTATTACTACGATCATCACTCCTACCAATACTTTTTCTACTTCTACCTAAACTCACCTCCCATGCGTTTTCGTCTCCGTCTTGATACTTCAACTCGCCGCTAAACAACGTCGTCATCGGATGTTCGACTTCGACGACGAAAATTCCATCCTCGCGTAAGCATTTAAACGCTTCTCGAAACGTTCGCGTCGCGTCCTCGCACGTCAACAAATGTGCCGCGGTGCCTAACAACAACGTCGCGCAATCGAAATACCCTCCCGACTTTAAATACTTTTCAGGTAAATGCGTCGATAAATCTCTCATGTCTCCTAAAACCACGTCCACGACGTCCAAAACCGCTCGCTCATCGCTCGCCCGTTCGATCGCATAAGACACCATCTCTTTGTTCACGTCTAAAGCGACGGAAACGATTCCGGAATCGTTGTTCTTACTACTAAGATTCTTATTACTATTATTACTCGTCGTCGTCGCAGTAATAGCGATATTATCTTCTCTGAGTACTTTCTTCGCGTGTTCGATGGAGTGCCACGCCGGACCGCATCCGAGCTCCAAGAGCGTTCGCAACTTCTTTCCTGAGGAGGACTCGTAGAGTTTGTGCAAAAAGTCAACCTCTTTGGGAAAATCTCGAAACGTGCCGAACGCGAGCGCGTATACGTCCGGTTTTGAGTATATCGAAGCGCCACCTACTAGTAAACCTTTCTCATCTTCTTTACATTCATCATCATCTCTCCTTTCGTCGTCGCTAAGAGAGTAAGAACGCGTCGCAACAAATCTAGGAAATCTAAAACTTCCTCCTCGTCGTCTTCCTCCTTTGAAACAGAACGGGGAAGAAGACGCGCGGAAAAAACATCGACGCATCGTCGTCGTCATCGTCGTTAAAGTCATCGTCGTCGTTGTCATCAAAATCACCTTAACACATTATTTCAACAGAACGAGACAAAAAGTTCACACGTGTAAAATCAAGATCTAACGAACATTTCCACATAACAGACAGACAAAAGAGAGACTCGAGTGAGTGACACTTTTTCATGTCCTTTCCAAAGAAGAGAAAAACTCTTTCTCTAAGGTAAAATAAATTAGGGTTGGAAACCCTAAGCACATTTTTAAAAAAAAAAACGCAGCAAAACGTTTCTTTCTCTCTTTCTTTTCTGAATTGGGAAAAGCAACTAACCCCCTCACATAATATTTGTGCAGAAGAAGTAAGAAGACCGAGGAAGAGGAAAGAAGACGC
>Ga0181597_10006137_pt1 | contig 11301 bp, 13 predicted proteins | sample 041ome_5_FD_148647 | JGI IMG/M metagenome (GOLD analysis project Ga0181597, IMG submission 148647) | Coastal salt marsh microbial communities from the Groves Creek Marsh, Skidaway Island, Georgia - 041403US metaG (spades assembly) | ecosystem: Environmental > Aquatic > Marine > Intertidal zone... | reverse complement strand
ATGGCATAAATGGTGCGCAGGAGAAGATGAAGTTCCTTATCCCTGCACCAACAGTAAGTCACTTACAAGCAATTACAATAGCTTGGCATATTCGTGACTCCTGTCAATAGGCACCAATTGTTCTACAGTTTGTTGCGCAGTTAGAAACCACACGTGCAATGATTCTATAGGCTCATATAAGAGTCACTGACAACACCTAGTTCACTTGTCTAATGTCCAAACTGCCTATCTATTCACTTTGCTGTAAGGGGTGTTTGCGTGAGCCAGGACTATATGTTCTTTAGTTTAAATTAAGTGATCTTAGTATAGGGTAGGTGTCCCCACTTTTGGTACTCACTTAAGTGACAGCACTGAAACTGCTCTATCAAAATACTCCCTCAATAAACCTTAAAGAACATCTAACTATTAACACTTAAGGTGATCACACCCAGTGCATGGTCCATGTGGGGTATGGGGGTATATATAGTTGAGGTGTTACACAGATGGGGTTGGTGAAATAATATAACGCTTTAGGTAGTGATTATTTAAAGCTCTAGATATACGCACTTCAAATAACTCAAGTTTCAGAGTACCTTCTCTATGATGATATTATCTATTGGTTTTACCACATTGGAACCAAAAAGGCTGACTCTTGAAATCTTCTACTGGCAAATACTATCAGGCGTTAGACCACATTCGAGCGGTAGCTGTTTTTGTAGTCTTTGTTTGGCATTTTAATCACTTTGATAACGGACAACTTGCGAGTCCTTTAGTATTTCCGCTTTCTTTATTTACGGAGGGACATACGGGAGTAGCTATTTTTATGGTCTTAAGTGGATATTTGTTTGCTAAGCTACTTGGGAATAAGAAGATTAATTACCCTGTCTTCCTGTACAATAGAGGTCTAAGGCTTTTACCGTTACTAGTTTGTGTATTATTAATCATCGCTGCTCAGGCCTATGTCGATGATAAATTAAATGCAGCTTTTTTTATCCATTTATTGAAAGGCTTTGTATTGCCCACACTACCAAATGGTGGATGGTCAATAACGGTTGAATTCCATTTTTATACAGTACTGCCCGTTTTATTAATCACGGCTATCAAATTTCCTAATTTACTTATGTTTTCACTGATTGTTTTTGTTGGAGCGCGAGTGGGATTTTATATTTTAGTTGGCGAGGTACAATCCGTATCATATTGGACAATAATTGGTCGTATAGACCAATTTTTATTGGGTATAATTGGGTTCAGGTTAAAAGACCATATTACTGGTAAAAAGTACTTAGCCTTGCCAATAGTGTTTTTCTTTCTTGTTTTCTGGTTTTACTTCGACACTCTTGGTGGTTTTTATAATCCTGAAGCGAATGTTACAAATAAAGTTCTATGGATCATTATTCCGACAATAGAGGGTATTTCTTATGCGTTCTTGATTGCTTGGTATGACAATCGCTCTAGACCCAACAACGCCTTAATTTCAAGATTTATAGCCTTAGTAGGTAACTATTCCTACTCGATATACCTTTTACATTTTTTCTTCGTCTTTGAAATTTCTGAATTCATTAACTCAAAAATTATCGCGCTTTCGAACCCATATATTGTATTGCTGGCAGCAATTCCAAGCTTCTTGGTAATTTTACCCATCTCTTTTATAAGTTTTAAACTTATTGAAACGCCATTTTTAAGATTTAGAAAGAGTTACTTGAGATAACTAGATCCTCACTATTTAGCCAACCAAGGCTGTCCAAGTTTGTTACGAATATCAGTTTAACCACAGCACACCCAGTACATAGTCCACGTGGGGTATGTATTATACTAGCACTGTTACACAGATAGGGTTGTGTGGAGTGTTAACTAGTTTTGGAGGTGTTAATCACTAATCATGATTGTGTGTCTTCTTCTAATCGTAACTCTGGCTATTCTTTTGGTACCACATTTGTAGATCTATCTTTGAAATTAGTTTCTCGCTTCTTTTCTGATCTCGCTTTTATTTCAGCATAGTTCTTTGCAAAGTTCTTTTCGGGATAAATTTTAGTTCTACCTGTTGCCCAATATATCATCTCGGCCTTTGCTTCAGCTTCTTCTGTGGTTTTTCTCTTTGTCATTTAATTGTCTTTTGTTTTATGCGTTCATATCTTTTTAAAGCCTCATCCCAAATACGCCATACCTTAGGATGCTCTAATACATTGTTGGTGATTTCAAACTCTTTACTCAATCCATACTTCATGAGGCATTTTAAAAGCTCATTGACCACAACCTCTTTTTCTAAAATAGCAACATTACTGACTGAGGTTGGTACATCATTTCCGTTCTCATCTTTACGTCCTTCCTGCCAGAGTACGAGCCAACCTTTTTCTGGATTGATTGGACCTACATTTGCTTTATTCAGCATGTCCATACCAATGAAGCCAGTATTGCGTACATCTATTAACGTTAGGGGACTTGTGAAGTCATCCATGGTTTTACTGCTTTAATAACTAAGTCGGATTAATTCGATTAGGGTAGTAATTTCGGGTGTTAAATCAGGTTCCTTATACATATAAAAAACGAGGTATATTCTATTATAATCGGATGGTTCCAAGTGATCTAGATGATCATTATGAATCTATTTAAGGTATCAACCCTTGAGCTCCGGTTTTAGCGCTTTATCTACAAAGTTTGTCCACGGCGGAGCTAATAGTTGTCGCTCCTTCAATGCAAGGTAACAATCCATTGCTCCTGAGTGGCCAAAGAAATCTCTCGCTCTAGCATAATGGAATTCTAAATTTGTCTCGTTTTGCACTGTAGGGAGAGCGAAAACAAATAAACGAATTCGTTGTTCTATGAATTGTTCAAACTGAAATTTTTCGGCTGTGGTTAAGTCTATGTAGTTACCTCTGCCTCTAGATACTAATTCTGCATTTTGATGATCGCTCCAGAAATGCAGCCACTCACTATGAAGAAGATCACGATTAGCATTATTTACCAATTTGGTTTGATCTACACTTTTTTTCAATTCAATGACGATAAAAATCAATGTAAGAAATATTGATAGAGAGCCGACAATGGTAGCAATATCTGCTATTAATTTAAGATCCATAAATAATCCCCGATGGAAATAGTGACTAAAAATTGGCTATTTCAATAAGCCATTTATTGAGAACATCCAATGGGAATCCCTCACCATAACTCTCTCCAACATCACTAGATGACCAACCACTAATCTGATCAATTATTTCCTTAGGACATTCACTTACTGTTACTCTTTCTCTTTGACTATTGTCTGGATAGATTTTGATGACGTACAATAATTTAGATAAATACCTAACGTGTTCAAAATTTGATATAAGTGTGCTGAAAAATAATGTTTGAAGTTACAGAAAAAGAGGCAACAGGAGAAGTTGCTGAGATTTATCAGGATATTCGAGAAACGATCGATATGCCGTTCGTCAACACGATATGGCGGAATTTCGCGACCAAAGAAGGTGTACTCCAATGGGTATGGTATTCGTTAAAACCAATCTATGAGTCTGGGGCGGTTGCGCATTATGCATCGGAGCTTCGGAGTTCCCTGGACGTTTCAAGTGTTTCACCTATTCCTGTTTCAGCATTTAATATTCTGGGAATTAGTGATAAAGATAGACAGCATATAAGTGAGTTTTTAGACAATGTGAACTTTGGAAATTCACAAAATATAATTGGCTTAAGCACAATGTATTCTGATCCTTCAGACGAAAGGATAAATAGAACTTTCAAAAAATTTGAGAAACGACAATATTCTGATCTTCCACCGTTAATGGATCTTGATATGTTAGGCAAGGACGAAAAAGATCTTTTTGATGTAATTAACCAAATTGGACGGGAAGTGTCAGTTGGTTTTCCTCCTGCCCTTTTGAGGGGATTGGCACGGTGGCCCAAGCTCTTGCCGATTATTTGGAATACGCTCTCCATGATAGATGCAGACGGTAGATTGGAACAACTAAAGCAAAAATCTAGAGATGAAGCATTTAAAAATTCGTCTATCTTAGCATCTCAGATAAATCGCATTAACCCTCCCGAAGACGGTGATCAGGTGTTAGAACAATTAAAGAAACTAACTCAAGGAGGGATCCCGAGAATGCTCCCTGTTGGGTTACTACTGCATAAAATGTTATCTAAATGAGTGATTCGAAAATAGTAATTGTTGTCTTTAGGTGGTTGTATAACAAGCTTCGGCATACGCGAATAATGACTCAAAATATGCGCTCTCCTAGCAATGGGCTTTTAGGACATGTCGCTAGAAGTGTAATGTCACAAGGCAATGAATTAGTTAGTCAAGACGCCGCTGAAAGATTAGATATAAAAACGGGTGAGTGCGTCTTGGAAGTTGGCCCAGGGAATGGTCACGGAATAGAAAAAATACTTTCTTACAAACCATCAAAGATCCTCGGGATAGAAATTAGTGATTCGTACAGGAAAAGCTTAGAGAACAAATTTGAAAATCCGAATGTCGTAATTCTCGCTAATGATGCTAAAGAATTAAAAAATGTCGTTCCTGATTCCAGTGTAGATAAGCTCTTGGCCGTAAACGTAGTCTATTTTTTAGAGCCGTTAGAATCGTATGTGAACGAGTTCTATCGGATAATCAAAAAAGGTGGCGAAGGTATCATTGCTTGTAAATTTCATGGCGTTGCGAGTTTCGATGATAGTGTTGCAGTGAATAAAGATATTGATTTTGTTACCTCATCCTTTGAAAAAGGAGGTTTTTCAGTAAGCCATGCTAACGTTGATTTGGGGAGTGATTTTTCCAAATATACAGCAATCACAATAAAAAAATAAGAAAGGTACTGAGGTCATATAGATATTTTATTTAACCATTTATTAAGATTATCTAATGGCTCAGCTATATAACCATTAATTGTTAATCCACTCGAGAAGAACCATGCGGTTAAGAATCATCTATATTTTTTTTGATCAAGGAAATCAGCTGGTTTCTAGATTTGTCTTATTTCTCCTAAACTGATTTTATTCTTTTTATTAAGGGCATTGAACCAATGGAAGAGTTCCATAATTTGTTATGAAAGAGTGTTTATCAACCTCAGTTCCCGTATTGTCATAAACTGTTTGCGTTAAAATCATTACACGGCTTTTTACAGTTCCCGCATGGTCGGACTGGCATGTGTAATCGTAAAGATTTGCTGACATATTAGTAACTTTTACCCGGTTAGTTAAGGAACAGCTTTCTTCGCACCAGCCAATGGAGTTTTCATAAAATGGAATATATCGGTCTTGGCAACCCGGTTGGCCCATATCAACGCACCATCCAGTAAAGTCTTCAGCATATCCGCCCGTTGCCAAAACAAATAAAGAAGTAAACGTCATTAAAATCGTCCGCATATTTTTTACCTTTTCTGCCATCGGTTGAATGTCCTAAGGAGATAATCGATCAGATTGAAGGATGGTCATCTGGCGATGTGGGCGAGAGTTATGGCGAGGGATTTGATATGAAAATTATACATAAATAGACTAGTTCTTTGTGACCCTTATGATAAGGATTCCAATAATTTGTCTGTGTCACTCATTTGCTATCCATTATTTTTTGTAATTGTAATTCTTTACCTGTTATTTCTCTTAGCATAAGTCCATTTCCGTATGGATCCATATTTTCATATTTTGTTAAACAGTCTCGGACAGTAATATCTTTCCATAGTACTTTCTTACCATCTGGCCATTTGATTTCGTAGGTACGTGGTGTTTTATCCCAAGATTTAGGATTACCCCCGTTTCCATACATATAAGTACTTGTCATTTTACCATAAGTCCTTGTCACTCATGTAGAGTTCTGCTTCCATTTACATTCTCAGCAATTTTAGTCCACTCTGCATTAGCTACGTATATCATCATCAATGATGACAGGAATGTTGTTGGAGTGAGTAGCTGTTTCATGAATGGCTATCCTTAGACACTGTCTCACAGTAAATACATTATTAAGGAAGGTTAGATGGTTGCAAAGTGAAGATGATGAACCTGCTGTTAAGATCTCTTCTGTAATTGCCGTTCTCTCTTTAACGATGCAACCATACAAATACATACTCACATACTATGCCAAATGGATTGGTAGTGATTATCTTTATTCAAGTCAGCATTCATAAGCTCTAACCATAATCCTTATAAAGCTTACCCGAGTAAGCTAGTATGGTAATAGTAGGGTTTTCGTCTTTAACCTTTATTTTATTTTTTAAACTCTTTTTATAAGCATCAAGAGAAGTAAGCACTTCGTCATCACTTAAAAATAATAAATCACTTCTCATCATTAACATCAGAACTACCTCCTGCAGTTACTAATGGATTAAATTTGGTGATAAATGTGTTTCGATTCAATCAAAACCGTATTGGTAGCGCACAGCTATGTGACCTTTGACATAAAGCTGTACTTAAGGGTCTGTATTGTTGTCGTGGTTTGTTAGCTTTGTCACATTTTTGAGTGATCTAGATTCGTAATGGTCATCTAGATCACTTGAAACCATCCGATTATAATAGAATATACGTCGTTTTTTATATATAACGGTGACGAGGGTCTAGTCGGACATCTCTACACCGTCCTTGTAATTCCCTTTCTCCTTTAACTGCCCGTTGATGTGATACCAGACATAAGGACCGTCTTTCTTTCCGTCCTTGTAGGTTCCTTTCTCCCACAACTGACCGTTCTCGTAATATTCCTCTAAGAGTCCATGTGGCTTCGCGTCCTTGTTATTCCGTTTCGTCTTTAACTGCCCGTTCTCGTAATATTCCTCGTGGAGTCCCTGTGGAGTATTGTCCTTGTAATTCATTTTCTTCTTTAACTGCCCGTTCTCGTAATATTCCTCTAAGAGTCCATGTGCCTTCGCGTCCTTGTTATTCCGTTTCATCTTTAACTGCCCGTTCTCGTAATATTCCTCATGGAGTCCCTGTGGAGTATTGTCCTTGTAATTCATTTTCGTCTTTAACTGCCCGTTCTCGTGATATTCTTCTACGAGCCCTTGTGCCTTCGCGTCCTTGTAATTCCCTTTCTCCTTTAACTGACCGTTCTTGTGATAATAGACATAAGGACCGTCTTTCTTTCCGTCCTTGTAGGTTGTGTCCTTCCACAACTGACCGTTCTCGTGATAATAGAATAAAGAACCTTCTAGCTTTCCGTCCTTGTAGGTTCTTTTCTCCCACAACTGACCTTTCTTGTAATACCTTACATCAGGACCGTCTTGCTTTCCGTCTTTGTAATTCAGTTTCATGTTTAACTGCCCGTTGCTGTGATACCAGACATAAGGACCGTCTCTCTTTCCGTCCTTGTAGGTTCCTTTCTCCCGCAACTGACCTTTATTAAAATACAAGACATAAGGACCGTCTCTCTTTCCGTCCTTGTAGGTTCCTTTCTCCCGCAACTGACCGTCCTTGTGATACTCTACATCAGGACCGTCTTCCCTTTTTCCGTCTTTGTAATTCCCTTTCTTCCTTAACTGACCGTTCCTGTGATACCAGACAAAAGGACCGTCTTGCTTTCCGTCTTTGTAATTCCCTTTCTTCGTTAACTGACCGTTCGTGTGATACGAGACATAAGGACCGTCGATCTTTCCGTCCTTGAAGGTTCCTTTCTCCCACAACTGACCGTTCCTGTGATACCAGACAAAAGGACCGTCTCTCTTTCCGTCCTTGTAGGTTCCTTTCTCCCGCAACTGACCCTTCTTGTAATACCGTTCATAAGGTCCCTCTATCTTTCCGTCCTTGTAAGTTGTTTGAATCTCTCCCGTGGTCTTCCCCGTGAAAGGAACGGTCGTGGACTTAATGTAGAACAACCCGTCTTGTTCCTCCAATTTGGAACTGTCTACCTCATTCTCTCCACATGAGGTCACGAGTATTAAACCGAGGAATAGAGCGGTCAGTTTACGCATCCCAATATCCCTAACACGCCCCGCATCATTCAATTGTAAAGGGATGAATGCTTTGGTTATAAAAAATGCATATGACTTTAAGGACGTTAGCATTCCTCTAATCCTTTTTTGCGTTGAAATTTAGATAACTAAGATAAGCATCGGTTAATCACTAACGACTTGTCAATACGATCGATAAGGAACCTGATTTAACACCCGAAATTACTACCCTAATCGAATTAATCCGAATAAATACAGTAATATCAATATGTTAGTTAAAAGGATGGTGCCCAGGAGAAGACTCGAACTTCCACGACTTTTAAGTCACTGGCACCTGAAGCCAGCGCGTCTACCAATTTCGCCACCTGGGCTTAAACCTGAACTAATACTCGATTTGGACTTGAAATGCGAAAATAATTTTTAGCTATATGCTTAGGGACTCTAAATTAGATTGTAAAAATTTGTTGTGAGTTCTTTGAAAAAACTCATTGGTGAAAACGCTCGCAGATATATATTGTTGAATTGAATGGGTTCTCTAGGGAGATTATTTTGGAAAAGAATAAAGTTGTAGTCTTAGGGGGCAGTGGCTTCATCGGTCGTGAAATTGTTACAAGTTTAGTTAGTAATAATGTTAATGTGGTAGTCGGTTGCCGTGATCCCAGAAAAGCAAGATTTTTAGAAAAGATCGAGGGTAGTGGCAGTGTTAGCATCAATCAAACGGATGTGACAAATCGCGGTGACATTAAAAAGGTAATCCAGCAAGCGGATGCCATAGTGTCGTTGGTAGGAATTTTGTTTGAATCAAGAAACAACACTTTCGACGCTGTCCAAGCAAATGCTCCTGGAATAATTAGTGAAGAGGCTAAAAAAGCCAGCATAAAGAAGTTAGTACATATCTCGGCATTGGGGGCTGATCGATTTTCACTTTCCAAATACGCATCTTCTAAAGCCATGGGCGAAGAATTGTTATTGAAAAATTTTCCTCAGGCAACCATTTTGAGACCAAGTATCGTATTTGGTAAAGATGATAATTTCTTTAATAAATTTTCACGAATGGCAACTTTTTCTCCCTTTCTTCCGCTGATAGGTGGTGGGAGAACACTATTTCAACCAGTATATGTAAAAGATGTATCAAGGGCAGTTTTGAGAGTACTCGGTACCACAGAGACAAATGGCAAACTATATGAGCTGGGTGGTCCGTCAATATATTCATTCAAAGAGTTAATAGACCTTACTATGCAGATTAGTAAGAAACCTCGTTTGTTATGGAATCTTCCTTTTTGGTTAGCCGATTTGCAAGCCCGTTGTATGGAAATACTGCCAAACCCCATGTTGACTTGTGATCAATTGGAACTTCTGAAACGTGATAATATTGTTAGCAAAGAAGCCCTAACCTTGTCAGACCTCGGCATATCGGCGACTGATTGTAAGCTAATACTGCCAACATACCTATAAACTAATCTCAGAGATAATATTACTTGGGAACTATGATAGGGCGTAAACCCAAACCAACAGAGCTGCTCCTAGAATAATTCTATAAATAACAAATGGCATGAACCCGGCCCGGTCTAGCCATGCCATCATTATAGAAATCGAAGCTAAAGCGGCTAGAAATGATACAGAGCCTGCAATTAATACGTCTATGCCAAGTATTAGATTATTAGCCTGTACGACCTCAATTCCTTTTAAAGTACTTGCTCCCAATATTGCCGGGATTGCGAGTAAAAGAGAGAATCGCGCGGCAGTTTTTCTGTCATATCCAAGAAATCTAGCCATAGTAATAGTTAAACCTGCGCGACTTGACCCAGGGATCAAGGCTAATATTTGGCTGATTCCAATTAAAACTGCGTCCCCAATTCCCATATGGCGGAGATCACTTACTGACAGCCCTATTTTATCAGATATCCCTAATAAAATACCGAACACTAGTGTTGCCCAACCTATTATCTCAACGCTGCGCATTAGATTATCTGAGATAAGAGAAATTATAAGACCCATTACCATTACTGGTATCGATGCAATTATTATCAATTTAGCTAATTTCAGATCTGGACTCTGTTGTAGATTACGAAAATCTATTAACGCTACGGTTATGCTCCATAAGTCTCGCCACAGATAGATTATAACTGCTAACAAGGAACCTGCATGTACGGCTACATCGATAACCAAACCCTGGTCGTGCCAATTTATTAAATTTGGGACGATTATAAGATGGCCCGACGAAGATATAGGCAGAAATTCTGTCAGGCCTTGGATGAGTGCTAAGACAATTAAATTAGTTAATGGCAATGTAGCTCCAAATTATGCTTAATCTCTATGTACCCTTATTAACATTTAATAGAGGTAATTGGGGATTTATTTGCTACGCTTGCTTGGTAGTTGGTTATGGTATGTTTAATTTTTGGGAACCATTATATGAGGAGCGGCACCAACTTCCCAGTCAAGCGCGGTATCATTTAATTCTTGGTTGTCTGGGAATGCCTGTGGCCATAGAAGTGGATTAGCGCGAGCGTACTGGGCTGGATAATCGCAAGTGGCTCCTAATTCGTATGCAGCTTTCCATGACCACCGTGGCTCAAAAAGAAAACCACGCGCAATTGCAATCATATCGCAAGCTCCCTCTGAAATGAGTTTTTCTGCTAGATGTGGGTCTCGTATCATCCCTACGGCCATCGTAGGAATTCCAGTTGCTCTCTTAATTGCTGTAGCAAATTGAACCTGATAGGCAGGTTTGACTTCGGGGCGCGATAAATTGTTACCACCACCCGATATATCAAAAAAATCGCAGCCAAGTTTTTTTAGTGCCTGACCAAATTCTATTGCCTCTTCTAGTAAGAGCCCCTTATCATCCCAATCTGTTCCGTTAAACCGGACACCCATTGGTTTTGTTGCTGGCCAGGCTTCCCGCATTGCGGCAAAAAGTTCGAGTGGAAAGCGCATCCTATTCTGCATTGGCCCACCGTACTCGTCAGTCCTCTGATTGGCTATCGGAGACAAAAATGAACTCACCAGGTATCCGTGAGCACCATGCAGTTCCACAGCATCAAAACCAATTCTTTCGCAACGGTGCACGGCTTGCACATGAGCTTCAATCACGTGTTTCATTAAACTACGATCCATTTGCCTCGGGCGATGCCAATCATTGGCGAATGGAATGTCAGACGGTGCAATCGTCTCCCAACTATCTTCATCTAGCTTCAATGGGGCCCCGCCGTTTTGTGGTGGATGGGCTGATGCTTTTCGTCCAGCATGACCAAGTTGTATTCCTATTGGTGTGTTGCCATACTTCTTGCAAGCCTCAACTACTCTTGATAATGCGCTTTCTGTTTCATCATCATATAACCCCAGGCAACCATGGGTAATCCTCCCGCGCGGTTCAACGGCCGTTGCTTCAAGTATCAACATTCCACAACCGGATTGTGCTAAATTACCCAGATGAATTAAATGCCAATCGGTCGTTTTT
>Ga0181597_10006136_pt1 | contig 11304 bp, 11 predicted proteins | sample 041ome_5_FD_148647 | JGI IMG/M metagenome (GOLD analysis project Ga0181597, IMG submission 148647) | Coastal salt marsh microbial communities from the Groves Creek Marsh, Skidaway Island, Georgia - 041403US metaG (spades assembly) | ecosystem: Environmental > Aquatic > Marine > Intertidal zone... | reverse complement strand
CCCGGGCCGCTTCTGAAATCACTAATCGAGTTGTCTGATGATTCTCGAATCGAGAACCGTATTATTGCCTCAGAAACGCTTGCGCTTCTTGGTTGGTACGACCAACTGGTAGAATTACTTGCTGCGCCACCACGACCCGGCTCTGGTCCATCTGCTGAAATGTGGAAGCAACTCGAGAGAGAGGCGGTTCCTCCTGCCTTGGCAGATGTTACGCAGGCATTTGCATTGAAGAAGGCATTACGGGATCTTCTCAGTCCAGAGCAAGGAGAAATTCTTGTAGGTCTTGCTACACGGTCACTCCTTTTAGATGCCAAAGAGGCAAGAACTCAAACACTTATTAGCTTGCTTGAGGACAAAAATATCATTTTCCGCAGATATGCAATTCAGTGGTTGCGGGAACTTTATGAAGAGTCACCAATCGATATGGCACGCTATCGTGCAGATTGGGGTGAAAAACAACTGGTAGAAGGCGCTGCCTGGTGGCGGAAGAGGTACGACCAAGGGCTTCTCATCCCACGAACTCCATGATGTCTTAAGGGCTGACGTTGGCCGGATTCCTCTTTTTCAACCGGAGAAACAGCATGCGTTTGTTCCACTTCCACCGCTTGTTTATGATCTATTTTGGTTTTAGAGAAGATTTTCGGTGAAATCAGAATGTGTCTGCCTCGACATGTCCGGTTTTGATCGGAGGATAAGCCGGGAATTCCAGCTTGTCGAAGTGTTTGCTCGCCTGTACCGGCATTGGCCTTTGTATAGTTAGTTTGGCCGCCATTCCCGTGAGCCTTCACGTGTCGTTCGTAATGATACGGATACTGGTCAGAAAGGATTGATTCGTGCAGATAAACGTTTCCGCTCGACACGGGCATCTTAGCGCTGCTTCGCAGTCAAAAATTTCTGCAAAAGTATCACGTCTAAAAAGATATTTTGATCGTATTACCTCATTGGATGTGACTGTTGATCTCGCGAATACATCTCTTCCGGCAGTTGAAATTATTGCGTCAGCCGAGCATTTTCATGAGCTTGTAAGTCATGAGACTGCGCCCAACCTCTGGCGGAGTGTTGATGGTGCCGTGCAAAAACTTGAGCAGCAATTGCGAAAGCACAAAGAAAAAGTGCGAGATCATAAAAATGTTGAGACAGTCCGAAGAAGTTAATCTCGTCGGAGTAGATACAAAACAACTATGAAATTTTCAGATTTTGTTTCAGTCGATGCCATTCGTCCAAGTGTGGCTGCAAACTCGAAAGAGGGCGTTATTCGTGAAATGACTCAGTCGCTTGTTGATGCTGAGAAAATTGCAATAGGCGAAATGGACAGCATTGTGAAGGCGATCATGAAGCGAGAAGACCTAGGAAGTACAGGCATAGGTCGTGGAGTTGCGGTGCCTCATACAAAACATCCAAGTGTTAGCCGGCTTGTTGGAACGGTTGCAATTAGTGAGCAAGGCGTTGATTTTGAAAGTTTGGATGGAGAGCCAGTGCAACTGTTTTTTCTGCTTGTTTCGCCTCCAGACCGACCTGGGGATCACTTGCGAGCCTTGGAAAATATATCGAGACAGTTACGAGACGATGCTTTCTGTAAAACGTTGAAAGAGGCTAATGGGCCTCAAGAGGTCTGGCGACTCCTTGAGGACGCCGATGCCCAAAGCATCGCTTCGTAGTTTTTGGTGAAGTTAGAGGGATGAAGCCACCAGTTGGCTGCAAAGCGGATGACAATAGATCAGACTGAAAATTCGATGCATGAGACTCATTCACGCGAAGTGGTCGTGGAAAATGAGCAGGGGCTCCATGCTCGGCCAGCTGATTTGGTGGCGAAAGAAGCGCAGCGATGGGAATCACGTATTGAATTTGTAGGAAATGCTCAGCGGGTTGATGGAAAAAGTATCCTTGATCTGTTGACTCTTGCTGCTGAAGCAGGCACGCACCTAGTTGTTGAAGCAACTGGTCCTGATGCTTCTGAGGCGCTTGATGCCATCGGGAGCCTCTTCGAGCAGAAGTTTGCTTTGAATGAAGAAAATATGAGAGCGCACACGGATAAAACAAAACAGGAAGAACAGGTTTCCAGTGATTCGGCTGGAATAAATACGGCAACCCAAGAGGGTGTCGCCGAGAGGAATACAAACAGTTGACAAGATGTCGGTATACACAGGCTTCTTGTCTTAAATGGCGTTTGTCTGCCTGGTGGTAGATAAACACAGACAAAATAAACAACAAAAAGGAGACGCGACGCGAGGCGCCCGGGAAGTAGGATGTTGATCGTTCGCTGAAGCGAAAGCTGTCGCTAACCGATCTCCCTACAAAACGGATGTCGCCTTGATCGCCGGCGCCCATGCTAAAACTTCAAGGAATTGCAGTCTCGTCAGGAGTAACAATCGGCGAGGCACTTGTTCTCGACAGCGAAGGCTTTCGAATTCCAAGGCGTTTCGTGGCTCGAAGCGCTGTCGATACAGAACTCCAACGGCTGTCAAATGCAATCGCTGAATCAACAGCTGAGATTAAGAAAAACCGTGATGCAGTGCGGGAGGAACTTGGCGAGCAATATGCCGCCATTTTCGATGCCCATCTGGCTATGCTTCATGATCAACGACTACAGGAAGAGTTGACAAGTGCAGTTCGTGAACGCAATTGGTGGCCAGAATATGCGGTAAGTCGGACGCTTCGGCGATATGCCAAAGTTTTTCAGAAACTTGACAACCATATCGCGCAGCGGGCTCACGATATCTATGACATTGAAAAGAGCCTCCTGCGAAACCTTTTGGGTCAGCGTAGGGAGACACTCGCATCGATTTCTGAACCGGTCGTCATATTGGCCCATAATCTGACGCCAAGTGAAACAGCAAATTTGGATCGACGTTTTGTCAAAGGTTTTGCAACAGAACTTGGCGGGCCGGGGAGCCATACCGCGATTGTTGCAGAAGGGCTTGAGATACCTGCTGTTGTTGGTATTGGTCCATTTTTAGCGGATGTTTCTGGCGGGGAACCGGTCATTCTTGATGGTAATCAAGGCGTTGTTATTCTTCAGCCAGATGAAGAAACCATTGCCCGATACAGGCTCGAAGCTGAAGTTGCCGAAACGGTTGCCGCGTCCCTCGGACACTTGCGAGACTTGCCAGCTGAGACGGTCGACGGTGTGAGAGTGCAAATCCGAGGAAACATTGAGTTTCCTGAGGAAGTTGAACAGTGCATGCGACGTGGTAGCGATGGTATCGGACTTTATCGTACCGAATTTCTCTACCTTACGAGTCAGCATGAGCCAAGCGAAGAGGATCATTATCGCGCATACAGTAAGGTCATTGACGCAATCGACGGGAAGCCAATGGTGGTTCGGACTTTGGATTTAGGGTCTGACAAGATGCTCACTGAGAAAAGTCCAGAGGAGGAGCGAAATCCATGCCTTGGCCTACGAAGCATTCGTCTGTCATTGCGGCAGTTGCCAATGTTTCGCACCCAGTTGCGGGCTATTCTCCGAGCGAGTTCACGTGGTGACGTCCGGGTGATGTTTCCATTGGTGTCGACAATCATTGAATTACGTCAGGCACGATTAGTCTTGGCCGATGTGATGGAAGATCTTGCTGAGCACGATATTGATTTCAATCCAAAGCTAAAAATTGGAATAATGGTTGAGACGCCCGCTGCCGCAATGATGCTCGATGCATTCATTGAGGAAGTGGACTTTGTCTCTGTGGGAACAAACGACCTCATTCAGTACACGCTGGCTGTTGACCGTGGGAATAAGGATGTAGCAGATCTTTATAGCGCGTGTGATCCAGCAGTTATCAGGTTGCTCAAGAGATCTCTTGATATCGCGGCTGATGCCGGAGTGTCGGCAAGTGTTTGCGGTCAAATGAGTGGAAGTGTCATGTACACCCAGTTGTTGCTTGGCCTTGGGCTTCGTGAACTGAGTGTGCCTGCTGCAGCCATACCAGAAATAAAACAGGCGGTTCGAAGCGTATCAATCGCCGATTGTCAGGCTGTCGCGAAACGGGTTCTTGAAATGAATAGTGCTCGTGACGTGAAGGCCTTTTTGCGTGATCAAAAACGACGTCTTTTAGCGGAGACTGTCGCGTGATGCATGTGCCGCCCCAGAGTGGCGGATTAATAGAAAGAAAGAACGATTATGAAGCAGGAAATGCTGATTAATGTGACGCAGGCAGAAGAATGCCGCATCGCAATTATTGAGGAGGGCGTACTGGAAGAACTTTATGTCGAACGAACAAGCCAGGAAAACCTTGTTGGCAATATCTACAAGGGAAGAGTCGTTAACATAGAGCCATCCATTCAGGCTGCCTTTGTCGATTTCGGTGTTGGGCGAAATGGATTTTTGCATATTAGTGATATTGAACCTCAATACTATCGTCAGGGTGGTCTTGATCCCGACAAGGCTTTTGAACTGAACGACCTAGCAAAAGCTCCTTCCGATGGACCGAATAACGGGGGGAGGCCTTCAGATAGGCGTCGAAAGCCACGTATAGGTGATCGTCCTCGGGTTAAGCCACCTATACAGGATGTCCTGAAGCGTGGTGATGAATTACTTGTGCAGGTCATTAAAGAGGGCTTTGGTACGAAAGGGCCTACTCTATCGACCTACATTTCCATACCCGGCCGTTATCTGGTCCTTATGCCGCCACTTGGTCGAGTTGGAGTTTCAAAAAAGATTGATAATGAAAAAGAACGGCGAGTGCTTCGAGGAATTATGAATGCGCTTAAGCCGCCCAAGGGAGTCGGCTTTGTTGTACGAACAGCCGGTACTGAGAGAACCAAGTCAGAGATGGCTCGTGACATGGCGTATTTACTTCGGCTTTGGAAGAGCATTGTGAAGCGGATGAGAAAATATTCTGCCCCAATCGATATCTATCAGGAAAGCGACATGATTATTCGGACGATCCGAGACATGTTTACTGAAGATGTAGGAAGAATTCTTATTGATGATCGTGCCGCATATGAACGAGCAAAAGAGTTTCTTGAGTTGGTCATGCCTAAATATGCAAGCCGGCTGCAGTTCTACGACGGTAAAGAACCATTGTTTTATCGCTATCGACTCGAGGAAGAGATTAGTCGAATTCATCAGCACAAAGTCCCACTTAAAGGTGGAGGGTCTATTGTAATCGATACGACCGAAGCGCTCGTTGCAATTGATGTCAATTCAGGAAGTTTTCGTACAGAAAAGTCAGCAGAAGAGAACGCCTATCAAATGAATCTGATTGCAGCAAAAGAGATTGCTCGCCAGCTACGATTACGAGATCTCGGCGGCGTTATTGTCAATGACTTTATTGATATGCGACGGGAGAAATACCGTCGTGGAGTTGAGAGGGCCTTGCATGATGCAATGAAGCGAGACAGAGCTCGTACAAAAGTCTTACGAACAAGTCCTTTCGGGCTGATAGAGATGACTCGTCAGCGAATCCGTCCGTCACTCCGAAAGAGTGTTTTTCGTGATTGCCCCACGTGCTTGGGTACTGGAATGGCAAAGACTCCAGAAAGTGTGGCGATTGAAGTTATGCGAATGCTCCAACTGTCGGTAACGCGTGAAGATATTGCGCGTTTGACAATTACCGTACACGATGAAGTGGCAACGTGGATAAATAATCGGAAAAGGCGAGAGATTGCCCAGTTCGAGGACGTTTCTCGCGTAGAACTTCATATTGTGGGTCAGGACACTGCGTCCCCGGAACACCTAGCAATTGAAGCATGGGAAGCGAGTGGGCGAACGGTGCGGTTTCCATAAACTTCAGCAAAAAGTAGTGAAGAAAGTGTCAAACTCCCGTGCTTTGGGCACGAGGCTGGATTTTCTCGCTCACGGATTACAATCAAAGGTTCCCGATCTGGGTGCTGGTTTACACGAATAGAGGTTTTCTGATGGCTGCCGAAACAACATCCCCCGACGCTCCAACAACCGCCACCATGGCTAGTGGTGGTCATCACTACTGCATCGTGTCAGATGGGGGGCGGCAGTATCGTGTCTCTGAGGGTCAAGAAATTGAAGTTGATTTTCGACCCATTGATGCAGGAGCTGAACTTGTCTTCGACAAAGTGCTCGCAGTCAGTAAAGAGGGAAAGCTCCGCATAGGTGCCCCAATTATTGACGGTGCCGTTGTAAAGGCAGAAGTTCTTGGCCTGTCTCAGGGTGAAAAAATCTACGTCCAGAAATTCCGTCGTAGGAAAAACTATCGTCGAAGAACAGGTCACCGCTCAGTGTCGACCAAAGTCCGTATCAGCGAGATACCAGCTGTTGAGTAATTGGTTCTGATCTGAAGATCTTCAGAACCAATAAGTAATCCATTTGATTTCGAGTGTTTCTGTGAATCTATTCAATGATTCCTGAAAGTGGACCACCGCTTCGGCAAAGATTATCAATTTTCGCCACAACAGCAGGGTCTTCCTCAACCGGGGGAGCATGGTGTGGCTTGAGCCGTGCATCAATGACAAGTGGCCCTGCGCAGCCCCAATGTTTTTGATGGATTGTTTCTCTCACACCATGAACATCAGTTGCCGGATTGGATCGCGTAAAGGTGATCCATAGAAGATTTTCCAGAGTTGACGCAGTGAATGCACTGTCGTCTGCAATGATAATGAGAGGCCACTTTAGCATGTCATCTTGTTGATTGATCGCGCGAGTAAATCGTTGTACATCCTGAGTCCAATGAGCGTGCTTAGTTGAATGCCAAATTGCATCCTCATTCACCACATCAAGAGAAGGTCGTGGTTCGATAGGTGGGCCAGAGACGGCGAGTATGCCAGGGATGCATGCAAATGGTTTTGAGAATCCCTCTGGAAGATTCATGCTTCCAGAGATTTCTTCTGGTAGGTCTCGGACTGATTGACCACGGGCGGCGACGACCAACTTAGAACCATTGTTAAGGCCTCTGCCAGAGTAATCGAGCGTGTCAATTGTTGTCTCGGTATGAAAATGACAGTCTCGTTTCCAATCCACTCGTTGCAGCAGATGAGTGAAAAATCTTTGTACATCATGAGCATTCAGGTTGGGGGCATCCGCCTGATTAACGATAAACAGATACTTTGCCAGTGAAAGCTGGCCTTGTCCGAGTATTGCCGAAGCCTGGGTGAGTAATTCAGCTGGCCGAGATGAAGTTTTCCAAGGCAAATACCGTTCGCTGCCAACAGCCAGAAGAAGTGGATGAACACCAGCTGCGTCAACGGCATGAATGCTCGATATCCCAGGTAATACCGTTGGGATGATAGGACCAGTGATCTCATGAACGAGCCAACCAAACATGGTGTCTTCCTGAGGTGGTCGCCCCACTACGGTAATAGGCCAGATTGCATCTTCTCGCTGCCAGACATGGTCAACTCGCATTACCGGAAAATTGTGTTGGCGAGAATAGTAGCCGAGGTGGTCACCGAATGGACCTTCTGGCTTTGTTACATGAGGGGCGATTGTCCCCTCGATAACAAAATCAGCATCTGCATAAATTGAAGGGCGGCCCTTACGGCGAATCATTGGTATGCGATGGCCTGCCAAGGCGCCAGCAAATGTAAGTTCAGAAAGGCCTTCAGGTAACGGCATCATTGCAGAAACGGCCATAGAAGGAGTTCCTCCGACGAAGATGGCCACTTTGAGCGGCTCTGTCCGTGCAATTGCTGCGGTATGATGCACACCAATTCCTCTGTGTATCTGATAGTGCATGCCAACTTCGTTATTTTCTTCGTAGCTATTACCCCGTAACTGAACTCGATACATGCCAAGATTTGAGTTTTTCATTGAGGGTGCATCTGGATGCTCTGAATAGACAGCCGGTAACGTTATGAATGGCCCACCATCACCAGGCCAACCTGTTACACCCGGAAGACTTGTAAGGGGAACGTCACGATTGAGAACACCTCCTCCACGGACACGTCGTGGAATCATGCTCAGTGCATCAAGAGGGCTTCGCCAATAACGCAATGGGTTTTGGACGGCAGCCGTTGGGTCAATCTTTAGTTCAACCAGCCGTCGTACCCGGTCTAGTGTATCGGAAAATAATCGTTCAACTCGCTTCTGTGTGCCGTAGAGATTAGTCAGTATGGGATGCTGGGTACCGAGAGCAGATGTGAAGAGAAGAGCTGGACCACCAGTTCGAAAAAGTCGTCGTTGAATTTCAGCTATTTCAAGGTGCGGGTCTATTGGGTGATCAATTTCAATAACGTCTCCCTCTCCCCGGAGAGTTTCGACGCATTGACGAAGTGTCCGAAATCCCATGCAATCCTCCTACGGTATGGTAGCGTCGAGTGTATTTTTGGTTGTTAAAATCTGTTTAGATAATTGTGGCAACCACGTTCTACACAGTTACATGGTAAGGATAAGGTATCGAGCATGCCCGATTTATTTAGTGCTACGAGAAAGGAAAATGTTGACCGGGTAGCCCCTTTAGCGGCTCGCATGCGGCCCAGAAGGTTAGCCGATTACGTTGGGCAATTGCAGATCATTGGTCCAGGAAAGCTTTTAAGGCGTTTGATTGAGGCCGACCGACTTGGCTCAATCATTCTCTACGGTCCTCCTGGAGTCGGCAAAACAACCCTTGGAGAAATTATAGCCACCGAGACGAAGCGGCGATTTATCGAGCTTTCTGCAACCGCCTCGGGGGTGAAAGATCTCCGTGATGTCATTGAGAGTGCGCGGCAACGATTGGAAGACGATGCCTGCCGAACCTGCTTGTTTATTGATGAGATACATCGTTTTAATAAATCACAACAAGATGTTCTACTGCCCGATGTAGAAAATGGTGTTATCGCATTAATTGGAGCAACAACACAGAACCCATTTTTTGCGTTGACTCCGGCATTGGTGAGTCGCAGTCGTATTTTTGAACTTCAAGCATTACAGCCAGAAGACATAAAAAAAATTATTCAACATGCGATTGCCGATAAAGTACACGGGTTTGGGTCACAGGAAATCAGGCTTGATCCTGAGGCACTTAATTTTCTTGTAGAAACCGCTGACGGTGATGCCCGTCGGGCCCTTGGTGGGCTTGAGGTTGGAGTTCTTTCATCAACCGATCGTCCATTAGAATTTACGGAAGAACTCGCCCGTGAGAGTGTGCAGCGAAAAGCCGTTGTGTACGATTCAGGAGACACACACTACGACTGCGCTAGTGCACTCATTAAGAGCATACGTGGTAGTGATGTAGATGCTGGGATTTACTGGCTTGCCCGCATGCTCGAGGGTGGCGAAGACGTGCGTTTTTTGGCTCGACGACTGGTTATTCTGGCCAGTGAAGATATTGGAAATGCTGATCCCCGGTCACTGCTTATTGCAATAGCTGCTATGCAGGCGACCGAGTTTGTGGGTCTGCCGGAATGCCAGCTTGCGCTGGCTCAAGCTGTTTCATATCTTTCACTTGCACCAAAAAGCAACGCATGCACACGTGCTATTGCTGATGCTCGTCATGATGTTTGTGAAAAATCCGTGGTACCCGTGCCGAGACATTTACAGGACAAGCACTATGCAGGGGCAAAAAGGCTCGGGCACGGTGAGGGGTACGTTTATGCTCATGAATCTTCTGATGCGATTGCAAAACAGGACTATCTTGGAGTGGAGCGGCACTACTATCAGCCAACGAGTCGAGGCTTGGAACGAGACCTTAGTGAACGGTTGGCTGAAATCAGGCGGCGTTTGAAGGAGTCGCATCAGCTTCCTGCGAATCCGTCTGTGAGCGAAGTTCGTGGACAAGATCCTGCTGAAGAAACTTCTCGAGGGTAGCGAGGCTTCTTGCGACCACAGCACCGTCGATAACACGGTGGTCAGCAATCAGTGTTACAAGGCACCTACCATCCGCCTCAATTGGACGGTATGAAACACTTGTCGTGCAGAGCGTTGGGTGAAAGTGGTTGCTTGCACCGTAGCCTGCAAGTGTTGAAAGGCTAAAAGTGCCAATGCGTGAGGATCTTTTACGAGATGCCGATCGGAGATTCCACCGAAGTACCACCCTCCGCAGGAATCCTGGAAGCATTTCCAGTTCACGTTGGCGTTTAAAAAGTTCTTGGCTTGGCTTGCTACAACACTCATCAATGAATCGTTGTATATCAATAAGTGACAACGTTTCAGGTTGATGGAGACGAGCCCAACAAAGTTGCTCCGTATCATTTTCGATTCGGTTAATTGCTAAGGTTGCAACAATTTGATTTGTTGTTGCAATGCGAGGCCAGAGCCCTGGCACAAACCAACTTCTTAGTTCGGGTGTTTGCTGAACAACACTACCATAGGCCTTCAGGAAAATTGCTGCCCAGCCTATTCGTTGGTGGCTGGCTGCCCTCGCTCGACTCAGTTCCGCGAGATCGCACCATCGATCAACGGGAAACAGTGGTATGTTTTTAGCCAACATTGCAATATCTGCAACGCAGCCCCGGTGTCCATCACAGCGGACTGTAGTAACGGATGAGTGTTGCATGATATGAGGCAGCTCGGGTCGAGGGGTCAAAAAGAGCGACGAGAAGTATCTTTATAGGGCTCATTGAAACGATTCAGCGCTGTCAAGGGAATGCCAGAATTTTCCCTTTTAGAATAGGGTTTTCCGGCCCGCTGTTTTCATCGAAAAGTTTGGTAGAATCCACGGAGACATGGTGGTTGTAGCTCAGTTGGTTAGAGCGTCGGTTTGTGGTACCGAAGGTCGCGGGTTCGAATCCCGTCATCCACCCTTTTTCCTTTCATAGGGTCAACAATGGCAAAGCCTATCTACCGGCCGTGGTTTGATGCGGCAACCGATTCTCCTTTATTGACTGAGTATGCTCGTAAGCTGGATTCATTTAACGGAGTGCTCGCTGATCGAAAAGTAGAAATTGCTGAACTTGAGGCTCAGGAGAAGCGAGTAGTAGATCTTATGAAAGAGGTAGAACCTCTGTTGGAACCAGACGTTTACGAAAAGGTTACAGAGTTACTTTGTGAGATTACTTCGTATGACATGATGTCAGCCTTTCATCTCGCTTCCAAAGCTCGTGCTGGACGTGCTCTCAACTCAAAAACTGAGAGTTAATCCGCGGTGTTACTTGCTTTGTCTATCATTCGTTGGCGGTGAAGCCTGCCAGTCTCTAGTGGATGCCTATAAGATTTCGATTTTAATTTAGTTAGTCTTCTCTTTATCCTTCAAGACAATTCGCTGGGTAGTCACCATGGCAAAGAAAATAACCAAACGTAGTAGTTCACGTAGTACAGGAGCAACTGCCACTCTGCCTCCTGTTGATCGGAAAACTCGCAAGCTGATTGTTGGTTTAGCAAATGAGGTCGAGAAGGCTGCTGAAAAGCGTCGTGATCCGCATCTCGATATTCCAACTCGAAGTCTTTCGAATGTTCGGTTTAATAAGTCGCGAAAAATA
>Ga0181597_10006135_pt1 | contig 11305 bp, 9 predicted proteins | sample 041ome_5_FD_148647 | JGI IMG/M metagenome (GOLD analysis project Ga0181597, IMG submission 148647) | Coastal salt marsh microbial communities from the Groves Creek Marsh, Skidaway Island, Georgia - 041403US metaG (spades assembly) | ecosystem: Environmental > Aquatic > Marine > Intertidal zone >... | reverse complement strand
TTTCGATGGAGTTCAGGTGAATTTTTTCAAGTCTGGGCGGCTTCGGGGCTATTTGCATGTGAAAAAATAAAGAACTATGCAATAATATTAAATAGAGGCATCCGATCTTGGGCCGATCTATGTTTTATCGCTTCATATATTTTCATTTCTTTTACACACAATTCGGAGTCATCAATGAAACATCTTTTTCAAAGTAAGCGAGGATTTACTCTTATCGAGCTACTGGTGGTGATTGCCATCATTGCAGTATTGGTCGCTTTGTTGCTGCCTGCAGTTCAGCAAGCTCGTGAAGCGGCACGCCGGTCAGCATGCAAAAATAATCTGAAGCAATTTGGTTTGGCGATCCATAATTATCATGACACACACCGTGTCTTTCCAATTGCGAACCTTCCATCCGTTCACGACAGTGGAAGTGGTGATAATTCATGGCGTGGATTCAGTGCCCATGCCATGTTGTTGCCTTTCATGGATCAGGCACCCCTCTACAATCAAATTGACATGAACCTTCGGTACGATCAAGGAGTGAATAATACTCTTAACAATTCACCGATTCCTGCTTTCCTTTGTCCTTCTGCTGGAAAGTTCCCGGGAGCCGAACCCGGGAACAACTACGCTGTTTCTGCAGGGCCATCACTATACTGGAGAGAACCTCTCGGACGACAAATTGGACATTTTAATTATCGACGACCAATTTCCTTCGGAGATTTGAATGATGGAAGTTCAAATATCGTGGCGATGGCTGAAATTTTAAGTGGTGATAATACGGGTGCTATCTTTGATCCCGAGCGAGACCTGGTTCGAGGAATTGGTTTCGTCCCAAACAAGCAAGCATTTGAAGCATCTTTTGTGAGCCAAGTCGACCTCGATGCTTACGGAACGGCTTGCCTAGCAGGTAGTGGTAACCACCACAGTCACACTGGGCGTGAATGGATGAACGGTGACGGATCCCAAACGGTCTTCAATACCTATAACACACCGAACTCCAAGAATGTGGACTGTCACGAATGCACTGGTTGTGGATGGTACGATTCTGATGGTGTTTGGTCGGCACGTAGTAAGCATACTGGAGGGGCACAAGTTCTTCTGGGGGATGGCGCAGTACGATTTGTGAGCGAGAATCTGGATCTTCTCACTTGGCAACGACTGGGGCACATTTCTGATGGGCAACCAATCGGCAACTTCTAATCGACGACATATTTAGCTCTAATAAGACTCCATCTACTCGATTTGTAGTAGATGGAGTCTTATTTTTCGTTCGTCTCTTGCGAAGACTGTTTGACGATCCTTAATCGGATGAAGGGCCTTTATCGCGCCTTCGAATTCACCCTGATCCGCAATCATTTGAAAAAGGTCTGTAATCATGAAATGGGTTATGTTGTCGTTGATCTGTAGTTTTTCACTATGTCAGTTGGTGGGTTGTGGTGGAGAACCATCGACTCCTGCAGATGCCGTTGATGAAACTGCGGCTGTAGATACCAGCGAGTTAAAGGCTGCTCTTCAAGAAGTGGCGAGCTCGGGTGTGGTGAGTAGCGGATTGGCTGGTGCCGAAGAGACGATCAAGCAAATGTCAGACGCGGCAAAAAAAGAGTCTCTTCTTGAGAAGTATGCTGAACTGATGAGTGCATCCAAAGAATCAGATGTTAAGCGGATTGCCAACGAGATGGCCAGCGAACTCTAATCAAGACAATCTTCTGGAGCAAGGTTTTTATTGAGTGATCCAGATGGCTAGATTCAAAAAACGTAAGCTCGTGATTGGGACGGGGCTGCTGATAGCGGCCATCGTCCTTTTTTTATTCTCGGGAATACCGCATCAATGGTTTCTCGACCGAGCAACCATTCAGGTTCAAAAGCAGGATTGGGATTCTGCTCAACAGTTGCTGGCTCGGTCTCGGTGGTTGCAGGCGACTTCTCTCGAAGCGGACTTCATCGGCTTGCGAATCGCGCGCAAGCTTGGGCATCAAGAGCAATTTGAAAACACACTACACCAATTGAATTCTGAAAAGTTCGATCCCCAACGATTGAAACGTGAAGTCTGGCTAATGCAGGCTCAGTCCGGGGACATCAGCAATCTGGAATCTCGCCTCGGAGACTTGTTTGTCGCGGGCAACGATTTGCAAGAAATTTGCGAAGCGTTCGTTTTGGGATGCCTCCAACAGTATCGACTTGATGAAGCTCTGCAAGTTCTTGATTTATGGGAAGCCGATTTCCCACAGGATGCACAACCACATTTTCTGAGAGCACGTTTGTTAGAACATCGGTCCAGTTATGATGAGGCGCAGAAAGAGTATCAGGCAGCAATTTCTCTTAATCCCGAACACGCTGCAGCCGCTTACGGGTTGGCACGGGTTGCTTTACAATCGCAAGATTACGAATCGGCCCTCAAGTGGTATAAGCTCTGTTCAAAGCACGGCATCTCAGCTCTTCCAGGTTTGATTGGCATTGTCCGCTGTTATCGGGAATTGGGAAAGTACGATCTTGCCAGACAGAAATTGGAAGAAGCGGAAGCGATTCCAGAAGGGCAGCAAAACATCGATGCATGGAAGATGGTTGGTGAGACTGCGGAATCAAGTTTGACAACTCTCTTTGCCGAAAGAGGGCATCTTGAGTTGGCGACTGGAAATTCGCTGTTGGCACAGCAAGCCTTTCAGAAAGCACTGGAGGCGAATCCCTTTGCCTGGCGCTTAAGATATCATTATGGTCAGGCATTGATTCAGACAAAACAGATCGAGGCAGGGAAGGAACAGATTCAGATATTCCATGACGCAGAACAGGCACTCGCTCGATGTGATCCTCTCATTGATAAATTGAGGACCGCTCCCGAAAATGTTGATGCCCGTTTTGAAATTGGAACAGTCATGCTCGAATATATTTCCCCAAATCAGGGGCTCGTTTGGCTGAACAGTGTGTTACGATATGAACCCGATCATCTGAAAACGCATCAGGTATTAGCAAAATATTTTGCAGATCATATTGATGAGCATCCTGCCTACAAAAACCTGTCTCAAAAGCACCAGCGGTTGGCTCAAAGTCTCGAAATCCGGTCCTCGACAAGTGAATCTCTCCCAACGGAAATCCCCTAAAGCGGCCATTAGTTTCTGGGTTGTGATCTGCGTTTCCATAGTCGGGATCGGCTGCAATCGTGATAAGCCGTCGAGCAAAATCAAACCTGTCCCTGTTTCATCAGAGAAGCTGTTGCCAAGTTTCGAGCGAGTGAAGGAATTTCAGAAACTCGCACTGCAATACGACAACGGCGAATCTGCCGGACTCTTGGCGATCTTGGAATCGTTGGGCGGTGGTGGTGGGCTTTTTGATTACGACGGTGATGGTTGTCTGGATGTTTGTCTCGCCGGAGGTGGACGATTGACACCAGACAAGGTCGAAGGGTTGCCTACTCGGTTGGTCCGTCAGACCAGTGATGCTCGTTGGATGAATGTCTCTGCCCAGAGCGGGATCAATATTCCACATCACTATTCACACGGCGTCACGTGTGGTGATTGGAACGCCGACGGTTTCTGCGACATTGTAGTGACAGGGTATGGTGGAGTGACTTTGTGGGAGAATCAGGGAGATGGGACTTTTTTGGCAGGAACGGATCAGGCACAGCTCGATGACGATCAGTGGAGTAGCAGTGCGGCATTCGCGGATTTGAATCAGGATGGGTTCCCTGAGCTGTATCTGTCGCATTATGTCGACTGGTCTCTCGAGAATCATCCACTTTGTAACGGGCCTTCTGGTGTCCCTGATGTTTGTCCACCTCGGTCCTTCGAAGGAATAAAGGATTCACTCTACCTGAACACAGGTGATGGCACGTTTCGAAACATCAGCGACGAGGTTGGTCTTACCGAAGGAGGCAAGGGACTGGGGGTGATTGCCGTCGATTTTGACAATGATCGCGATCTTGATCTCTACGTCGCTAACGACACGGTCAATAACTTTCTGTACTTGAATCAGGGAAACCTACAGTTTGAAGAGGTGGGATTAATTTCCGGCGTCGCTCTTGATCACAACGCGACAGCGAACGGCAGCATGGGATTGTCGAGTGCAGACTATAACCAAGATGGATACTTCGATTTGTTTGTGACTAATTACGAGGAAGAGTTGATTGCGTTATACGAGAATCAGGGTGAGAACCAGTTTCGGCATGCAAGTACTCAGGTCGGATTTAGTCGCATTGGGACATTGTATGTAGGGTTTGGGTGTGCGAGTGTTGACCTGAATGAAGATGGACTGATCGATTTTTGCTCCTCCAACGGTCACGTGGTTCATCATCCTCGAAATGCACCATTGAAGCAGAAGCCATTGATAATGCTCCAGTCTGAACAAAATGAGTATCAGGAATGCAAACCGGGTGGCAGTGACTATTTCTCAACGGCACATCGGGGACGAGGACTTGCAACGGGCGACGTGAATCGTGATGGCAGGTGGGATTTGCTGTTCACTCATCTTTTAGAGCCAGCAGCCTTACTGCTCAATACGACTGTTTCTACAACAAAGTCATTATCGATTCTCTTGATTGGTACGCAATCTGATCGTAGGGGAACGGGAGGGAGAGTCACTATGCGGGTCGATGGAATCCAACATCTTCAAACACTTGCGGGGGGAGGAAGTTATCTCTCTTCAAACTCTGCGGAGATACTTTTTCACTTGGATTCTGCTAGCCCCATTTCGCTGAGTGTGGAATGGCCATCTGGTCAAACCGACCAATGGGAGTTTGAAGACTGGGAAGCTCTTTCCTCCAGCGATAATGCTCGCGTAGCGATTGTGGAATCAGACAAAGATGGTGCATCTGGTGGCTGGTTCCTGATGGAACGTTAATCAGCTCGGAATCCCATTTAATCTAGTTGGAATTAGTTGCTTATTCCCACTCCGAAAATAAAACAAGCCAAACAGCTTTCAGGACAGTTTGTTTGGATCAAACCGGTAACTCACCGGCTGCCATGCGTTGTTCGATTTCCTGAATCAAGGGTGGCAAGTCAGCGACCGTTTCTAAAATGAAGTGAGCGCCAGCTTCTCTCAATTTTTGAGCGGCCTGATCGCACAATTGCTTTAGTTCGTCGGCGGGCATCTGTTCGGTTTCTTCAAGATTCAGGCCGACAGAATTACCAGTGCGCGTGATGCCGACTGTCCAACAACCTGCATTGCGACCTGCTTCGATGCCGACCGGCGTATCGTCCACTTTCACAATCGACCACATGGGCCAGACGCCCATTTTTTCGGCACAAGCATGTAAGAGGTAGGGAGCAGGGCGGCCTTGTACGGTATCGCCGGCACAAAACAGACAATCGGGTTCATACCCCTGTTTGGCGGCGGCGGGAGTCACCACTTGCATCAATTCTTGTGTATAACCTGTTGTGGAGCCAATTTTGAGTCCCCATTTACGACATTGATTGATGGCCTCTACCACGCCGGGAATAAGCTCGGAATAGTCACTGAGAATCTGTTGTTGCAGTGGCAGAAACTTGCTGTAAAGTTCGTCAATATCGGCTTCGCTGCACGGCGAGCCAAACTTCGCTTCCCAGGCGGCGGCAACGGGAGGCATCGCGGCGACCGTGGCAATGTGGTCACGTTTGGCTTTACCCATCGGCTCGCGCGCTTGTGCCGCTGTGACTTCGACACCGCGGTCTGTGAAAATCTTTTGAAAGACAATCGCAGGAGCACAACATCCGTGATCGACGGTGGTGCCGGCCCAGTCAAAAACGATCGCTTTCAAATGTTGACAATGTTGGTTCATTTCAGAAGGTTCCCATAAAGTAATTCCAAGCGTGATCGGCCAGTCCAAAAGACATCGTCATGCCAGCACCACCCGGACCGACCATCACATGCAAACCAGGTGTGGGTTCTACATGAAAGATCGATAGCTCGGGATGTTTCGCATAGATGCCGTGCCAGCGTTCAGCAATCGTCCAATCGTCCAGGCAGATGATTTTCCGTAATTCTCGCAGGATTAAGTCATCGATTTCGAGGGAGTCGAACGGGGTGATCTCGTTTCCGTATTCGTGTGAGTCGCCCAGAATGATTTCTCCATTGGGAAACTGCGACGCCATCACGTGGATGCCGTATTTGTCGAGTTCGGGAGATTCGGTCGCGATTCGATCTTTCAAAGATTGCAGTGAAGGGCAGGCGAGAAATGAGTTGTAATGTCTGAGTGTTAAGCCACTGGCGATGTGGGGAGAGTTCGGAATCGTGTTTGGCTGAGCGACCGACTTGAGCATTTGCAATTTGCACAGCTTTAAGCCGGAATGTTGCAAGACATCAGGGTATAGCGTCTGCAAATCGCTGCCGCTGCAGATCACGATTCTATCCGCCGTCCATTGCCGACCATCTGCGCTACGAACCGTTTTGTCTTCGATGCTGACAACGGGTGTTTGAAATTGGAGATCGACGCCTTGGTTCTCTGATAACCACTTGGCAATTTTCGCGCTGGCAGTTCGTGGATTGACGCGGAGTTCTGTGGGACTCCACATGGCTCCCAAGAGTCCCTCGGGATTCACGAGTGATGACTTTTTCAATGTCTCTGCACTCGTGAGCATCGAGACATCAAACGATCCCAGGTCGTAAAACTCTTCCAGCACAGCCAATTCATCAGGTTTGTGGGCGACATGTAAGGAGCCGCATTCTTCGGCTTCGACCGCTCCGGCTGCTTTCAGCTCCAGCCACAATTCACGCGACCGCATAGCGATCGTGTGCGATTCTCCCGCGGGTTGTCCGACTGGCCAAATCATACCGAAATTGCGGACCGATGCTCCCTGAGCAACCGATTTCCGTTCAAGCAGGATGACTTTCAGATTTTGACGAGCCGCCATCCAGGCATTCGCCAATCCGACAATTCCTCCACCGATGATGGCCACGTCATAGTGAGTTGTCATTGTTGCCACCCTTTATTCGGCTTGACGGCAATGCGGACCGGGTGATGTTCCGTCGCATACGCCACAGCCTCATTGATCGCCTCCAGAGAGAAACTGCGTTCGACGAGTTCCGCAAAGGGGTAGGTGGAGTGATGTTCTTCCAGAAACGCGACCGCTGTCTCTAAATCTTGGTGAGCGTAATTATGCACGCCGTGAATCGAAATCCAGCGACGGACGATTTGTTCGGGATCAAATCCGATCAATCCCACAGGCATGACCGATCCGACCAAAACAATGTCTGCTCCTATCGATGCCAATTGTGCCGACGCAGAAATTGCCGCGGGAGCACCGGAGAGTTCCAGGATGAGGTCAAAATGATCCAAATCAGCAGATTCTCGGAGGCGTTGTTTGAGAACTGTGATCTCATCATGAGCTTCGACGGTATGGTTGGCTCCAAACTGTTGAGCAGTTTTCAGACGTTCCTGATTGATGTCACAAACGGTCACCGATGTCGCGCCCGAGGATGTTGCCAGGGCGGTCGCCGAGAGTCCCAGCATACCGGCACCAAACAGCAACACATTTTTATCAGCAATACCTCCGGCGACTCGATAAGCGGCTGCAATGGTTGCCGTCGCGCAGTTGACAGGACAAATCACTTCTGCTGGGAGTGAATTGGAAACCTTAATCACGGCACTGCCGGCTCTTAGCAGTATGTATTCTGCCAGTCCTCCACTGAGTGCAGTGCGGCCCTCCGCCAGTTCGTGGCCATACTTTGACAGAGACTCACACTTTTGTGGGAAGCCAGTTCGGCACAGCTTACATCTTCCGCAAGAGACGGCGACCGACCAAGTCACGCGATCTCCAGGTGATAACGAATTGCCACTGATATCGTTGAGAGGAGGTTTTCCGACTTCTTCAACGACTCCCAAGATTTCGTGTCCCAGGATGGCGGGTGTCGGTTCTTTCCGTTTACCGGTGATGGTATGCAGATCGCTCCCACAGATTGTGCAACATTCAATTCGCACGATTGCTTCACCAGCTTGAGCGATCGGTTTAGGGAACTCACGCAATTCGAGCGGTTGATCAGCGCCTGAAAAGATAGCGGCCCGGCAGATTGAAGACTGGTTGGTGGTCTCGGATGTCATGATGAAAGTTTAATCGCTGGGAGCCAATTCTTCGACCGGTTGCGGGTCATCTTGTTGTAGAAGCTCGGCGTCTTCTTCTGTGAGGACGTTATGAAAGTAAATCATGGAGACAAATAACGCCAACATGGAGACGCTGGAGACCAGGACTAATGATCCGCGGAAGAAAGGCAGAAAATTCGTCGGCTCTTGCATGGAGGAACGAAAGACCATGACACATGCGTAGCCGAGATATCCCATCGCGTCGGCGAGATACATCAGAAAGCCGAGATTTCCCGGATGTTTTGAGGCAGCAATCAAACGTTCGAATAGAGTTGTGTGAAAAGCGACGTAGGGAATATACAGCCCCACACCGCACATCACCATGAAGGTAAACGGTGGGAGTGATCCATTGGCCTGGAGAATGGCAGATGCGATCACGACTCCGAAAGAGACACACAACAAAGTGATGGTCGCTTTGATCGCTGCAAGGTTGTGAGTAATCAAAATCGCCAAAGCATTCAGTGCCGTCACGCAAATGGCGACGACAGTTTCGGAACGGGCGAAGATGCTCGGCTCTCCTTCGACTCCCATATCCCGCCAGATTTCGACTCCGAAGTCATCCCGAATGGTGCGGATGACTGTCAGCGCGACATAGACGAAAACAAACAGAGACAATCCGGGCCAATACGCTATGAAAAATGTCAGGCGTGCTTTGCCGTTCATCGTGGTCCGTTCATTTCGCAACTCACGATCACTATTGTCGGGGGGTGGTGTTCTTTGCAGGAACCAGACAGAAATCATCAGAGGGACCAGGAAGATCGCACCGGCGATCATCGGCATCGAAAATTCGCTGACTCCGAAATCGACGATCAACCAACGCCCGACCGATTTCACCACTCCCGAAGAGATAATGAAGCTGGCACACAGCGCCGCCGAAAGTGCTTCGGTATGCTTGCGTCCTTCCAGATAGGCCAGCACCAATCCGAACACCATTCCGAGCGGTAAACCATTCAAAAAGAGCATCAGAAACTTGAACTGAATCGGCACAAAAGCGAATCCGACCAATGCCAGTTCGGCAAACAGGATCAATCCCAGAATCCCGCCAGCCCGATATTTGGCCGGCATCTCGGAGACGACCTTGATGCCAATAAACTTTGAGAGCATATAGCCGACAAGTTGCGAGACAACCAATACGGTTTTCAGTCCCAATCCGAAGGCTTCCTGCCCTTCATAGGTTGCCGCGGTGAATGGCTTTCGAAATGCATACATGCAGAAATAGGTACAGAATGCCGCCGATGCGGCGATCAGCATTTGATTTCTACTGTTCTGATTACGCGGTTGGTCGTGCTGCAAGGTGGTCTCAGCTGTCATCGACATTGTGTACCGTGAATTTGATGGTAGACGATAGCAGATATGTATTAAAATATTGGGAAGGCCAGCAGAAACAGTACGGATTTTAATATCCGACAACCGCACCATCTTTCCGAGATTCCGTGGCACCATGAAGCACGTTGGTAAGTGGATCAATCAGAATTCCCTGATATCCGCCGAACGCTCCGACGGCTCGTTTGACTTGGTGCCCGCGTTGTTCGAGTTGTTGGATTGTGTCGTCGTCGATTCCCGCTTCAACCAGTAGTTCGCCGCCACCAGGGGCTTCGGGGAGACCGGTGGGAGTGGGTGAACCGATATGTGAGACGCGAGCGAGGTCTCCCGCCATTTGCACGTTCATGTCGAAGTCGATCATGTTGACGAGAACTTGGACATGTCCCTGTGGCTGCATGTCTCCTCCCATCACGCCAAAACAAAACCAGGGTTGGTCGTCTTTGGTAACCATCGCGGGAATAATGGTATGAAAAGGGCGTTTGCCCGGTTCGAGAGCATTGGGATGATTTTTGTCCAATGAGAACAACGCACCCCGGTTTTGCATCACGAACCCGGTTCCCGGTGGGGCGACTTTTGATCCGAATCCATGAAAGTTAGATTGAATGAGCGAGCAACAATTGCGGTGTTGATCGACGACTGTCAGATAGATGGTGTCTCCGTGTGAGAGCAATGGGTCGCCGGGATCGACATTGGTTGCCGACTGCTGCATGTCGATGCGTTGGTTTTGTCGTTTGGCATATTCTTTGGAAATGAGTTGTTCGACGGGAACGTCGGCCATGTTCATGTCGGCATAAAATCTGGCCCGATCGGCGAAGGCCAGCTTTTTGACTTCTGTGAAAAGATGAATCCAATCGACTGATTTGGGTCCCATCGCAGAGACGTCATGTTGTTCGAGGATATTAAGCATCTCCAGAACGGCGATGCCTTGACCGTTCGGCGGTAACTCCCAGACATCGTAACCACGGTAATTGGTCGAGACGGGATCGATCCATTCGGAGATGTGTGTCGCAAAGTCTTCCGAGGAAAGATAACCGTCCACTTCGTTATTGCAGGCGAGAATCTTTTCGGTGATGGGGCCGCGATAGAAGGCATCTTTTCCTTGCTCGGCAATCTGGCGATAACTCTCGGCCAGTTCGAGATTGCGGAAGAGTGCTCCTTCTGCGGGTGGCTGTCCGTCTGGTAAGAAAGTCTGAGCGGAGCCTTTCCAGTTTGAGAGCGCATCTGCCGCCGCCGACCAGTAGCCGGCAATCACTTCCGGGACGGGAAAACCTTCTTGAGCGGTTTGAATTGAGGGTGTGAGAAGTTCATTGAGCGACCGTGTTCCATGCTTGTTAATCAGTTCCGACCAACCATCGACACAGCCGGGAACCGACCATGACAACGGTCCGTCGAGCGGTATCTGCGGCATGTTTTGTTCTTGGAGAACTTTTTGGCTCAACCGTTTGGGAGAACGCCCACTTGCATTCAATCCTGTCAGCGTTTTCGAGTTGTTGTCCCAATAGATGACAAACAGATCTCCACCGATGCCGCAGCTCATCGGTTCCACCAGGCCCATCATGGCGGACGCGGCAACCGCCGCATCGGCGGCGTTGCCACCCGATTTCAGAACATCCAAACCGGTTTGTGCGGCAAGGGGATGACTGGTGGCGACCATGCCATGTTTGGCGAGTTGGACCGATCGGCTTTGATGCGAAAATTGAGCCGGGCGGGCATATTCAGAGCGATGACCGCCGCTGCCTGCGTAAAAGGGGACCACATTTCCTGACATGTCTTTGGCCTTGCGTTTTGTTGTAAGTCATATCTATGAAATAGATTACGTGTGAGGATGTTTGTTTTTGAAGTCTGGCTGAACGTGTCAAAACCGTCAAAACCGGAAAATCTTACCAAATCGGTTGATGTTGCCGAACCAGAATAACCGATGAGTAGAAAGAGCCCGCTTCGCGCAGTGGCGGG
>Ga0181597_10006134_pt1 | contig 11306 bp, 8 predicted proteins | sample 041ome_5_FD_148647 | JGI IMG/M metagenome (GOLD analysis project Ga0181597, IMG submission 148647) | Coastal salt marsh microbial communities from the Groves Creek Marsh, Skidaway Island, Georgia - 041403US metaG (spades assembly) | ecosystem: Environmental > Aquatic > Marine > Intertidal zone >... | reverse complement strand
GACGTCTAGCGGGGTCCATGCAAACTTCTCAATGGTGTAGAAATTCCAGTTGGACGGCCAAATGTGATGGCCAATGTTGTTGAGAAAGACCGCAAAAACAAGCCCGATAAGCAGCGGGTACTTGCGTAGCTGAGTTAGCGCCCCCCAGGGGCTGGATCGGCTTAACTCAAAGGGACGACGATTTTCTGGCGCAAGGGTTTCGCGGAAAAAAATCAAGCCGTAGAGGGTGTTAATGAAGGCAAGGCCCGCTGCAATGAAGAAAGGGGCGCGTAAATCCCAAGCACCGATAATGCCGCCAAGGGCGGGTCCCACAATAAACCCCAAACCAAAGGCCACCCCAAGTAAACCAAAATTTTGTGCCTTATCCTCGGGCGTACTGACATCGGCAATCAGTGCATTGGCGATCGCATAGGTGGCGCTGGTAATACCCGTAAGCAGTCGGCCCAAGAACAACATCCACAGCGCCGTGGCGAAACCCGACAGTAAGTAAGCGCCTCCGTAGACAAACAGAGAAAGCACCAGCAAGGGTTTGCGTCCGTAGGCATCGCTTAAATTACCGAGCATTGGCGCGAACATGAAGTTGGTTACCGCATAGCTAAATATCAGATAACCGCTGAGCGCAGAGGCATCGGACAGAGAGACATCGCCAATAAGCACTAGGAATTCTGGTAGCACAGGCACGATGACGCCAAAACCCACGGTGTCCAAGAACACCGTGATGGTGACGAAGGTCAGGGCATGTCGTTTGTGCATGAGCTAGCTCTCAGCAGGGTTTAGAACTTTGGCATGATCCTCTACCGAAGCCGGAGCCATCAGTCGCTGTTGCTGAGGTGATGCATCGGGATAGTGCTGTAGATTGTAGGGTACTTTTGCCCAGCTGGAATGCGGCGGACTGTACTTATAGAGCAGGGCTCTGCGTTCTTGTAAACCTCGCCACGCTGCCGTGCCATGGATTAGGGCCTCGGTGAAAATGAGCACGTCGCCAGCGCGCAGCTCGGGTTGAATCACATAGTCTGGCCGATATTCCTGCTTGAGCACTTCCCTGGGTACCGCGTCGATGAAGTTGGTTTTGTGGCTGCCGGGAATGCAGACGAAGCCACCATCGCCAGGTTCTGCATCATTTAATACCCAAGTTGCCACCATCAGACCATTGCGTATGACGCCATCGTGATAGTGATACCAGTGATCACTCTCATAGCGCATAGGGCCGCCGTGAATGTTCTGTCCATCGGCCCCAGAGCGCATAAAAATGCAGTAATCATGATCGGCGCGAAGACGAGGCCCAATGAGTTCAACAAGATATGGCAGCACGTCAGGGTGATCTATCAAGTTCAAAAACTCGCTGCCCCAGCGGCTTATGGCCTCTGTTCGCCGGAAGGCGCCATCCCCAGGCTGCCTTGGCCAAGCGGTATCGCTTAGCTGGGAAAGAACAGTGCACTCGGCTCGCGTCAGCACGCCGGGAAGCACGATGAACCCCTGTAAATCGAATCGAAATTTCTCTTCTTCTGTGAACATCAACGTCCTCTGCACAATTGATGATTTGGCCGCTAGCGCGTTATGTTAGCCGAGCATTCATGAAGGAGTCTTGGGTAGTGGATTATTTGTTAGATCGCGACTGGAACCTGCCGGTGCGTTATCCGGACCCGGCGGTCGAAGTGCTGGATTCCAGATTTCGACAATATGTGTTGGGCAGCGCTGCGCTTGAGCGTCTTTGGACTGGTGGGCGTTGGACCGAGGGTCCCGTTTGGTTTGGTGACCAGCAGCGCCTGCTTTTTAGTGACATTCCCAACGACCGTATCATGGCCTGGTCGGCGATCGACGGCTCGACAAACGTGTTTCGTCATGGCGCGAACTATGCCAACGGCAATACTCGTGACCGGCAAGGAAGGCTGGTTACCTGTGAGCATGGGCGCCGGGTAACGCGCACTGAAATTGACGGGTCGATCACAGTGCTACTCGACACTTTTGAAGGCAAGAGGTTAAACGCACCCAATGATGTGGTGGTTCACCCCGACGGCAGCATTTGGTTCACCGATCCTGGCTATGGCAGCCTCGGTCATTATGAAGGACATAAGGGCGATCTGGAGCTGCCTACCCGCGTCTATCGCATCGACGGTAATACCGGCGACGCGACCGTTGTCGACGACACGCTGGAAAAACCAAACGGCTTAGCGTTTTCGCCAGACTTCAAAATTTTGTACGTCAGCGATACGGGGGTTTCTCACAAACCCGGTCACCCCAGACAGATTCATGCCTTTGACGTAACGGATCAACACAGGTTAACGAATCACCGCGTGTTCTGTGACCTTGGGGCTGCCGTGCCCGATGGTTTTCGGGTGGACCTGGATGGCAACATTTGGAGTAGTGCGGGATGGGCAGGTGCCGCCGAAGATGGGGTGCACGTATTTGCGCCAGACGGTGACAAGATCGGCGCGATTCACACGCCTGAGGGCATATCAAATCTTTGTTTCGGCGGAGAGAAGCGCAACCGGCTGTTGATGACCGGTTCACAATCGATCTACAGCCTATACACCGAAGCGCAGGGTATGCCTTACGCCTAGCCGTAGATCTCAAAACCCAATCCTAAGAACCATACTGAGTAGGGGCTATTCGCGCAGGTAGTGCTCTAACCCTTCCATCGACTGCTCGCCTGCCTCTAATCGTGCGATGGTTTGCAGGTGTACTTCGTCTGGCCCGTCATAGATGCGAAAGGCACGTGCCTTTCCAAACGCCCTCGCCGCCGGTGTATCACCGGTAACGCCGCGGGCACCAAACAGCTGTATGCATCGGTCAGCAATGTCTTGGTAGATCTTTGCGACAGCGACCTTGATCATCGAAATCTGTTTGCGTGCCGCCTTATTGCCAACGGTATCCAGCAAGTGGGCGGCGCGCTGCACAAGCAGCCGGCACTGGTCGAGCTCTATGCGCGACAAACTAATCGCCGCTTGGGTGGAACTGTACTCATCAATACGCTTGCCGAAGGTACTGCGACTTTGAGAGCGCTTGACCATCAGACTGATCAACACCTCACATTCCCCGATGGCGCGCATACAGTGATGTAGCCGTGCTGGCCCAAGCCGCGCCTGGCCGATAGCAAACCCTGCACCTTCTTCCCCCAGCAAGTTACTGGCAGGCACGCGCACATTGGTAAACACGAGCTCCGGGTGCAGGTTGGTCTCGGACATGTGATCAAAAACCGGCAGGTTGCGTACGACTTCTATGCCGGGTGTCTTTCTTGGAATGAGCACGAGAGACTGGCGCTGGGATTTTGCTGCCGTTGGATCTGTGACGCCCACGAGGATTAGCAGTTCGCAATTTGCATTGGAGGCGTTGGTGGCAAACCACTTGCGGCCGTTAATGACGAACTCGTCGCCGTCGCGCTCGATCCGTGTTTCCAAATTGGTGGGATCCGAAGACGCTGCATAGGGTTCCGTCATGGCAAAGGCAGAACCAATTTCGCCCTCCAGTAGGGGGGTTAGCCACTGCCGCTTTTGCTCCTCGTTCCCAAAGAGCTGCAGCAACTCCATGTTCGGTACATCGGGTGCGTTACAGTTAAACACATGTGAGGCCCATTCCAGCCGGCCTAAAATTTCGGCTACCGCAGTGAACTCCAAGTTTGTTAGCCCTAGCCCAGGTTCGTCATCGGTCAGCCGCGGCAGGGCCATATTCCAAAGCCCCAGCTCCTTCGCCTCGGCGCGAAGCACCCTTAGGATATCTGGCACAGCTTGGCCTGCCTTAGCCTGCTGCTCCCAGAGCCTGTTGCTGGGTAGTACGCGTCGTTGGAAAAAAGACTCGACTTGAGCGGCGGTATCGATCGCGCGCTGCGGCAGTTCAAACATAAACATTCCCCCGTGTGCCGCGCAGTATGCACAGCTAGTCGCGGGGTTTGAAGAAGGCGAGCGTTTTCGGCTCAAACACTGGCAGACGTCAAGGTTTCTGTCAGAATTGGCAGCCCCGAACGTATACCCAAGCGGCCCGACGTGACAAATATTCTGAGAATCAAATTCGCTCAACCGACCGTTCGTGCTGTGCTTTTTTATGGGTTAGCGATAGCGGCGTTTATCCCCGGACTTGGGTGGCCTGACTCTTCGCAAACGACGCGACCGAACATTGTTTTGCTCTTAGCGGATGATTTAGGATTTTCGGATTTGGGTTCCTACGGTAGCGAAATCGATACGCCCAATATTGACCGCCTGGCGGCGTCGGGTATGCGCTTTTCTAACTTCCATGTAGCGGCTTCCTGTGCGCCCACTCGTGCCATGCTGATGACAGGCCTCGATAGTCATTCGGTAGGTGTGGCGAATATTCCTGAAGCCATACCCGAAGACCAGGCCCATGCACCGGCTTATCAAGGCGTGCTTCGAACGAATATTCCGACCATTGCCGAGATGCTGCAGGGTGCGGGGTACAGAACATTGATGAGCGGCAAGTGGCATCTGGGCTTCGGTGAAGGAGAAAAACCCAGTCAGCGAGGATTTGATCGGACGCTGATGTTGGCCGACACCGGCGCCGACAACTGGCGTCAGCGCTCCTATCTGCCGATTTACGCCGAAGCCAATTGGTTTGAGGACGGCGAGCCGACGACATTGCCTGAAGACTTCTATTCGTCCGAATACCTCGTCGACAAAGCCATTGAGTACATTGGCGACGAAAACGACGCACAACAACCGTTTTTTGCCTACGTCGCCTTCCAAGCCGTACATATACCCGTGCAGGCTCCAGCGGAATTTCGCGACAAATATTTGCAAACATACACCGGTGGGTGGCACGACTTGCGTACAGCGCGCAGCGAGGGTTTGGCCCGCACAGGCATTTTGCCAGCCGTGCTCCAAGGCCTCGACATGCCTACCACGGTCTCCTGGCAATCGTTGAGCGCGGAACAACAGGCCTTCGAAGCGCGAGGCATGGCGGTTTACGCGGGCATGGTTGACGCCATGGATCACCATATCGGTCGCCTAATCAATCACATAGACGAAATTGGCGAGCTGGACAACACCGTGTTTATTTTCCTGTCGGACAACGGTGCAGAAGGTTCGATCGTTACCCGGCACCAAGCGCCGGACTCCAACGCTCCGGTGGCACTCTTTCAACTGTGGATGCGCCTGGCCAACTACAATTCTGACGCTCAAACCTTGGGCGAGCGGGACAGTTATCACGACATCGGCCCCGCGTGGGCAAGCGCCGCGGTAGGTCCGCTGTCTTGGTACAAGTTTTTTGCTGGAGAAGGCGGTCTGCGGGTGCCCTTGGTGATCAGCGGGGCACAAGCTGGTGTGAGTGTCGTATCCCAAGACGCTGGTGGCGTAACCCCAGCACTGGGTTGGGCAACAGATATCGTGCCCACGATTCTGGGCCTGGCCGGTGTGGCGGCACCTGATGAGCTAAAGGGTAAGAGCCTACTGCCGTTGCTCAGGAGTGACGCTCAAACCGTGCGTGGCGCCGACGATGGCTTTGGTTATGAGCTGGGCGGTAACAAGGCATGGTTCCAAGGCGACCATAAGCTGGTGTTTAACCGCTTTGCTGATATGGGAAAGTGGCAGCTATTCAATCTAGAAAACGACCCTACCGAGAGCCAAGATTTAAGCGCGAGTGAGCCAGAGCGTTTCGCCTCGATGCTAGCCTCCTATGATGCGTGGGCGGCGGATCGTGGGGTGCTGCAGGTAGCCGAGGAATATAATCAGGGCCAAACCGTGTTAAGCAAGGGTCTGCGTAACCGCCCCGGATTTTTGTTGAGTCTTGGGTTGGCGGCCCTAACGCCGGTGTTATTTGTCGTATTGCTCGCGATTTGGTGGCGCCGCCGTCGTCGACCCAGTGCCTGATACCGATAGAGATCTTCGCTTTAACCGTCCTAGATGCGGCCACTGCAGGCGGTGGCCGCTTTGCCTATAAGCCATTGCGAGAGATCGTGCTTCAAGGGCAAGGTCTAGGTACGGCAGGTCTCTTAGTCATCGATGAGTGCAACACATCGGGTCCATCCCGCGCTTGCATTGGCGATTTTCACGGGAAAACAGGCGACGGTAAAACCATGATCGGGTAACGACTCCAAGTTATGGAGCTTTTCCATCTGCCAGTAAGGTATTTCTCGTCCGGCTTTGTGGCCTTCCCAGATCATGCTGGGATCCGGGTTCTCTGCCCATTTTTTTGCTGTGTGGTTAAACGGCGCATCCCATGACCAACCGTCGGTGCCAACGACGCGCACGCCGCGTTCTGTCAGATACATGGTGGCTTCCCGACCCATACCGCAGCCCGCATCTACGTAACCGGGTTCCGCATAGACCGAGCCTGCCCGGGTGTTGACCAGCACAATGTCGAGGGGCTGAAGGTTGTGTTGGATGCGTGCAAGTTCGGCTTCAATGTCTGCGGCGCTAACCAGATAGCCGTCTTCGTAATGTCTAAAGTCGAGTTTGACTCCGGGTCTAAAGCAGTAATCCAGTGGTGTTTCATCGATGGAGGGTGCGGGGTCGGCACCGTTGTTGGTGGTTGAGTGAAAGTGCCAAGGCGCATCCATGTGGGTGCCGTTATGGGTCGATAGGGTAATGGTCTCTACCGCCCAGCCCTCGCTGTCAGGCAAATCCGAGGGCTGTAAACCCGGGAAAAAGTGCGCGAGACCGTTGGCCGTCTCCGCATGGTTGCGATAAGTCACCTGCGGACTACCGCCGGGATGATCACTGTGTTCGTTATTGTCGATGGATACGGACAAATCGATAAAACGCGGCATGGCATCTCCCCTCGCTGTTGAACTCATGGAGATGCTATCACTAGATGCGTAAAACGAAATTAGAGTGCGCTGCGAATCTTTGTGAACAGCGAGTCCAGAAAGAACTCCTGCACGATTAGAACAATGCCTGAGTCTTGGTTATGCCATACACAGCCACGACCTGGCGCTCCGCCTTGGAGGGTTAAATACCTTGTACCCCACTCGCGCTCCCACTGAGGTTCCTCGAACAGCAGTTCTGCTAGCGGTCGAGTGTTCAGCTTAGTCAATGCATCCATGCCCCTGCCTTGGGTGGTTACGGATCTCGCCAGTACGATAGGTTCGTCCTCGATGGTCAGGGCGATGTGACGCGCATAGACGTCCTGATCTGCGGGTAAAACCTCCCGCTCCCAAGAGTTGCCATGCTCCAAGCCCTCGCCCATTAGCCTAAGCCCTGGCTTAGTCTGAAAAGTTTGCTGTAACTTTTTGGTCACAGAGGTGGTCAGGTGTAGCCACTTTTTTAGGTCCTCAGGCGCATCCAACGCGTCATTAGACGATATGAGGCGGGCGCCTCGAAGCCATGCTATCTCCTGACTAAGTTCGGTTTTCGGTTGCACAAAAGCGGATTCGTTCGGCAAAAAGCGAGCATATCAACGCAGTTAAAATGCGTCGCTGTTACACAGCTAACTATTTTGTCCCCCACGCTGCTACCGCGGCAGAAAACACCGTTATAAGCTGAGGCTTTGTTGCTAAGGCAAATGGGTGAGCAAAACATGATCAAGTTTCCGCAGCGTGCAGGACTGGTTGAACATGCAGAAGGGGATACGTCGGCCCCCTACGACGTGGTCTACCTGAAAGATACCGATATCCCTCTGCCTGAAACCATCAATTACCGCACCCGCTACGCCTACTTCAAAACCATCGCGCGGGGCGGCAAATCGCTAATCATGTCCTGCAAAGACCTGCATCTTTCCCGCGTCGTCTGTTACAAAACATTGCGACCCGAGCTCGCAAATGACCCGATCGAACAGCAGCGCCTGCTGCGAGAAGCGCGTGTCTCGGCACTGTTGCAGCACCCGAATACCGTGCCTACCTACGAAATCGGCCGAGACAGTAAGGGCAAACTCTACTTCACCATGAAGCTCGTGCATGGCTACACGCTGCGCGAAGTATTGGACTATCGCGAGCGCTACGATCTCACCCAGCTCGTAGAGGTATTGGTGCAAATCGCCCAGGCGCTGCAGTACGCCCATACCCATGGCGTGATCCACCGCGATGTGAAACCTGAAAATATTTTGGTGGGCCCATACGGTGAGGTTTTGTTGCTTGATTGGGGCTTAGCCAAGGTTTGGCATCCCGACGGCACCGATGCAGAAGCACAAAATGTAGACGAAAAAGTGGGCGGCACTGGTAAAACCATGACCGGTCGCGGCAAGCTGCAGGGCAGCATCTGCTATATGTCGCCGGAGCAAATCCACCGAGACAAAAGCATTGACGGCCGCGCCGATGTGTTCAGCGTGGGTTCGGTGCTCTACGAAATTTTGTGCGGTGCAAACCCATCGGTTGGAGAATCGATGGCGGAGCTAAAACGCAGCGCCTTAGAAGACACCCCCATCGCGCCAAGCACGATCAGTCAGTTTCCCATTCCGGAGAGACTCGAGGCCTTGGCAATGCAGTGCTTGAGTAAGGACCCTAATTTGCGGCCGCAGACTGCGGCGGAGTTGGTACGTGAGTTGAACGAAGATTGGCGGTAGCAGTGATTAAGTAGGGTGAAATGCCCTCGGTCTTTCACGATCCAACACGGATACACGTTCCCCGTACCGAGCAAAACCCGCGTAATCCAAAATCGCATGGTGCTGTACGCTGCGGTTATCCCACATCACCACAGTGTTCGGTGTCCACTTAACTCGACATTGAATGCGCGGATTAGTGGCAGTGCGTTGGTAAAGCCCTTGCAGTAGCATGTCGCTTTCCCAGCGGGGGATGCCTTCAACATGTGACGTAAAACTACCGTTTGCAAAGAGGAAAGGCTTACCGTTTTGAGGGTGCACGGGTATCAAGGGGTGTGATGCCTTGGGGTAGGTTTGACCGTCGCGCAAACGAATGCCGTAGTTACGCAAATCAATCTCACCGTCATGGTAGGCGGTTTTGCCAATGAGCAGTTGCTGTAAATCGCTGGACAGCTCTGCAAAGGCCGCGTGCATGTTGGCAAACATTGTATCGCCGCCGCCGTTTTCGGGGCACCGAGTGACATAAAGGATGGAGGCCATGGGCGGAATTTCTTCGCAAGACACATCGGAATGCCATGCCTCGCCGTTGGTGAGTTTGGCGTCGGGCTTGGTATTCACAATGAAGAGTTCGGGGTCTTCTTGGTTCATACCATTGCGCTTCGACGGGTGGATATGCAGCTCTCCAAATAAGCGGCCAAATGCTTTGTGCTGGTCTCGAGTGAGTATTTGATCGCGGAAGACGAGAACATGATGTTTGAGGAATGCGTCCTCGATTGCTGCAAATGAGGACGAATCGAGCGCTGCGAGGTTCACCTCGCTGATTTCTGCACCAATGGTAGGTGTTATTGGCTGGATATCCATAGCGCTAGCCGGTCGATAGGTCATCAAAGGATAGCGGTGCAGAAGCTAATCGTCAGCCGAGTAGTAAAAAAAAAGCCCCTTCGAGTGAAGGGGCTTTGGCTCGGTGCCAGTTACTCTGGCAGGCTATAGGTTACGCCCACCTTAATCAGGCGGCTGAATGGGTTGTGTGTGAATGGATCATATGCCAAGTCGCCACGGGCTTCCGGCGGATCTTCGTCAGCGATATTCACGATCGAGAGCGACATAGTCCAATCTTCAAGGCCACGATAGACGTAGTGCCCGTCAAAAGTTGTATGACTATCAATAGTGCTTAAGTTCGCTAGACGTGCGGGGGCTCCAGCATCGTCATAGGAGCCCACATGCCTAAGGATCAATCCAGCATAGTGAGCGTCATTCTCAAACGTCAAACTCGCATTCGCTTGGATCTCGGGCTTTGAGGTGAACGAAGGTCCCTTGTTGTAATTGAGGAAACCCGCAAGATCACCACCAGGGGCCAGCGTCACATTGCCTGATATATCTAGTTGGTCGGCCCGGTCGTACTCCAGGAGATAAGTACCATCAAAACCAACCGCGAATACCCCGTTATACGCCTCGGCGAACTCGTACTTGACGGAAAGGTCGGTACCAGAGGTATCAATATCTTGTCCATTGATCCAGTTAACAACAATTCTTTCAGTCGCAGCTAAGCTCGTGTGTGCTGCAACGGGGAAGAGGTGTGTACGCAACTCGTTACAAACCGCACTATCGGTGGGCACATTGTCGTCACCGGCACAGGAATTAGCACCGTATGCGACAACAATGTCGTTGAAGCCTTCAGTCTGGAACGAATCCTCAAACGCAAACGCCCACCAATCCAAGGACGCATACAGCTTATCGTTCTGATAAATCACGCCAAAGTTCGTTGAAACCGCAGTCTCAGACGACAAGTTTGGGTTACCTACCGTATCGATGGCTTTAAATGCGCCAGTTGGGCCAACGTACGACAGTGCGGTACCAGTTCCACCAAGGATGCTCTGTGGCGGTCCGCGGAAGGTTGTAGATGCTGATCCACGTAATGACCACTCGTCCGTGATCCGCCAGTTGACGGCGATTTTAGGATCGAGGGAGTTGCCAACATTGCCGCCATAGTCCTCAAAGCGCAGGGCCGCCTGAATGTCGACATCATCTGTCAGTGGGATGGCTAGCTCACCGAAGATGGAGTAAACAGTTCTCTCCGTTTGTTCTTCGTCTGAGGCCGCCAAAAACGCTGCAACACCCGTTTGTGCGATGCAATTGGGCGAGAGTTGATCTGCAGATACTAAGCCCAGAGCTGCACTGACGGGCAACGTGTAAGGACAGGGGTTTACCGAGCGGTCAGCAATATCCCAGAAGTCCGAGGTGTATTCCTCATCTCTAGCTTGTAGACCCAAGGCATACCCGACTGTACCGCCATCGAACTCCAAAGAAGTTTCGCCGCTGAATACGGCTTGGAAAACAAGCAACTCATTTTCGCGTGTCCATCCGCGCTCGCCGATGAGCCATCGGCTTAACGCATCAGAGTTGGCGACATTGGCGTTGTAGTCTGGATTGGTTGCGCCATTAACTGCTGAGAACGCAATGGCCCGAGAGAAGGGATTGTAGTACTCACACCCGTCAGCGCCAGGTGCGGTAGCTCCCGGGGCTAAAGAATAGGTGTCGTCGGCATTTTGGGTTACAGCGGGAAGGCTGCAATTAGGTCCGCCATATCCCCTAAGCGCCAAACCCATACGCTCTACGTACATATCCTGGCCGCCAATGAAGCGATCTCGATTAGAATACGAGACGCTGATGTCGTAGTTCAGTTCGTCATTGAACAAAACACCCTCTAAGCCAATAACGAAGCGCTGTGTTTCGGTAACACGCTGCGCACTCTCTGCAAGCCCGGTACCGAAGGCGCCCTGAACACCAAAGGCACGATTAATCGAGATCGCAGAAGGTGCGCCAGCAAGAGCTGCTGCGCCAGCACTTCCGGGGACGAAGCCAGTGACCGAGGAGCCCTCGGCCAA
>Ga0181597_10006127_pt1 | contig 11314 bp, 7 predicted proteins | sample 041ome_5_FD_148647 | JGI IMG/M metagenome (GOLD analysis project Ga0181597, IMG submission 148647) | Coastal salt marsh microbial communities from the Groves Creek Marsh, Skidaway Island, Georgia - 041403US metaG (spades assembly) | ecosystem: Environmental > Aquatic > Marine > Intertidal zone >... | reverse complement strand
AATTAGGGAAACTTGAAGAAGCAAGAGCACTTGTAAACAGATTGAGAGCAAGAGCTGCAAATCCTGATGGATTTGTGCCTGGTGCAACACAAGGTGCTACGCGTCCGGAATACACTTTAACGGGTAGTCCAGGAGCAAACTACAATGTAGGTGAATATACTGCTGCATGGACAAGCCAAGCAACTGCAAGAACAGCGGTTCGTTATGAAACTCGTTTGGAAACTGCAATGGAAGGTAACCGATTCTTTGACTTACAGAGATGGGGGGTTCAGAGTGAAGTGTTAAATGACTATTTAGCAAGAGAATCTAAATACAGAACTTACCTTCAAGGAAAGAAATTTACCGCTCCTAAAAATGAATTTTATCCAATTCCAACTTATGCAATTGATAGATCATTCTTAGAAGGTGAACCAACTTTGACTCAGGATCCTAATTACTAGGTCTTAAGACTTGTAAAGTTAAAAGCCGTGGAGTATATTTACTCCGCGGCTTTTTTTTTAAACCCCTATCATATGTATTCTCAAAAAAAATATTTTTTATTAGTACTCTTTTTGATCGGATTAACTTCTTGCTCTGAAAAAAAAGAACCAATGTTTAAGCTACTAGATGTATCGAAAACAAAAATAGATTTTGAAAATACAATTACTGAAACCGATGATTTTAATATTCTTACAAACGAATATATTTTCAATGGAGGGGGAATAGCAATCTCAGATTTTAATAAAGATGGATTGCCAGACATTTTCTTTACTGGGAATATGGTTTCAAACCGCTTGTATTTAAACCAAGGAAAATTAAAGTTTAAAGATGTTACTGCCCAAGCTAATTTAAAAACGAATGATTTTTGGACTACTGGAGTTGCTGTAGCAGACATCAATGAAGATGGGCTCATGGACATATACGTTTGTGGTGCAATGAATGAAATAAATAGAACAAATAAGCTTTTTGTAAGTCAAGGACTGGATGAAACTGGTGTGCCAATTTTTGAAGAACAAGCAATAAAGTACGGAGTTGATGATGATAGAAACAGTATGGGAGCTGCTTTTTTAGATTATGATCACGATGGGGATTTAGACCTTTATGTTTTAAATAATGAACAAAACGAAACAATCCCAACAAACTACAGAAAAAAAATAATAGACGGAACTGCAAGTAGCAACGACAGATTGTATCAAAATCAAGGGAATGGGCAATTTGTAGACGTGACTATTCAAGCTGGAATTAAAATAGAAGGATATGGACTTAGTGTAACCCCTCTAGATGTAAATAAAGACAGCTATACAGATCTATATATAACAAATGACTACCTGACAAATGATTTACTCTATATAAATCAAAAAGACGGAACCTTTAAAAATCAAATTGACGAAAAAATATTGCATCAAAGTAAATTTTCAATGGGATCTGATGCAGCAGATTTTGATAATGACGGTTATACCGACATCGTGACTCTAGATATGCTTGGAGAATCTCATCAAAGAAGGAAAACAACCATTGCAAAAAGTTCGTTTTTTCAAAATATCCTTAATAAAAAGTGGGGGTATCAAGATCAGCATATGCGTAACATGCTTTTCAAAAATAATGGAACTGAATTGCCTTTTTCAGAAATTGGACAATTTGCTGGAATTTATCAAACCGATTGGAGTTGGGCACCACTTTTTTTTGATGTCGATTATGACGGTGATAGAGACTTATTGATAACCAACGGATTTCCAAGAGATATCACGGATATGGATTTTGCTAACTATAAATTAGACGCAGGTCCTTTTACACCAATCCCTAAGTTATTGGATGCCATACCGATTGTTAAAATACCCAATTATGCATTTAAAAATAATGGTAATCAATCCTTTGAGGATAATACTTCAGATTGGGGATTGAAAATTCCCTCTTTCTCAAATGGTGCAGTTCTGAGTGACTTGGATCTTGATGGAGATCTAGACTATGTGGTAAATAATATAAATGATAAAGCTTTTGTATTTGAAAATACCCTTTTAGCAAACGAACAAAAACCCAATTACCTTCAAATAGAATTAAAAGGGACAAAACAAAATCCAAATGCGCTTGGGGCAAAAGTTGTTTTACGTATGGAAGAAGGTCAAATTCAATTTCAAGAACAACAACTCTCCAGGGGATATATGTCTTCAGTAGATCCAATTCTTTACTTTGGACTTGGCACTAAAAGTCAAGCATCTGTGATTGAAATCATGTGGCCTGACGGTAACTATTCCGAAATCAAAAATCCCGAATTAAATAAAAGACATGTTTTTCATCAAAAGGATGCCAAAAATCCAGAAAAATTAGCGTTCCCATTAGTCAATAAAATAGTGAAGAAAACCTATGAACAAGTAGCTTCCAAATACGGTATAGACTATCTGCATCAGGAAAAAAATGTGCAGGATTTTTTTAATCAAAGGCTGATCCCACATAAACTGTCTCAAAATGGACCATGTTTAGCGGTTGGTGATCTTAACGGTGATGATAAAGAGGACTTTATTATTGGCAGTTCCTCAGATTTTTCCCCTGTAATCTACTTTCAGACAACACAGAATTCTTTCAAAGCACAAGATCTTTTTACGTCAGCAAGTGATAAGGCTTACGAAATAGAAAGCATTGCCTTGTTTGATGCTGATCAAGATGGTGATCTAGATTTGTATCTAGTATCAGGAGGGAATATGGAAGATTCAGGAAGAGCAAAGCATGAAGATCGTCTTCTCCTAAATAATGGGAAAGGAAACTTTAAAATATCAAAGGAAAATCTCCCAGTAATCTATTCCAATGGAGCCGTAGTCAGACCATTTGATTATGATCTTGACGGTGATATGGATTTATTTATAGGTGGAAAAAACAAACCAAATGCATTTCCTCTCGCAGATGAAAGTTTTTTACTGGAGAATACATCTGGAAAATTTAAATCTGTTGGCCCTAAAGTCTTTCCCTTGATAGAATCTCTAGGAATGGTAAACGATGCACAATGGGGAGACATCAATCAAGACGGCAGAGCAGATTTAGTTATTGTTGGTGAATATACTGGAGTACAAGTTTTCTTAAATCTACCGGAGGGTTTTATTGCTCAAAAATCAGTATTATCAGAAACTACTGGCCTTTGGAGAACAGTGCAACTTTTAGATTTAGATGACGATGGCGACCAAGATATACTCTTGGGAAATCTTGGAAAGAACAATATGCTTTCAATCAGTGAGAATACGCCTTTGCTAATTTCAACTCAAGATATAGATGGCAATGGCAAAGTAGATCCCTTAATGTTCTGTAGCCAAAAAGACAATAACGGAAACTGGGATATGTACCCAACTCAGTTTTGGGATAACCTGACCCAGCAGAGTCCCGTATTTAGACAGGAATTTAATTCTTACAGTGCTTTTTCAAACGCAAATTTAAGCTACTATAAAGAACAAAATATAATAGATAAAGATTCACTCCTTTCTGCAAAATTTGATGCATCTATGTGGGCTGAAAACCTGGGAGAAGGGAAGTTTAGATTCTCAAATCTACCTGAAGAAATGCAATGGGGTCCTATAAATGATTTTCTTAGTGCAGAAATAGAAGGTGAAAAAGTGGTCTTTGTAGTTGGTAATGATTTAGGAGGCCCACCATTTGAGGGTGATTCTGATGCCTTCCAAGGAGGAATCATGAATTTAGACCAATCAATCAAATTTAAAAATGCACAGGAAACTGGATTTTATGCTTTTGGTGATGCAAGAGATTTGGAACTTATTACACTCCAAAATGGGAAAAAACTTATTTTAGTCTCGCAAAACCAAGGTAGTCTTTTAGTCTTCGAAAAATTGCTTCGGAATAAATAACCTCATAGCATACAATTCCTTAAAAATGACCGTGTCCTGAGTATTGTGTATCTTATGTTACCATCAGATTTATGATAGGTGATAAATTTGTATTCTAAAATAGAATAAAATGTTTCTAAGTAATTTATTTCAATCTAGATCTGATAACGATAAAATAAGTGTATTGCCATCTTCTGAGTTCAAGAAAGCTATTCAAAAAAAGCCAATACAACTAATAGATGTTCGAACACCTCATGAATTTGCCGCCGGAAATATTAAAGGAGCTAAAAACATGGATTTATTTAACAGTAAAGCTTTTGAACAAGGTGCATCTAAACTTAATAAAGAAATTCCTGTTTATTTGTATTGTCAGTCTGGAAACCGAAGTAAAAGTGCCTCAAGCCTTCTAATAAAAATGGGCTTTAGTCAGATATATGATTTAAAAGGAGGCTATTCCAATTGGTCTTTTTAAACTTCTTACTATGAGTACATTTCAACAAATCATTCAAGATCCCAAACCGGTATTGATCGATTTTTATGCAACATGGTGTGGTCCCTGTAAAATGATGCCTCCAATTTTAACACAACTAAAAGAAAAGATGGGAGAAAATCTTCGGATCATCAAAATAGATGTAGATAAAAATCCTGAAGTAGCATCCAAATACCAAATTCGAGGGGTTCCTACATTGATGCTGATGCGAGAAAGCAAAGTGCTTTGGAAGCAGTCTGGTGTTCAAGAGGTTAATGTATTAAAACAAACCATAGAACAACACTTAGAGATATAGTGTTTTTATTCTTTAGGATTCAGATTGAGCAAAGAGGGAGGTTCATCCTTCGATTCGGGTCCCAATTCTAATTGTTCTACATTTTTTAATTTAGACTGCATAATACGTGTTCGGGTTCCAACCAGGTTTTCAATCTCATTATTAGCTTCATTAATTTTTTTCTGAGCTTTTTCAAGTACACCCCCGAAAGTATTAAACTCTTTCTTTACAGAAGCTAGAACATTCCATACCTCACTACTACGCTTTTGAATAGCAAGTGTTTTAAAGCCCATTTGGAGGCTGTTAAGCATCGCTGCTAAAGTCGTAGGACCTGTTACTACAATTTTATACTCTCTTTGAAGAAACGCAATCATATCGGGCTGACGAACAACTTCTGCAAACAGTCCCTCTACAGGTAAAAACATTATACCAAAATCTGTAGTATTTGGAGGGTCAATATATTTTGAGGAAATGTCCTTCGCAAATTTTTTGACGGATTGAAGCAAAGCCTTTAAAGAAACCTCAACAGCGACTGAGTCTCCAGCATCATAAGCAGACTGCAAACGAAGATAATCTTCTTGTGGAAATTTTGCATCAATGGGCAGGTATACTGCTTTTTCATCCAGTCCCTTGCCAGGAAGTTTTACTGCATATTCTACCATTGCATCTGACCCTTTTTTGGTTTTCACATTGGTCTCATATTGTTCAGGAGCCATGATCTCTTCTAGAATATTTCCAAGCTGAATTTCTCCCAATACTCCTCGGGTTTTAACATTCATCAACACTTTTTTCAAGTCCCCAACTCCAGAGGCAATAGTTTGCATTTCTCCCAAACCCTTTTGTACGACAAGAAGCTGTTTGGTAACCATTTCAAATGATTTGCCAAGACGTTCTTCAAGTGTTTTATGAAGTTTTTCGTCTACCGTTTCCCGCATTCGCTCCAAACGTAATTCGGTAGTTTTGATCATTTCATCCTGCTTGGATTTCATTTGATCAAACTTTTCCTTCTGAAGCTTATTAAAGCTCTCAACATTTTTAGAAAAGGCCTCTTCAAAATCTTTTAGGGTATTTCGGAGCTCTTCCCGATCATCTTTGGCTTTTTTGGAAAGAGTTTCATTGAGTCGCTCTATGGCCTGTATTAACTCAGTTCTATTTTCTTTAAAATTTTTAGAAAGCTCTTCTCTGTTAAGGACAAATTCATTTTGAATTAGTGTTTTAAAAATATTTTCTATGGAAGAAAAATTATCCGTACTTTTTTTAAAAAACTGGAGGCTAAGCAAGAGGAGTGTAATGAAAGAAAAGGCAATTAAAAGGTATTCCATAGGCTTATTTTCTGATTCTAAAATTAAGCATTCTCAGGAAAACTTTCTTTGGATTAAAATTATTCTTTTGGAAGGATTATAGTAAGCTGTGTTTTACAAGACAACTAGTTAACTAAGATTTAACTTTGAACTTTTTTGTCCATTTAATAAGGGTAGGCGAACTCGTTGCCCATAAAACAAAGCCACTCAATACTGTAAATACCCCAAACAGTGAAAAAACTCTGAGGAGTAAATTATTAAAATCGTCTCTCCCTTGATAATCCATGGTATGGCTCATCCATAAAAAATCAAACCAACGCCAACTTTGATGGCGAACCTTATGGAACATTCCGCTTCTCGCATCTATATAGGCTACTAATAAATCAGGATGATCGTAATGAATTGCATAAGCAGGCAAGGAGCCTCCTCTATACTCGTGATGTGAATCAGTTTCTTGAATGAGTTCAATTTTCTTCACTTTTAGACCATCAATCAAATACTTTTGGGCTACTCTAATCGCTTCAGAATCTGAAATCTGTTCCTTTATAGCTCCAGTCCGAGCATGGTACAACCGACTCTTGTTTATCCAATAATATGGTTGTAAATCCAGGGACACCAGCTGAATTGTTTCAATGGACTGTGGAATACTGTCTAGAGGAAGAAGATTCTGAAAACTTTCAGCTTTCCTGTTTGGATTTAGAAATAAATCTCCGTGAATTTCATCAATATCCGTCCAACTAAAATATAATCCAGAAATAGTCCATGCTAAAAATTGAATTCCGATGAGCAATCCTAAATAACGATGTGTTTTTCGAATTCGAAAGGCTATTTTTCTGTCAATCATAAAAAAAGAATCTGCCTTGTGCTATTCACTATGTTCGTTTAAACTTTAACTTTTTTTCTATGGCAATGATCATTTCATTGGCAATATCTTTCCCTGTTGCAGTTTCAATCCCTTCAAGTCCTGGAGAAGAATTTACTTCTAATAAGAGCGGTCCTTTGTTGGAACGAATAATATCTACTCCCGCTACTGCAAGATTTAAGATTTTGGCAGCCTTAACTGCTAGTCTTTTTTCTTCGAGTGAAATTTTTACTTTTTTGGCAGTGCCTCCCATGTGAATATTGGAACGGAACTCCCCTTTTGGTGCTGTCCGCTCTATGGATGCTACCACCTTCCCGTTGACAACGAAACAACGTAAATCTTTTCCTGCTGCCTCTTTTATAAATTCCTGTACAAGTATGTTTGCTTGAAGACTTTTAAAGGCGTTGATTACACTTTCTGCGGCCTTATCTGTTTCTGCAGAAACCACTCCTTTCCCTTGAGCACTTTGCAACAATTTAATCACTAAAGGTGACCCTCCTACCATACTGATCAAATCTTTTGTATCTAGAGGTGATTTAGCGAATCCAGTAATCGGAATTTGAATATCATTGCCCGAAAAAAGTTGACTTGAATAAAGCTTGTCCCTTGATTGTGTTATGGAGGTATCAGAGTTTAAACAATACGTTCCAATCGAGTTAAATTGTCGGAGAAGTGCACAGCCGTAAAATGTCATACTGGGTCTAATTCTTGGTATAATGGCGTCCAAATCCTGAATAATACTTCCTCCTCGATAGCGCACCTCCGGGGTGACTGTATCTAAACGCATATAACATTGTTGTATGTTATAAAAATACATTTCATGACCCCTTGCCTTTCCCGCCTCTATCAAACGTTTGTTGCTATACAATGACTTGTCTGTAGCGAGTAACCCAATACTTAATCCTGACTTTTCATGAAGTAAATGACTATAACACTTATCGATATCTTCTTGTGAAACAGAACCGGATAAAAATCGTTTTGAAGGGTCTACCAAAAAACGATTTTCCATTGCTTCTCTTCCCAAGAGCATTCTAAAATCCATCCCATCTCGGTTTGCAAGAGTGAGTTCCATTTCAAAAGAATCCTCTCCGATAGTCACAAATTCTCTAATAACATAGCGTTTGTCTGTAATTCCAGAAGAACTTTTCACAATTCTAACATCGATAACTTTAGATTCACATCGCAAAACTATGCTGAGGTTGTCTTGAATGGGATTGACATCAAAAGAAACCCAAAGGTCCTTCCCTTTTTTAAATCGTTTGATATTAGTAGACTGAATAGAGGATGTCTTTGCTCCTGAATCTATTCTTGCTTTAATTAAAGGAATATTTATAGATTTAAAAGAACACCATTCTTGATTACCAATTAATTTTTTATCAGTTTCCATAAGTGGTTTTATGCTACGAGAATACGAAAACTTTTTATTAAAAATTGTTACTATTCCCATTTTTTCGCATTACTAAGAAATTGCTTACTTATATTTGATGATTAATTTGGGTTTTTATGAAAAAAACGGACTTTTTAAAAGTTTTTATTCTTACAATCTTTAGCTTTCAACTAAGTCTTAGCCAGAATGAATACCAACCCAAAAAACTTAATAATTCTGAGATTATAATTGATGGAAAACTTTCCCCAAATGAATGGGAAAATGCTACTCCAATAGAATTAAACTTTGAAATAAATCCAGGGAATAATAGTCCTTCAAAGAAGAAAACTACTGCCTACATTACGTATACAGCAACTGATTTATATATTGGCTTTCATGCCTTTGATGATCCCACCAATGTAAGGGCTTCAGTACGTTCCAGAGATGATTTTGCCATGTACCGTCAGGATGATATCGTAACCGTTCGCTTTGATACCTATGCCGATGGTCGTAACAACTATATTCTTGTATCAAATCCTTTCGGAAGCCAATTTGACGTTCGAGCAATTAATGCCTTAACCGACGACCAACGATATGACGGTAGCTTTAATATGGATTTTGAAACTGCTGGCTCAATTGTTTCAGATGGCTTTCAGGTTGAATACAAAATCCCTTTTTCTTCACTGCCTTTTCCCAATGGAGAAGACCAAAAATGGCATTTTAGTTTAGCAAGAAAATATTTTAATGAAAAAAATGTAGAAATTGAAGTACAGAACCAAACCTTTGATCGAAATAATCCATGTCAAGTTTGTCAGACAAGTGAAGTTCTTATTTTAAACGACATAACAATTGAAAAACGAATCGAACTCTTACCCTATGTTTCAGGGAATCTAAGCGGTAAAAGACCTTCAATAAATACACCGGTTAATTACGATAAATTTAAACCCAATCTTGGGCTCGGTTTAAACCTGGATCTAAGTAAAAATAGTGGTCTTGAAATTACCATTAATCCTGATTTTTCTCAAGTAGAAGCTGACGTAACACAAATAGATGTGAATTCCTCTTTTGCATTAGAATATCCTGAAAGGAGACCTTTTTTTAATAGAGGAACAGATATTGTAAATTTTACTGATGGTGCATTTTATTCCCGATCAATAAATAACCCCTTGGTCTCTTCTAAGTTATTAAGTCAAGCTAAAAAATCTAGACTTTATTTTTTAACTGCATTGGATCAAAACTCCCCTTATCAAATTGCAGGAGAAGACCGTTCTTATATAGGACAAGGAGGAGAATCCTTTGTTAATGTATTGAGGTATCAACGATTGGTAAATAAAAATACGCGATTGGGATTAGTCACCACAAATCGTTACTACAAAGAAGGAGGCTATGGAAACTTATTCGGAACAGACGGTTGGTTTTTAATCTCAAAAAACTGGAGGTTAACCTACGAACTACTTGCTAACTTCAATCAAGAGCCTGAAGCTAATTGGATAGATAGTCAGGATGCTATTTTAGGAAGATCTGTAGCTCTAAACAAAGAAAAGTTTGGTGGTAGTGCTTTCTATTTTCAATTATATCGAAATACGGAACATTGGAAATCCTATGTATACTACCGAAACATTACCCCGGAATACCAAGCTAATGTTGGATTTGTGGTAAAAAATAATCGCCGTTGGGGAACATTTTTTCACGAATATCAGAATTTTATTAATAAAAAAGGATTGCAATTTTTCAGTATTGGCACCAAAGCTGATTTAAATTATACTTTTCAGAATTATTTAAAAGCAATTAGTTTAGATGGAATCTTTAGTGTAAAAACCTTTTTGAACACTACTATTGAGTATACTTATGATTGGGATATTTTTAAAAATTATCTCGGTCGTGATTATCGTAATCTTGGGAAAAGCGAATTGAATATTCAGAGTAATCCTAGCGAATCCTTTTCGCTTATGATTCGATCTACGTTTGGTAAAGATTTAGCCTACAATGAGGAAAATCCTGACGTAGGTCGAGAATTTACTTTTTTTATTATGCCCAGCTTTCAATTGGGAAATAAAATCAATCTATCTCCTTCAATTCGGTACGCTAAATTGGTAGATTTAAATACCCAAGAAGAATATTTCAAAGGGGCTATTTCACGATTTTCTGCACGTTATCAGTTTAATAATTTTTTCAGTATTCGTATCGTTTCTGAGTACAACTCTTTTGCAGATCGCTTTTTTATCCAACCTCTAATGCAATGGAATCCAAACCCCGCCACTGTATTTTATATAGGGGGAAATCAAAATTCTATTTCAGACTACAACGATGAGTTTTACTCACCTTTTAGAGTGGATCAAACTCAAATTTTCTTGAAATTTCAATACTTAATTGGTCTCTAATTATCTTTTCCTAAATCAAATTTCAAAATTGGAGCTTCGGAACTACGATAGTTTGATTCAAATGAGTTAAACGCTTCATTAATGATTTGGTACAATTCCTTTTCTTGTATTTCCCATTGGGCTAAAAGATCTAGAGATCGCGTTTTAGCTCCTTGAGTTACAATTGGGTCTTCAGCGTCTACGAAATCCTTTAAATACATCAATTCTGCATTCAGTTTATTGTTGAAATTTATCACATCCTGAAAGGTTTTCTGATCTGGTTGAATCAAATTAAGCTCCCATTCCTTCAATTGTTTTTGAATAGCAAGTGCTTGATCATAGAGAGTATCAAAAGTTTCATTGTCCTCTAATAATCGGGTGTAATGATCCAGTTGTTCTTGTACAGTTCTCATCTGAGAAACTGCATGATGGATATTTTTTATTGCTCCTTCAATGTTTAGCAATAGCGTTTGTTGTTCTTCAAAGTCTGATTCACTGTATTCTAAATTGGGATTGGGTAAAACTTGAATTGTTACCTCCTTACTCTCAGTACCATAACTTAAACGAGCTTTAAAATTACCCGGTGCTACTCTACTCCCAGAATACGAACCATAAACAAATACATTATCAACACTTGGGAGCATAGATCTTCTAAAATCCCAGTAAACCCGATTGTATCCTTCCTTGTGAGGAAGAGTTTGATCAAGTGAGGGGCCTCCTGGCCAAGATTTGAAGTCAGTATCCTTTTTTGAAGAATAGGTTCTAATAATTTTATCATTTTGCAAAATGGATAATTGTACCTCTAAGGAATCGTGAATTTTAGGCAGATAATAATCTAGATAAACTCCACTCATTGGA
>Ga0181597_10006122_pt1 | contig 11320 bp, 10 predicted proteins | sample 041ome_5_FD_148647 | JGI IMG/M metagenome (GOLD analysis project Ga0181597, IMG submission 148647) | Coastal salt marsh microbial communities from the Groves Creek Marsh, Skidaway Island, Georgia - 041403US metaG (spades assembly) | ecosystem: Environmental > Aquatic > Marine > Intertidal zone... | reverse complement strand
GTCTTTAATCTCAATATTCATATCTAATAAATCTTGTCTAATTTGATCAGCTCTAACAAAATCTTTAATTTTTTTAGCCTCCAGTCTTTCTGCGATAAGGGTATTAATTTTTTCTACATCTACATTTCCATTTTTTTGTGATACCCAATCTTCATAACTTGACTGACAAACTCCAATTAAATTGATCGCTCTTATCAAATTAGCCTTGATGATTGGTAATTCCTCTTCTGATGCTGAATGATAATCTTTTATCATCTTATTCAGATTTGCAATTAAACCTGGAGTATTGAGGTCATCAAATAAAGGGGATAAAAATTCATCAGATAAATCATTATCTTCTAGTGAATTAATATCTTTTATTTCATTAAGCAAGCCATATAACTTATCTAGAAGTTTTTTTGATTGATGAATAACATTATCATTCCAATCAAGAGCCTGTCTGTAATGTGATGATAGCAATGCTAACCGAATAACTTCTCCATGATTTGTATCTATTAAATCTTTTACAAGAGAAATATTACCTAAAGACTTAGACATTTTTTCACCATTCACAGTAACAAAACCATTATGCATCCAATAATTTACATAAGATTTTGGATTGCTGATATCAGCAGATGAACAACAGCTTTGGGCAATCTCATTTTCATGATGCGGAAATGTTAAATCTCGCCCACCACCATGGATATCAAAAGGTAACCCAAGAGTTTTTTCAGACATTGCTGAACATTCTGTATGCCAGCCAGGTCTTCCATATCCCCATGGTGAATCCCATCCAGGTTGTTTATCATTACTTGGTTTCCACAAAACAAAATCAGCAGGATCTTTTTTAAATGGAGCAATTTCAACTCTACTTCCAGCTATTTGCTCTTCACGATTTCTTTTTGAAAGGCTTCCATAATTTTCATAAGAGGGCACATGAAATAAAACATGTCCATCTTTTTCATAGGCATGGTTTTTTTCAATCAAATCCTCAATAAGAGTTATCATCTCTGGAATGTATTCTGTAGCTTTTGGTTGCATATCTGGAGCTTTTACTAAAAGCTTAGACATATCATCGTTATAAATATTTGTATATTTTTGGGTTATTTCTTCTATTGGTACTTTGAGTTCATTTGCTGCATCAATAATTTTGTCATCTATATCAGTAATATTGGATACATATGTAACTTTTGGGTAGCTATCTCTTAATACCCTAACCAGAGTATCAAAAACAACTGCCATTCTTGCATTTCCAATGTGGGCATAGTTATAGACTGTTGGGCCGCAGGCATAAATTTTAATATGCTTAGGATTTAAAGGAATAAAATCCTCTTTTGTTCCAGAATGGGTATTAAAGATTTTCATTTAATTATTAATCTTTTCTAAATTTATAACATCCATCTCCCTTAATTTTTTCAATAAAGGCAGTAATGGCATTCCTCTAATTGTATGTGATGAACCGTTCACAGATGAAAATAAATTACAACCTAAAGATTCAAACTTGTATGCACCAGCGGCATTAATAGGGCTTTCAGCATTAACGTAATTAATAATTTCCTCTTCACTTAAGGTGTGCATTTTTAATTCAACTACCTCTGAATACTCCCATAATGGTTTCCCCGCCTTGTAAATACATACTCCACTATATTGGTAATGAGTTGTTCCAGAAAGAATTTTTAAATTAGCGATTGCTTTGTCAACTGAACCAGGTTTATCAAATACCTTGTTATTGAAAACACACATTTGGTCTCCACCAATTATTATTTGGTCTAGATTTTCAGAACTTACTGCTAAAGCTTTTGCTGCAGCAAGCTTAATAACCTGTTCTTCAAATGGCACTGCTTTCATTTGATTTTTCAATAAGTCTTCATCTACATTTGAAGTAATTACCTCAAAGTCAAGACCAGCATCCTGAAGCATAATTTTTCTGCTCTCAGATCCGGATGCGAGGATTATGGGTTGATTTGGGTTAATGCTTGGCATAAAACCATACAAAAGAAACTTAAAATTGTTTTGGAGAGTTTATTAGATTCATAAACTCAGCTCTAGTTTCAATATTATCTCTAAAACTACCTAGCATTCTGCTTGTAATAGTACTTGACTCTGTTTTGTGAATGCCTCTTGTCGACATACATTCATGGTTTGCATCTATAACAACAGCAACGCCTTTTGGTTCTAAAACTCTATCAATCGTATCAGCTATTAAAGCCGTCATTGTTTCTTGTGTCTGAAGTCGTTTTCCATAAATATCGACTACTCTTGCAAGCTTGCTGATACCAACAACTCTTTTATTAGGGATATACCCAACATGAGCAACTCCAACAATAGGCACCATATGATGCTCACAATGAGATTCAACTCTTATATTTCTTACAATAACTACCTCATCGTAACCTTCAACTTCTTCAAAAGTTTTTCCTAAAACTTTTTCTGGATCTTCTTTATAACCTGCAAAAAACTCATTATAAGATCTAACTACTCTGTCAGGTGTTTCAATTAAACCTTCTCTATCAGGATCGTCTCCTGCCCAAGATATAAGGGTTCTTACAGCATTTAATGCTTCTTCTTTGCTTGGTTTATTAGGCATGTATCTTTCCTTTTACTTAATTATGGTTATTTTAAAGGTTATTGAGCTAATTAAAAGGGAGAGATTAAGACTCGCCCTTTTAATTGATAAATATTTAGATAAGATCGGTAATCATTTTCATAATTATAGCTAAAGCAAATGAAGATATAATTACTGCTCTTACTGAAGCAATTGCAGGTATCATTTTTCCCCAGATTGCATTTGCCTCAATAGCAAAAATAATTGCAAGCCCAAGGTATAAAGCATTCATACTAATACCCATACCTACATTTCCACCATGAACTGAGTAAACCATATACATTAGCATTGGTACTGAAAAAAGAGTATTAGTTCTAGATGCTAATCCTGCTTTAGCACCAGCGGCGGCGGCATCACCATCTTTCATACCTAAAACAATTTTTTGATTTCTCCAAATAATACCCCATACATTTAGCATCATAATGATGCCCATTGTTGCACCCAAAATAATTTCAGTTCCTATTCTTACGTAGATTTGATGTAAAAGTATTACTCCCGTTAAAAATGTGAATAATGCAGCCCATCTAAACCACCATAATGCATTAGGTGCGAGCTTCTTAAATACATCAGCTTTTGCATCAGGATCTGCAATTTTTACATACTCAGCCTGAACAAAATTAAAGTAATAAAGTAAGCCAATCCAGGCTATACCAAATAAAACATGAAGTGATCTAAAAAAAGCTTGATCGGTTAAAATATCCATGACTCTCCTTATAAGTGTGCTTTTACTAATATTAAATTAAATTTTACTTTAAATCTAATAAAAATGGGGCCTAAGGGCCCCATTTAATAATGAACATTAAATGATTACATCATTCCGCCCATACCGCCCATTCCGCCCATATCAGGCATTGGAGGCATAGGAGTATCATCCTTAGGGACATCAGTCACCATTGCTTCAGTAGTAATCATCATTCCGGCTACTGATCCTGCTGCTTGAATAGCAGTCCTTGTTACCTTTGCAGGATCAAGAATACCCATTTCAATCATATCGCCGTACTCGCCAGTTGCTGCATTGAACCCATAAGAGCCTTTGCCATCTTTCACATTAGCAAGAATCACAGATGATTCCTCGCCAGCATTTGAAACGATTTGTCTTAGTGGAGCTTCAAAAGCTTTTCTAGCGATATTAACACCAACATTTTGATCATCATTATCACCCGACACTTTTTCTACTGCTTCTAAGCATCTGATTAAAGCAGAACCACCACCAGGGACAACACCCTCTTCTACGGCTGCTCTTGTTGAGTGCAAGGCGTCTTCTACTCTAGCTTTTTTCTCTTTCATTTCTACTTCAGATCCTGCTCCTACCTTAATAACAGCAACACCTCCTGCAAGTTTAGCAACTCTTTCTTGTAGCTTTTCTTTATCATAATCAGATGAAGTATCTTCGATTTGAGCTCGAATCTGATTAACTCTTGCTGCAATATCTTTTTCATCGCCAGCACCATCGATAACTGTTGCATTGTCTTTATTAAGAACTACTCTTTTTGCAGTACCTAAATCTTCAATGGTTGCTCCTTCTAATGAAAGACCAACTTCTTCAGAAATAACAGTACCGCCAGTAAGAATAGCTATGTCTTCTAACATTGCTTTTCTTCTGTCACCGAATCCTGGCGCTTTACAAGCTGCCGCTTTAACTATGCCTCTTAAATTATTAACAACTAATGTTGCTAATGCTTCGCCCTCAATATCTTCTGCAATAATTAAAAGTGGTTTTCCAGCTTTAGCTACAGATTCTAAAAGAGGTAGTAAATCTCTAATATTAGAGATTTTCTTATCAAATAAAAGAATTAAAGGGCTGTCTAATTCAACAGTCATATTATCTTGATTTGTTACAAAGTAAGGTGATAAATAACCTCTATCAAATTGCATACCTTCAACAACATCGAGTTCATTTTCAATACCACTGCCTTCTTCAACAGTTATAACGCCTTCTTTACCAACTTTTTCCATTGCTTCAGCAATTATTTCACCGACGGCATGGTCACCATTAGCTGAAATAGTTCCAACTTGAGCAATAGCTTTACTGTCTGCACATGGAACACTTAGTCCTTTAACATGCTCAACAGCAGCTGCTACGGCTTTATCAATACCTCTTTTTAGATCCATTGGATTCATTCCAGCAGCAACAGCCTTGTTACCTTCATTGACAATTGATTGGGCTAAAACAGTAGCTGTAGTGGTACCGTCACCTGCTTCATCGTTAGTTTGTGAAGCAACTTGTTTTATCATTTGAGCACCCATATTTTCGAATTTGTTTTCAAGCTCAATTTCTTTTGCAACCGATACACCGTCTTTAGTGACTGTAGGTGCACCAAAAGATTTATCTAAAACAACATTTCTTCCTTTTGGTCCAAGCGTTACCTTAACTGCATCTGCAAGTATGTTTACGCCTTGAAGCATTTTGCTTCTTGCGCTATCTCCAAATTTTACGTCTTTAGCTGACATTATTAATCTCCCTTAGTATGTATATATATTTAATTATTCAATAACGCCGAAAATATCACTCTCACTCATGATTAGATATTCTTCGCCATCAACTTTTACTTCATTACCAGCATACTGTCCAAAAAGAACAGTATCGCCAGCATTAACATTAACTGGAATAACTTCTCCTGTATCAGTTTTCTTACCTGGTCCAACCGATATAACCTCACCTTGGGAAGGTTTTTCTTTAGCAGATCCAGAAAGAATAATGCCTCCAGATGAAGTTTCTTCTTCCTCAGTTCTTTTAACCAGAACCTTGTCATGCAAAGGTCTTAATTTCATTTTTATCTCCTATTAAAATAATTAATGAATTTTATGTTAGTTTCCTAACTAAAACACTAGTTATGGTCTAAATAAAAGAAATCAATACCTTTAAATGATTTTTTTATTAAAAATTGCTAAGGCAGCTAAAATTCCAATTAAATTTGCAATTAAGTCAGCTATTTCAAAAAACCTATAGGGATGATAATAATGAATAACCTCAATCATTAAACCAAAACTAAATATCATAGTTAATAAAAATATTTTAGAAACATTAAAATCGCATTTGAGGCCAACAAAAGATAGAAATAAAAATATTAAGGCATGTATCAATTTATCGCTTAGAAAATCTAGCGCTGCTATGTTTGGTATAGCAGCAGCTGGTACTATGCTTAAAGAAAATACAATTAGTAAACTTAAGAAGAATATTAATCTATAAAGTGTCTTCATGTTTCTGCATAAAAGCTCTATTAAAATACAACAATAGTATTGATGGAATTGTTAGCAATGAAGTAACTATATAAAAACTCATCCAGCCATACTCAAAACCATACGATGTTTGAAATGACTCAACCCAAACACCCGATAGGCCTTTTAATGCAAATCCAGGCAAAGTCATAAAGCCTGTAAGCAAAGCGTATTGAAAAGCTGTATATTTTTTTGATACCAAGCTTGTTAAAAATGCAATATTTACAGTTCCAACAATACCAGCAGCAAGGCTATCCATTGCAACAATTGATGCTAAAGAAATTATATTTTTTTCTGTAATTGCAACGTATGCAAATAAGACATTTGTAATCATCACTAAAAATGCGCCAATTAAAAGTGATCTAAAAATTTTTATTCTTTTAATTAATAAACCGCCAACAAAAATACCAACAATCGATGCCATTAACGCTACAACTTTTACTACAGCACCTATCTCAGTTAGGGTAAAACCCATATCTATATAAAAAGGAGTTGCCATGGGACCCATAACTATGTCTGTTAATCTATATGTGGCGACTATGAGTAATAAAATTGATGCCATAAAAAACTTAAAGCGAGTAAAGAAATCTTTTAATGGCTCGTAAATTGAATTAGAAAAATTGAGTTTTCCCAGTTCAGGATTTCTATTCTCGCTTGAAAATACAACTCCAAGAAAACCAAAGCACATAAGCGCTGCCAGTAACTTATAAGTCATAGACCAGCCATTAGAGTCAGCAAAAATTAACGCTAATGAAGTTGCAGCTATTATTGCTAATCTATAACCAAGTTGATAAGCGGCCGCTAAGTTACCTTGATCACTGATATGAGCATATTCTATTCTGAAGGCATCTATTGCAATGTCTTGAAAAGAGCCTGCAAAAGCAATTAACCCAGCAATTATACAAAACAATAAAAAACTTTGGATAGGATCAATATTTGATAACAATAATAAAGCACTGATTATTATTATTTGCATTAATGCTATCCAGCTCTTTCTATGGCCATATCTAGCAAAATATGGAACTGAAAATCTATCTACTAGTGGAGCCCATATAAACTTTATTGTGTAGGCAAATGTTATCCACGCAAAAAATCCTATAAGACTTAATTCTACACCTGCGTCTCTTAACCAAGCTGATGTGGTGCTGATAAGAAGTATGTATGGCAATCCAGAACCAAAGCCCAATGAGAGCATCACAAACATTTTCCTTAAGTTATACATTACTTAAATACCTATCCCAATCAAACAAGATTCCTGGATCTGTTTTACGACCAGGAGCTATGTCCGAATGACCCTTTATATCTTCCTTACTGATACCAGTATACTCTTGCAATAGTATCTCTGTGATTTGAGATAATTTGTCGTACTGAATATCCTCAAAAATATCATCTTCAGACCCTTCAAGCTCTATGCCTATTGAAAAATCATTGCAGTCATCTCTTCCTTTGTATGAGGATACACCTGCATGCCAGGCTCTTTGGTTAAAAGGTACAAACTGTATTATTTCTCCAGTCCTTTTTATTAATATGTGAGAAGAAACTTTTAAACCATCTATTTCTTTATAAAAATCATCTAATCTAAAATCCAGTTCATTCATAAAGAATTTTTCAATGTGATCAGTGTTATATTTTTTTGGAGGAAGGCTTATAGAATGAATAACCAATAAATTAATTTCAATATTTTTTGGTCTTTCATTAAAATTTGGGGATTTTAAAAACTTAATATCTTGGAGAATATGATTTTTAATTTCCATTTATCTTAATAAGGGAGGCAGCTTAAAGAAAATATTTTCTTTATCTTCTCCGCTTTCATTTATTAATGCCCCAGTATATTTTTGTAATTCGTTAGCGATTTCTTGAACTCTTTCTTCAGGCGCAGAAGCTCCGGCTGTGATTGAAATTCTATTACATCCATCTAATTCAGATAAATTAAGATCTTCAAAACCATCAATTAGAACTGACTTACATCCACATTTTTCTGCTAATTCCTTTAATCTATTCGAGTTTGAGCTATTTTTTGATCCCACAACAATCATATAGTCAGACTCTAAAGCTAGTTGCTTCACTGCATCTTGTCTGTTTTGCGTTGCATAACAAATATCATCCTTTTTTGGTACTTTTATGTTTGGGAATCTTTCTTTTAAGATTCCAATAATAGATTTTGTATCATCAACACTTAGGGTGGTTTGAGTAACAAGTGCTAAATTATCTGGTTGAGAAACATTAATCTTCAAAGCTTCGCTCTCATCTTGAACCAAATAAATATTACTTAATTCCTTGTTGATGTGTCTGCCCATAGTTCCTTCAACTTCAGGATGTCCTTCATGACCAATTAAAATAATATCTTTTTCTGACCTAGCGTGTCTTACAACTTCCATGTGCACTTTTGTAACTAGCGGGCATGTTGCGTCAAAATACTGAAGATTCCTAGACTTTGTTGTTTCTTCAACTTGATCTGAAACACCGTGGGCACTAAAAATAACCATAGAATTATCAGGTATTTCATCAATCTCCTCTACAAAGACAGCTCCTCTATTTTTTAAATCTTCAACGACATGTCTGTTGTGAACTACTTCATGTTTTACGTATACTGGGCTGCCGTAGATTTCTAAAGCTTTGTTAACTATATCAATAGCTCTATCAACTCCAGCACAAAATCCTCTTGGATTTGCTAGCTTTATTTCTTTACCATGACTAGGCATTATCTCTCTTAAATAACTCCAAATAAATTAAAAGCACAGCACCAATAGTAATTGATGCATCAGCAATATTAAAAATAAAAAAAGAAAAATTATTAATTTTCAAATGAAGAAAATCAGTAACGTATCCATCGGGCAATCTATCGAGTATATTTCCAAGCGCGCCTCCAATAATTATCGATAAGGCTAATTTTTTTGTGTTGTCATTTTCATTTTTTAGAAGTACCAACATATAAACAACAATTAAGATTCCAGCAAGGGTGAGCATATTAGACATTGTTCTAGAGCCAAGATCTAAAAATCCAAAAGCTATTCCTGAATTAAAGGTTAAATAGAAATCAACAAAGGGGATAAATTCAATTGGTGTTGAATGGTTTAAATAATTTAATGCTAGATGTTTTGAGAGAAGATCAAGAACAATACAAATTAAAATATACAAAAAATATTTATTTTTAAACAAAGGATCTAATTTCTCCAGTTGAGACTATATTTTCCTCACATCTTGAACAAATACCAGGATGAGCTTCGCTCTTACCAACGCTAGTATCTCTATGCCAACACCTTGAGCATTTTTCTTCCTCAATTTGTTCTATATTTATAGCCAAATCTTTCCCTTGCTCAACAGATGCTTTTGAAGAAATAAAAACAAAATGCAACTCCTCTCCTAGCTTATCTAAAACCAGCTTGTCTTCTTTACTAGCTGTAATCCTTGCATTTGCGTCAAGAGAGCCTTTTAATTTATTTTCATTTCTTAGACATTCAATTGATTGGTTAACTAAGTCTTTTATCTCAAAAATTCTTTTCCAATCATCATTGGTAATGTTTTGAGCTTCTTCTTTTTGATCTTGTATATATTGGGACAAAAAGATAGATTCATTTTGATTTTTTAGGCTCTTATGAGTTTGCCATATTTCTTCAGAAGTGAATGATAGGATTGGCGCAATCAACCTAACCATTACATTTAAGACATAATCTAAACTTGTCTGACATGATTTTCTTGCAATAGAGTCTTGCTTACATGTATACAGCCTATCTTTTACTATGTCCAAGTAAATGCCGCCCAGTTCATTAACACAAAAATTATGGAGTCTTTGAACAACATTGTGGTAGGAATATGATTCGTAGTGATTTATGACATCATGCTCTAAATCTATAACCTGATTAATTATCCATTTATCAAGCTCTACTTGATTTTTGAATTCAATTTTTTCACTCTCACTAAAATCACTTAGGTTTCCAAGGATAAACCTAAAGGTATTTCTGATTCTTCTATATTGATCTGATACTCGCTTTAAAATTTCATCGGAAGCAACCATCTCACTTCTAAAATCGGTTGAGGCTACCCACAACCTTAATATATCTGCACCCAAGTTATCCCAAACTTTTTGAGGTGAAACAACATTACCTAAAGATTTAGATTGCTTTCTTCCATTTTCATCTACAACAAAACCATGAGTAAGGACTGCCTTATATGGCGGACGTCCTTTCATTGCAATACTTGTTAGCAAAGATGATTGAAACCATCCTCTATGCTGGTCTGAGCCTTCTAGATAAAGATCTGCAATAACATCATCTGAAAATCTTTTTTCTGAAACCGTACTGTGAGTAACACCAGAATCAAACCAAACATCTAAAGTATCTTGAACTTTTACATATGAGTCACTGCTATCTATAAAATTGCTCAAATCAAGACTATCCCATGCAGAAATTCCATTTTTTTCAATAAGATCAGCAAACTTTTTAAATAATTCGCCCTGATCAGGATGAATTTCACCAGTATCTTTATGAATTAGTAATGTTATTGGAATACCCCACTTTCTTTGTCTTGAAATACACCAGTCTGGTCTATCAGTAAGCATACTCTCAATTCTTTGCAGACCCCATGAAGGCTCCCATTTGACTTCATTAATGCTTCCAAGAGCATTCTTAAGTAAACCTCCTTTGTCCATTGAGATAAACCACTGAGGTGTGGAGGTAAAAATCAAAGGTGTTTTATGTCTCCAGCAATGAGGATATGAATGATGATAATCATCACAATTAATCAATGCACCTTCTTCATCAATTTTTTCTATAACAAGAGAATCTGCTTTTAATGGAGGCAGACCAGCAATAAAATCAATTTCTTCTTTAAATAATCCTTTGCTATCTAATGCTTTTATGATTTGAATATTATTTTTTTTACATATAGAAAAATCATCCATACCGTGTGCTGGAGCTGTGTGAACACACCCTGTACCTGCATCAGTGGTAACATGATCAGCATGAAGAAGTTTAGATTTTCTATCTATGAATGGATGAATTAAATCAATATCTTCTAATTCATGGCCTTTTACTGTTGAAATCTTCTTAACCTCAATACCCCACCTGTCAGAACATGATTCAATCATCGAATCAGCGATAATATGATGAGAATTATCAATTTTGATAAGTGTGTATTCCAAATCTGGATTAATACATACAGCTACATTTGATGGTATTGTCCATGGTGTAGTTGTCCATATAATAAAAGAAATAGATTCATTTTCAGAGAAACCAAAAACAGTTTTTACACTATCAATGCTCTCTTCATCAACTTTAAAAGCTACATCTATAGATTTAGAAAGCTTATCTTGATATTCAACCTCAGCCTCGGCTAAGGCAGACCCGCAGTCTTGGCACCAATGAACTGGCTTTTCACCCTTTTGAAGATGATCAGCTTCATATATTTTACCCAAAGCTCTAATAGCATCAGCCTCAAAAGTTGAATCCAAGCTTTTATATGGGTTGTCCCATTCACCAAATACACCAAGCCTAATAAAATCTTTTTTTTGGTTTTCGA